>Ga0123342_1003261_pt1 | contig 26223 bp, 8 predicted proteins | sample Turbeawhitnodule_FD_89960 | JGI IMG/M metagenome (GOLD analysis project Ga0123342, IMG submission 89960) | Root nodule microbial communities of legume samples collected from Mexico - Turtle bean Mexico white nodule | ecosystem: Host-associated > Plants > Roots > Nodule | place: Mexico: Nepantla...
ATTACTAACCTTATAAAGGAGCAACCACAAAACGACACCACGGTCTGTATCGCAATCGCTGCCCGTTCACCACCTCTGGACCGCACCACATAATCGTTCCTCCAAATCGACCATGGGAACGCAACTCACCATCGTAACTCACGATCGCACCACATAATCGAATGAGGGGAGCACACCTCCGAATGGAATCGAAGCAGGGAAGCGCACCACATAATCCAACCAGGGGAGCAATCCTCGTATCAGAAATTCGAAATCTCCAATTTGAATAACCTAAACCCTAATTTAGTATTCACCAAAGTAATGTAAGCACAATCCACGTAACTTACACGTATCTGCCACATAAGCATCACTTAACGTCGTTTGGTGATATTTAACAGAAAGGACCATTTTGAATACATTTTAAAAAACTTAGGGACCAAATTGATTATTTTAAAAACCATTGTACCAAATTAACTATTGGCTATAAATATAGGGACGAAAAAGGTAATTAAACCTTTTTATTATTAGAACACATGTGACATCATTAAACAATAAATCATCATTAAGCAATAAACCAAAAATTCATCATCAATTGTTCAATCAACATTAATCATGGAAAATATTATATACGACAAAAGAAAATATAATGAAATATTCTTCTCTTTTCTTTGTCTTATAATCGCAGAGACACTTAGTCAAATCGTTCATATATTTTACTACCACCGTCAACAACTTCCCCTCCATATTCTCAATCATCGCCACCACCATTATTTTTAACTCTCCCAATCAAATCTCAAAACGTAAGTGTTTCACTTGTTTGTTCTTCTCTCCCCCAATCCATTTTCTCACTCCTTTCGCTCATATACTAACGCGTCTCTCCTTTTCTCCCTAAGCTCTCTTTTTCTCATAAACTAACCTCTTTCACTCCCACCAGCACACTTTTTTTGATGGAAAATTCAACACAGTAAAATAATAACTTAATCAGAGCAATAATCAACGAATAATAATTTCCCCAACTTGCAAGAATTTGTGAGGAACAATAACAAATAATGGCAGCAACAAAAACACATTGAAGGAAGACACATAAAATTTTAACGTGGAAAACCTTCTCAATAGGAGAAGTAAATATAGTTGAAGAGAAGAGAATTTCAAGAAGACAACTTAAGTGAAGCTAATTGGTAATATTGTTGAAAAGAAGGGCAATGAAAAGTTGGAACATGCGAATTTGGAAAATATTATCATTCTCCTTGATGGTAACGAGTGATGAGAAAGAACATCAAGCTTCGCGCATATAAAAAACAAAATAATTAAAAAATTTCTCATATTTTAAGAAAGTAAAAAAACAAGCGCATCATCTCTCTATGTGAAAAGAAAGTGGCCATCACATAATCACTAAAAAAACGTAATTTAGTGATTATTTTAGCAACTGAAATAGAGACCATTTGGTTTCAGTCGCTAAATCACTCTAAATTAGTGACCGATTTAGGTTCAATCACTACATAAAAATAAATCACTACAAATTAATGATCAATTTGGTTTTGATTGTTAAATAACTATAAATTAGTGACCAATTTGATTTTGGTAGCTAAATACAAATAAATCACTACATATTAGTAACTATTTTGATTTTTGCCGCTAAATCATTACAAATTAGCAGTCAATTTGATTTCGCTCAGTAAATCACACAAAATTAGCGACCAATTTAATTTCAATTACTATATACAAATATATCACTACAAATTAACGATCAATTTACATTTTATCACTAAATCACTATAAATTAACAATGAAATTATAATTATTTTATTATTAAAATACTAATAATCATAATACGATCACAAAGTTTTTTAGTGTTATAGTTATAGATTATATGTCTACTCATAAGTTTTGGATTCGATTCTCTATGACAGACTCTGAATATTTATGTATGTTCATCCGCTCTCATATAAATATAACAAATTACCTATGTTTATTGGTTTCCAAGTTTTCATCATCTATCGTTGAGAATCACATTTTCAATTGTTAAGCATACCTAATTTGCATTAAAAAAAACTAAACTTTTTTACATGTTTTTAAATACTTATAATCTCTATTCTTTTTATTTTGAGCTTTTTCAGATCTACTACTATGATTAATTTTGATTTTAGATATATTTTCAGCATTCCTTTTGCACATTTGCTACAAACATACACAGACAAAATGAACTCCATAATCATGTGCTACAAATTGTAAATATTGAGTAAGAAAAATACCTTTGTTTTTTCATTCAATCTATTGTGTATGAAAGTTGCCCACTCAATTTCTGAAATTTACAATGGTGAGTCCTTTACATTTTCATCCCAATTCTTTTTATCATCATAGTAAGTATCAAACAATTTCAGTTTGTTCTCCTTCCATTTTTTGCCTATGTCTTTCATCATATATACTTTTGTTGAACTTTCGTAGATTGGATCCCACCATAACTTAGCCTAGAATAACTTATTATTTGTAATTATAATAGTACATTGTTAAAAAAAAAAAACACTCTTCATAACAATATTTATAGATAAGTAACAACATAAAATTTACCCTTTACCTTAATGACATCATTCCATGCTCGATTCTTATAGCTAGCAAGCACCAAATTCCAATTCTCAAAACAAATGAGAAACATTTTAGAATCTACTCCCAATCGACCTAAAAATCCTCCTAAAGGACCCTTTGCATCTGTGGAACTACGGGAATAAGTTTTTTTTTTTCAAATTCCAATTGAATGAGTCAAAAGCTCAAATATCACACTGAATGAGACAACAGTTAGACTAATGCAAGGTGTGCTTGCAGGTTCAACCAAAAGTTATGACACAATGGCATAAATTTATCTTAAAAATGAGAAAATGGTTCATTTTTGTGTCAAATTCCTGTCTCTTACTGTCCACGGATACATAAACATATAAAAGCAGAGTTATTCCTAACATCTCTTTAGGGAAAAAAATTAAGAGCCATGATACTTACTGATGAATTTGTGTATTGAGAATCAAGTCACTAGACGCCAAAATGTTCATTATTGATGTTTACTCAAGTCTCTTACCAACTAAACTCAAACAGGAAGACTTTCAGGCCAAGGTATAAGTCCAGAGACAACAAGAATATGACAATTTTCTATAAGTATAAACAAGTAATGATTTATCACCAGAACACAAAGACAGCAAAAATAGCACATATGGTTTGTGATTAGTAGCTCTGAAGTTAAGATAGAGAGGAACATTAGAAGACTGCAATAGTAAAATAGGTGATAGTGATAAAATTAGCTACATAAATAATCAAAGTAATCCATCTAGAAGCACCCTGAACTAAGTATCATCCTGTATCTTTATTGATAATTGATCTCACTCCATGCAACGATTATATAATCAACCACAACCATAGGAAGAAGAAGAAACAACTCTTCTGTAACTGCGGAAGTATAATACGAGACAGTAAATTTACAAACCAGCTCACACACATATTAGAATTTCTCGTTGGTTTTAAACCTACTACAAATACCATATAATTTTTTTTTAATGTAACTTGATTTGTCTGATGAAAGATTGTTTTTAATCCTTCTAGAAATGTTGTTTTCTTAACTATGTCGCTTGTCTTTAAATTTAGTTTACCAGTATCTATAAATATAAAAGAAAGGAAAGAAAAATAAGAAGTAAAATTGAATAATGTATTTGATTAATCACTTCCCTCCCCCACACCAAAGGACCAAAGGAGAAGAAAAAAAGAAGCTAACACCCCACATCAATTACAATTTGAAGTGGCGAATTGAGTTATTGATCACCTAATTTACACACGGCTGTGAAGGCCATGGTGCTGAGGATGACTATTTGGCGGTTAAGAGCAGCAATAGCAGGGTTGGTAATATTTGCTGAAGCCAAGCCTCTGTCACAACAAGCAGGTCCATCACCAGCCACTTTCGCATCATAGCTAGCCGTTTGAGGATCTTCTTGCAACTCTTCCAACGCGCTCTTGAAGGATGCAACCACCCCATCGTAGTCGAAATTCGCACATTGCGTGATGGCTGGATTATTGTCCATCTGAGCCAACTGCTTCAGAAAGGCCTGAGCCTCTGTTCCCTTCGTCACTGCCCATTCTAGGGTTGCCTGAGCCAGATCGTCGAAGGTCATTGCGTTCACGATCTTCGGATCAGCTTGCTTCAGCAGCAGCGTGCACCCCTCCTTGTCGTCCAAGTTTTCCATGCAGATTTGTTCCGCCAAGCCTTGTTCACCACTAGCATTTGCTGCCATGGGAGAATAGGAAACCATGACCAGACAGAGGGCCACAACAAAGGAACATAGTGCTGAGGAATTCATTTTGTGATGTGGGAGCTTTATTTATTGCTCCCTTAGACTTTGGTGTGAGGGAGTGAGTTCTTTCTTCTTGGTGTTGCCCTCTTTTATACTATCTCAAATCCTAATTCAGGTTAATGGTAGGTTTTTTTAGGAATCTACAACCGCTAGTTGCGACGCTTAATTAAGATTAAAAAAAAGTCATATAACAAATTCGCCCTATTTAAAATAGGAGTATAAAATATAGGAATTCTCAATGTATCATTATTTTAAAAGATAATGAATAAATTCAACTTTACAACTAAGTTTGTATTGTAGTCAAAATTATTTTTATTATATTTAAAATTAGTAGTTTATGTTATGTTTTTTTTGGTATGAGGTGGAGAGAGTAAGGGTCTTTTTCATTCTTCACACAAATAAAGAACACAAATAAAGATATTTGTGTCAATTTTCATTCTTGTATTTTATTTAAATACCCTTATGCATTTATTTTATTATAATATACAATATACAAAATTAAATATTACATAAATTTATTTAACGATTTTAAAAATATTTAATTATACTATTAATAATAACATATAATTATAAATAATAAAATAAAATTATAATATTAACAAAACAGTTACATAAAATAAATAACAAATGTATATAATAATAAATATTATTTTCATAAATTTTAATGTATTTAATAAATTATTTTAATTTAACATAGAAATATTTTCTAAATTTTCTATTGAAAAATACAAGTAATTATGGATATCATATATTAGAAAAAATGAATTAATTTAAACACACACAAAAAATATATCATAATTCATTATTTAAATATGTTTTAATAACAATGATAAATTTGTAAACTTACATTTTAATCTTTAAAATAATTTCTAAATTCCCTCTCAACTATCACATCACTCACAAATCTCAATAACTATCCTCACAAATTCACTTCATCAACCATCAATTCAAACAACCCTACATATCCTCATACATCCTCTATAATTCTCACAAATTTAATTTTTTTCCTCCTTACAAATCTCATCCCCAATCCAAACACATAGTAAAATTTGATGTACTTATGAATTTATATTCTTATATTAGACTAACTAGTTATTCAAAATATTTATTAATTCTTTTAATGTCAATTAATTGAAGACGTTTTAAAAGTTAAAAAACAGTTAATGCATCATTCAATTACAAACGGACAAAAATTCATAAAAAGGTCTTATAAATAGGAAGGAAAAGAATAATTGTTAAAAATTAATGTAGTATTTATTTTTTAAAATATATAAGAGTATGAATAATTTGGTAATTGTATTATTATTCTTTTATAAAATTTGACACAAATCAAAGTAATATTTAGTTATAGATCATCACTTGAATTAATTGAAATTAACTTTATACAAAGTTATTAATAATATAATAATTGGCGTAAATTACATTATTTGTTTTTCCTCCCGTATAATTTACATTGTGTATTTCAGTCAAATATAAAACGAAAAATTCCAATTGTATTCTTTTTTTAAAATAATATTATGAGAGAAAAAAGTTCGTCGTGTTTCAAACCGAATTTGTAACATAAGTTTTTTCAGGGGAATGTGAAATGTTAGGGATATTTTTGTAAAGAATACATTTTTGAAAGAAAAAAAATGAAGGTTGTAATGTTCATTTGAGAGGTGTCATTACATATTACTCTGTTTTTTTACGAAAGTAAATTCGTAGTACTTTTTATATGAATTACTTTTATATTAAAACTCTACTTATTAAAATAGAAAGAAGTTATATTGATAAATAACTAAATTACTAATAAACATATCAATTATATGGATAATTTTGAAAAAAAAATAATAAATTGAGGAATAATCCGTTATTATCAACTAAATTAATCTATTTTCATTGTCCTAATAAATTATGTAATTGAGGCTTGTGAATAAAAAAAAACGAAGAAGGTGCGTACCTATTCATCATGGTTGACTTCATTTTATTTTATATTTAAAATTATATATCATATAATTAATCATTTATTTATTTTAATTGATGCTTTGTTTAATATTAGCTATTTCTTAATTTACTTTTTTATTTATGCTTATTTGTTTATTTAATTTATTTATTCTTATCTTGTTTTTATTATATTTTAACATCTATTCAAAAATGACATCCACGTGACAATTTATTTTTTAAAAAATAGGATTACCTCGACCTAAATCTTTTATTTATTTTTCAAAACTTAAAATTGTATTTGCGGTTTTTACCATATAATTCTTTTTTAATTATTAATATTTTTAGAACATCACAAATTCAAATATTTTAATGCTGATAAAAAATATATATTTAAATTTAGTTTGATTAAAAGTTATTAATTTACTCTAAAAAAATTAATTAAATTTGTGAGTGTGAATTAATTTTATGAAGAAAAAAAACTTGTTTCCTTATTTAAATGCTAGCAAATCATGGTTATTTTAGTAATCGGGAACTTTCTCCTTGTAAGAAATTATTGAATAAATATTTGATTAATTTATTTATCCAATCTCAGTCATAATCTTTAACCAACTTTACTTACCTCTTGGCCAATAGAGATATTCTAAGGTAAAACGTTGAGACACATGGAACAAAAAAAATCACTCTCAATCACATCAATAGCAAGGTTTCCAACAACAGAGGACCCATTTTTACAGTGCCTAATATGCAGTACATGTGGAGAAGCTTTTTCAGTATCATAACTGGTTATTTACACAAAGAATAAAGCCAGGTAAAGATGAGATCCATATATTGGACTGTTAAAAAATAAGGGGGAAAAGAAAGGACAGTGTCTCCCAAACAAATTACATGCACACATTTATATGCTTTCCCAAAGAACAAGGGTTGCCACAAAGAAAATGCAGGCTAAGTTTTTATAGGAAGTTCCAACCAGTTCAGCTCCCATTTCCTTTTCCATCTTTAGAATGCAAGGAACCCCACATCATACATGGTTGACTGATGGCATCAAAAATATTGTAAGAGACAAACCACACCCTTCATTGCCGCATTTCCTTTGAAGTCACATAGTTTCTGCTTTCTGTGACATTTGAATTGGCAAGAACCTCTTGGCCAATATCCCAGTTTCCACTCCTTTCCCAACTTGAGTGCCTAGCATCTGATCGAATGGTAGGAGCTCGATGATCTGAGGACAAAATTGAGTCAGGTTCAGATGTATGGTGGGGTGGTCCATTGCTCCCTCTGCCACGAATCTCTTCATCAAGTTCTTCAATGTTCCTGCGCTGTGATATCTTCAATAGGTCTTCACCAATGCCAAGATCATCTTCAACCTTAGGGCGCCTATCTCCATCCAAACCGTCATCTGGGTCACGAGGCCGTGCAATGATCGGAGCCAGTGGCCTTGGTACCTCCTCTCTAGCAAATGCCCTGAAATTGTTCCTTGAGGGCTTTACTTTCGAGCAAAACACTTCCAGAAAATTATTCAAACAACCCCGGTTAAAAACATTGATCCTGCTGTCAGCTCTGTACCGGAAGTTTTCATAGGTAGTCTGCAATACAAGAGGCACTGACCTAGTTGATGAAGATACTCATGTAACACAAGAACACTCCGGAAATAACAATAGAAGATTTTAGATAAAGTAGTCTGGAATTACTACCATGAAGATCATCCCTTTTAACTTTCTTTATTCAGTTACAAACTAATGAGAAGTTACACTGATCCATGAGAATGTTAAAACAGAAATGTCAAAAAAAAATGACTGACCTGATTTGTGCCTATAAGATATAAATGAAAACCACTTAGTCCACCAACAAACCACAGAGATATGAAACAATAAGCCATTAGTATCACGGATGCAGGGGATTCTTTCATTGCCTTCCAAACTGTGCCGTCATAATTATCCATCAGAACCTTGATGTAAAGAGCTGAGAGGGAAAACACATAGATGCACAGAATAGTTGCTGAAGAAACAAACATAAAGAAGTAACGATAGTTCCTCTGCGCATTGGAGAAAAGGCCCATAAATACATCAGAACAAAGAAAACAAGTAAATAGCACACATCAATAAATAAGAAAAATGTATCATAAAATCAAGATGCCATGCTGTCAACTTTCATACCAGACCAATGCACTGGCCCACCCAGGGGCAATGGTGATCAAAACGCTCAACACAGTTATTGCAAATGGAGCAGTGTGAGCAACGAGGAGGACGATACAGCATACAAGTCTCACAATATTTCACCTTTATACCAATGCCATTGACTATAACTTCTTTCGTTCGTGGGAACTGGAGAGTTGGTGTTTGCCGTCCAGCTCCCCCAACATCTGCAGAGACTGAAGAATCATAACGCAACTCTTCTTCTGGAGGATGAGAATTCCTAGGAACGATGCCCGGATCACCTGAGGACGTAAGAAAGAGAACCACCAGAACCTAGAAACATAGGCTGTGAGATTATATTATGACATCCTATAAAGAGAATCAATATCTTAATAGTGAAATGCTATCGCTATTCACCAAAACAGTTTTGAACTACACTCCAGTAAATTAAAAAATTATTAGGGGGAAAAAACATGGGTGCATGATGAATGATTTCATGTCAGTGATTTAGTTAAACAAACCACACTTCTGCAGCTCTCAGTACTGGCTCTTAACAGGTATGCAGGAAGATGGACAGAATATGTGATGAACTGTTGAAAGTATGCTTTTTGTGGCCTATGATAGCTTGCATTAAATTTGGACTTTGGAACTTAAAATAGACCAAGCTTAAACTAATTATTTATACAAGACAAAAAAAAAAAAAATTAACTGAACTTACATGAATGGTAAAGAGAATAGCCACTGCTAAAATAGCATATCCAGAATTATATGAAGAAAATTCATGCCTGAGATGGCTTGCTACACATACACAAAAGATTATAACTGGAACAATAATCAGCAATAAGGTGACAAACAGGGACCTAGCATCGGGCCCAAATACCAACCTCCCTCCACATATGAATTTCTGCAGAAAACCATGAGAAAGTAAATAAGAGTTAAGAAATTGCAAAAAATAGTACGCGAAAAAACTAAAACTTTTAATAGACAAAAGAATCCAATATTAACATAATGATACATCATTTCAAGAGGGCAATAGCATAAATTAGACAGGAGAATAATGAATCCTCCTATCCTATCTAAAGCAGAAAGAAACCAACAAGGCAAACTGGCTCAAAAATGCAATAGTGTTCCAATGCTTCAGTACACAAATGATTGATCCCTTGAAGAAGCCACTAACCAAGCACCATCACAGGCACGATGATCCTATCCTACAACTTTAAAAGGAAAAGAGATGCTCTAGAAAATTCTGGCATTTCGTTACAAACAAATACACTGCTAGAGAATTACATTACAGCAGAATGCCATAAAATTTCACACTCCTAGTGCCTTTCAAAACCTTTACGGCATATAAAGAAAAAAGCCCAAGACAATTCAGTAGGTGTACCACAGAAGTGGCCCATCTATAGTATTATCAGCTTATTTTGGCTTATTTATGGCTACATGTCACTATTTCTCTATGAACTTCAATAGTTCAATTATCATTTGATGAATGTATCCATGATCATCTCAAAACTTATATTATGCAGACTTTGAAGGTCATTTATCTCTCTTGTTTCTCATCCTGTTTTCCACCTATGACGTAAAACAAATGAGCACCAAACACATGATGAAACATAATCATCCTTTGTTTATCACTTGTCAGATAACCTCTTGTAGGCTGAAGATTAGAATAATTGACAACATTACAGCTGCAATCGATTATGTAGCATCAATTTTCCACTTTACAATACCATCAGTATTACCAGCCATCATCCATTATTAAAAACATTACTGTAACAGCCAGTAGCTGTACAGACAACTACTTCATGCGAGAGCAGGGAATGGGGATATCAATTTCAGCATATCTTCAAAAGTAATTACTTTGACCATGGAAGAATGCCCATGCCCAAAGCTGGCAATAACCCTTACACATAATATTTCTCATCCTTCCAGAACCTGTTCCACCACAAACCACTTGATATCAAACCAAACATGACAGTAGTAGACATCTATCTATGCTGCTCAAAGTGGTCCATCCCACATAACCCAATCAATAATATATACATCAACTTTACAATTTCTCTTTAGTCAGGAGTCATTTTGCCAAGAGAATTAAAACATCTTTCATGACAATTCTATTCAGAACACAGAATCACCAAAAATTATTTGAAATAAATCACATCCTTCTTAGACAGACGTAAAAAAAAATATGAGGAAAGGAGCCACTCAATGATTTCAATCCAAGGTCTTAAATTACTTAATTATTTTTTTGTAACAAAAACTATCATAGTATCATTGATCAAAGATACAAATTGGAAGAGGATCAAAAGCCCAAACTCACTAATATATACTCTTTAATTCTACATTTATTTTCACACCAAAACTAAAAACACAGCCTGAGCAAAAAAAATAGTAAAACTTTCGAGGGGAGGAAGTTCAAATTCATAAATTATTTCCCCAAAAGTCAAAGCAGGTTAACTGAGCCTAATACTTTCAATTAACTAATAAAGCACAACACTAAAAGTATTACAGCAGAGACTTTGCCCTTAAATAATCAAAAATCAAACAACTGAGTCGAAACCAACTGTAATCATGCACAACACAGCTCAGCATTCAAAGTTGTACAGTCCCCCAAAAATAACATAACCCACCCCAGTACCATCTCAACTTTCAACACACACCCAACTTACAATTTTCAAAATAAAAACATGCTCCAAGTAAAAAAAACAAAAAAAATCCAGCTCCAACCTCGGCATTCCAGCAACCAAAACTACCCGAGAAATTCAAAGCCTTTTAGCACGAAGCAAATCAAAGAGCCACGAACCCAGAGCATACCCAGATGGCATAAAAAACTAAAACTGCAACGAAGAAGAGGAAAAGAAGTGAACTTTACATTACTTCCTCTCCAATCTTGGTACACGCGCTTTGCAGCCATGAAGATTTTCCTTCTTGGCTAGCACACTAGGTGAGGAAAGAGCTCGAGAGGAGGAAGTGGGAAGGGCTCATCTCACTCCCATTCAAGTTCCAGAGAATCGGAGAGAGGGTCAAAATTTGTGGGCTCACTCTGGAATGCGATGGAAAAAGCTTCACTGAAAAGAAAAAGAAGAGAGAGAAAAAGGGAGTGATTGTGATCCCAGAGATGGCGGTTTCCAAGTTTAGAATTTTGGATTCGCACTGAGGAATGTTTCGGGGAAAATGAAAACAAAATTTGGAGTGAGTGTGCGCGGCTATAATGTATTGTATTCAAGCCAAATCAAGTGAAAATAATGATGAAATTTCTTTCTTTTTCACACTCTTTTCATTACACACTTTTATATTATTGGATAATTATTAAATCAAATTTATAATAAACTACACTAAAGCTTACTCTTAATTTCTTAATCTAGCATATTCTTTAGACATCCTTTATTTTATTTGGAAACACGTTTAACTTTTTATTTATGAGATTTAATACACTTATTAATTTCATCACACAAAAATTAAATCTCAAATGTATTTTAAAAATAAAAAATTATATTTTCTAACATTTTTTTCATAAGAATCAAACACGTGCTAAGAAATATAATCATTAAACAAAAATATTTTTTATAAGTTTTAATAAAAATTAACAAATGAAATATAATATATGTAAAAGAGTGTGTTCTCAACATAAAATATAGTTATAACTTATCAGTATATTACTTTTGAAAAGAAAAATATTTAACAAATCTCATACATTTTTGTTAATATATATATATATATATAAAAGAAAGTTGTCATAAAACTAATAATTTTTATTAATAAAAGAATATAAGATAGCCAATATTTTTAAGACTTCACTAATACTTATTAACTTTTATTAATATTCCTGAAATATATAGTAACTTGGGAAAATAAAAGATGCTAAAAATGCATGAAATAGTGTTTTAATAGCTTTGTTTTTTGTTTTATTTTGGTTTGATTTCATGTTGTGAAGTCACTCTCTGTGGATATGAGAAGAACTCTTTTTCAGATATTCATTTACCAAATTTTACTAGGGACACGTCAACATGTGGTGGGCCCCGGGTTCAGTGCATGATCCTCATCACACCACTTCTATCTCTTTCATGGAGTTAGGTCACTCCGGACAAAACCAAAATACAAAATGTTGCATTTAAGCCAAGTATTATTCAGTGAAAATTTGTCTTCTTCTGTGTCAGAGTATAATTTCATTAATACCTTTTTATAATTTTCAACTTTAATTTATTAAAAAAATTCAAATTTGTTTTCATGGGATAAAACCAAGTTTATTAACCTTGTTTTTACACCATTGTTAATCAAAATTTGAATTTTGTTTTAGAAGTTTGAGCAATAAGTATAAGCATTAAATTAAAGATTGAAGATTAAGCTTTATTTTAACTGGAAATATTTTGAATAGCGCTTTGGCTGCTTTGATCAATTTTTAATGTATATTAGCGGTGGTTAAGATAATTTAATAAACGCATTTGTAAATTTAAGTAAAATTCACTTTCCTAATTTTAATGCAATAGCCACTTTCGTTCATTTAAAAGAAAATTGAACATTATTAATATGATTATTTTAATCTGAAAATTAATCAAAGCTAATATAAATATTTTTAATACGAAGATAAACTATTTATGCTAATCTTTATTCACTATATTTATTTTATGCAATATGTTCCCTTGTTTATAGAGAATACTTGTCAGTTTATTAATGCTAAATTCTTATTTGTTTAAATATCTAATTTTTTCTCTTGTGCAAAAAATCCTTATAGTGGAGAATCATGATACTGATATTGAAGGATAAAAAAACTCATTTAAATATTTTCTAAATGCAAGAAATGGATAATAAATATTTTTCTAAATATACAGTTACATAATTATTATTTTTATTGTAAAAGAAACCGGTCATTTGATGTGTTAATATTGTTGGTAAAAGCATATTTATTGATGCATGTTAAATTATAACTTGTTGTCTCCTTTTATAACATTAGAACTATTTAAATCACGATATTTAAACAGTATCATGGTAAAGATTTTAGATTTTTTCTGCCATTTTTTTATCTTAACAAATTTAATTACGTCATTAATTTATATTTAATTCATATACTAAATTTAAATCTAATTATATGCAACAATATCTTAATTTATATTTAATAAATCTAGTACTGTGAAATTAACATGTTTAAGTTTTTGTCCCTTTTATTTTATTTTATTTTTAATTTACAAAAATTGAAATAACTTTTTTACTATATTTATAAAATATATGAAATGTCATTTTAATATTACAAAATATATTTGTTTAACTTTTTTATTTTTTTCCAAAAGTGAAACCACTATTATATTTTTTAGTTATATGATAATCTATCATTCAAAATTCATTTTGCTTAAAGTGTGTCAAGGTGGGAAAATAAAATACGTTTTCTATAATTTTGTCACCAAAAGAACTAGTAGAAAAGTCAAAAAAATGAATTTGAATTTTTAAGAATTAATATTATGCTATTTTTTCAAAATACATGACCAAAAATGCTTTTAATTAAACTTATTAAAAAGTAAAAAAATAATAAAAATTGACATCCTAAAACAGTTGTACAAATCTAATAAAAACAAACGTAGAGTTGGACTGAATCTTTCTTACTGAAAAATGGAAGTGAATGAAAATGATTAGTTAAATGATTGAAGAAAACTTAATTGTGATTTAATAAAATTATGTTGGTAAGAAAAACAATAAAGGAAGAGAGTATGTTTGTATGTACTTTATTTGTGGACGATTTTGTCTTTTCTATCAATCAAATCTTGCGTCTTTGAAAAGAATAAAAAGCAGAGAATGAAACGGAGAAAAGAGAAGTTCCAACCTGGCTCTGCCTTGACCGTGCCAGATTCAGACGCTTTAAGCCTTCTCCCATATCAAAAATTGTGGCTTTTCCTAATAACAATAATAACCATAAATATTCCATGTCCAACCTGTTCACTAAAGCATTACCCAAACCTAGGCACTCATTCATTCATTTATTCATTCTCCTTCTAAAACTCAGCTTTTTAAGCATCCACACCAACACCTACATGTTTTCCATCCATTAAAGTGAATGCAAACACAATTTTCTTATTCTTCTTTTCTAAATCTGATACATAATCTCACTAAAGTCTACATTTGGTTTCTTCTTTTTAATCCACCTTTTTCTTCCTCTACTACATACATATACTTATATTATGCTTCCATTTTTTTTCATATTGTGTTTGGATTGGAATATAAATGTGTCGGGATTTTTTTAAGGAATGAAGATGTTAGAATTTGAAAAGGAAAGTGTGAAAAAAAAATAGTATGTTTGGATTGGAGTATGTTAGTGTGGAAGTTTATTGAAGTTTGTGAATATGTGATGGATGTGAGGAAATTTTTGAATTTTTCTTAAAATGTGTAAAATGTAATATTACAAAATTACACTTGTCTTTAACAATTTTTTAATAATAAAATATGAGATGTTTTTGTGTTGATTTGAGTTAAATTAAATATTGTAAATTATTTTCCATACGTTAAATAATTATTTTCGGATAAAAATAAAAAGATATTGAAATGTAAAATTATCAATATATATAAAAATAGTAAATTATTATATAAAAATAAGTAATTTAAATATTCATAAATTTAAAAAGTATTATTAAAACAAAATTGTATTTGTTATCGAACAGGGTTGAAACCAATAGAACAATTCAAGTTGTTCCTCTACCTCCTCGGTTGTTGTTGGTCAGTCTGAACTCCTATTTCTCTCCAAGCAAACTCCTTACTCTCATCTCCTCCCTTTACTTCTCGGTCTCCACAAAGTCCAAACTCGGATAATACCTACAAAAGATACTTTGATGCTCAAGTCATATTTAGTATTTGGCACTCGATATTTTAAGTATTGTATAATGGCGTACTTAGTTATTGAATTTTGTGCCTATTTATCATGAGTCTTTTTTATTGAACCAGATTATAGAGTTTGGTCATGTTTAGAAGTACATTACCTAGTTCTTGATTAGCCTCACTAATCATGCTTAAACATAATTGACTATGTGGTGTCGATCAACATAATGACTTGGTATGGTCCTACCAGTACACTGTATAGTATTAGTGAGAAAGTGTTGAAGGAATAATATTTTCTAACCAATCAAATTTCAAATAATTAAATCACTTTTGTTTTAGGATACATTTTATAGTTTGTTGTAACTTTTATTATTGAAATTTGAATTCTAGTGAATTTAAGAGATGATTTTCATAAAAATCATCCTTTAACTTTGACGCTTTTTGTGTTTTAACCCTAGTGAACCTTAAGATTTTTATAGTTGGGAGAAAAACATCCACCTATAAGGGGAGTTGATAATTTTATTTTAATTTTAGTTAATAAATCTTACGAGATTTTAGAAATTAAAACAAGGATTTACCTAAAATCTAAGATATCAAATGCTTGGGGAATGTAAAAAAATGATTGTTACTGTACATTTCTGACTAAGTTCTCACCCATAAATCACTTCTTACTCAATTTAGTTAATATAACTAATTTTGACTCTTCAAATCCATTTTCTAATTCAAAACAGACCTGACCATTAAATCAAATAATCTAAATTAAACATATTATCTCAAATTTTAGTGTGAAATATAATAAATACAAAATTACTATTGTAGCTTAAAATACTCTCCCTTATTGTTTGCAATCTAAGTAATGACTACAAAGAACAGGAAATTATTCAAAATCCTAGAGACCAATAAGAACAATACAATCACACACTATCAAATTTCAATCAATAGCTAAACTAAGAGAATATCACTTCTTTTAACTAACCTAATATTCAATAATGAACAGATATGCCAGCAGAGGAAGAAATTGATATATTTTTAGGAAAAAAATCTTTAATTAAAAATTGATGGGTTGGAAATAAGTATTGACATGTCAACTACTAGCTGGCAGGATATGATTCTAAAAGGGATGAAACTTGATAAAAAAAAAAAATGGAAAAAGAAAAAAGAAATGGGACTATACTTATTCACTTTTACATTGGATATAATCACAATTAAATAAAAATATAAGTCTATAAAAATAATCAATTGTTAAAAAGGAGTGGAGAGGAAGTAGTAACTATAAAATTCAACTCAAAACCATTATGTTAAATGCTAAACTCAATTATTTTTTATCCTAACTTAGGTGGGTATTTTTTTTACTATGAAAGTCATGGACATATACTGTTAGGTTAAAAGGGTGTTTCTTCGTACACTTCTTCATCATTCTTCCTGCACCCCACTATTTTTTGAAATAACAATATTATTCTTTGCATTTTATTTCAAAACTCAGTTTTCATGACAGTATGTGGGCTTAGGTGAAATCGTGGAGGTTGTTGTAACAAAATTTGAACTCAAGAGAGGTACAATGAAGTTGTTGGTGTTGAGAAGGTTTTGTTGGTAGTTTTAGGTAAAAATAAATAAAAAATGTGTTTTACTGTTTTAAGTTGGATACGGTGGTGTGGGTGTTTTAAAAAAATTGAGTTTTAAGAATCAATTCCAAAATTGGTATTCTAGAAAATGAATTATAGAATTGAAATCATGTAAGCAAGTAAGTGAAAAAATACATTATGGAATTAGTTGCTATGGAAAGGAAAGTTATTGTCTCTGGAATAGGGTTTCTGAAAACGAAAATATCCATTTCAAAATGAGTATTCCAAATTTAAAATTGTTTTTTCAGAATAAACAATCTGAAAGAGATAAAAACCTTTCAAAATTACTTTAGTCATTTCAAATTTTTTATGGGATGCACGAAGAAGAATGATGAGGTGCAAGACAAAACACCTAGGTTAAAAATTGTAATCCAAATAAATGTTTTTTTTATTGTCAAACAAAATGAAATTAAACGCAGCAGAAAGGATATCATAAAAATATGTTTTAATGGTAAGACTTGTAATTTTTTCCCCCTAGCTTTTAAAGGGAGCATATGTTGTTAATATATTAAATAATCTCTAAAAAAAGTCAAAATCATCATATTTAATTATTTAACAAAAATTAAAATTATATTGATAAAAAACATAAGAATTGTAATAATCCGATTATAAATATCATCTTTATAGGTTACATTAATCGATACAATTTTTAAATGATTTATTTTAATAAAAACATATATATTTTTTTTAATTATAATATGTTATGTCAACGTATCAATATCTTTTATATATAGCACTACTTTAGTACACAAATTAAAAAAATTAACCATTTCTGGAAAAACAAAAATACTAAAAACATGCTTTCAATTATAATGTGTTATGTACTCTGACTTTAGTACACGAATTAAAAAAAAATTAATGATTTCTGAAAAAACAAAAATACTAAAAGCATGCTACAAAGCAAGACTTAGCGTGAAATTGAGAAACAAAATTGAAAGTAGTATCTGAAAGTACAACTTCTAATCTGATTTTTTTATCACAACAAAAGTCGTACAGTAAAGCACAAATTCTTTATGTTAAAATCATATCTCCATGCACGATTTATCATTTTTGTAATTTTGAAAAAAATAACATATTTTAACAAAAATTATGCCATTTATGTATATTTTCTTGTTACAACACTCTCTATGCCAATATTTCGTTCGTATGATTATATTAAATACAAAAATGATATATAAGAAATTTTGTATTAGATAATTAATATATATTTTAAGAGATTAACAATTTTTTTCCAATAGCCTAAATAAATAGTTTCACCAAAACAATCTCAAGTCAAATTATTATGTAACTTTCTAAAAGTTTTTATTATTATACCATTCTGCACTGATTATAAAATCATTTTTTATTTTAAAAGAAAATAAAGAAGTAAATTGGTAAGAGTCTTTTAATTTTGAAGTTATAAAAAAATTTGGTTCCTTTTATTAGTTGAGTTTCTGTTTCTTTTCCGATCCTGCCGGTCCAACGCCACTGTCATCTGCGGCGGCGTCATTATAACTGTACTTCGCTGGCACTGCTCACCGGAAACCCGGGACGTATTCGGAAAAATTCCCCGCCAGTGCCGACGCAGATCTTCTATTTACACCGGAAACCGATAAGCGCATTCAAAATTCGGTGATCATTGCGTTTTTTTTAGCACAGGTTTCACTCTCGCCGGCTATTTATGGCTTCTGCAATGACGGTTGAGTTCAATATTTGATCATGTTAAATTTTTATTTTCGGAGGGGAATGTAGCCCTACCATTGTTATGCTGTCTCAATTTGTCCTCCCTAGGTTTTAGGGTTTCAGTAAAATCTATTTGAATTATATATTGTTACTAACAGTTCAAGCTTATCCTTAGTAGCAGCTCCGGACTTGTGAAATTGTGACTCAATAAATTGAGTATATGACTCTTAGGTTAGGTCACATTCAACTACCTCATGTCCCTATACATTAAGAATTGTGATGGGGATAGCACCCAATTGAAATGAAAAATGAAGTAAAGCAAAAGGAAGGGTCAAAAACTGGATGCAAATTTCCATATTATGCCTAGAGAAAATTTGTTATGACATTGTGTTTTTTTTTTTCAGTAGATTCACACTCTTGCACTTGCAATTTAGTTATCGTGAAACTGTAGGTTTAAACTAGTTTATAAGGAAAATATCTACTGGAATTGCTTGAATGGGTAAAAGAGCTGTTTCTAACCTGTGTCTTTAATGATGAAAAGTAGCGATCTGTGCTTGTTGAAGGAAAATTCCTACAAATTAGATTATTTTTTTACAAATTCCTTGAAAATATAGAAAAAAATGAACTTGGTCCTCCCATTAGTAAATGGAGCACAAAAAGCTGTGGTTATTTTATTTTCCTACATTGCATTTCGAATGATCATGTTGCTTATTATGTTACTTGTGTTACTAGAAGTTTGGTTTAATTTGCTAGTTGATTGCAGCGTGTATAAAGCTAACAGAGTCGAGTCCTGAACTTCTTAATTTATGTGGCTTGCTATCTCTATTCTCTATATTTATGTATCTTTTCTAATTTTACAGGTTACCAATACAACCATTGCGTAGATGGTAATTTTTTGTTCTTTATTTTAGTTTTTACCTCACTTCCTTCCTCTATGTCTATGCTTTTATGTTATTATTTTATTCAAAAACGATATTGTTCATGTTAATGCGTGTTTTCAGTCAATTAACAAGCACATTGTTACTTTGAAGGATCCTTTTACTGAAGAGTTGCCTCAGTACATACATATAAATCAAAATGAGTTTTTCATGCGAAGGTTAGTAGTTCCTTATACAGTATTTACTTTATGGTGTTTTCTTCCATCTATCCCTCCTCTTTGTTGACAACTCCAATTCTTTGTGATCATACATAATATATTTTGATGGAAACTGCTGCTTATTATGAAATTGAATTCAATCCCCATGTATTGTTGAAATTGAATAGTCATACCCCGTGTATTCTTGAACTTGATTGACTACTGATTGCTTAAATGGTGTTTCACTGTAATTCTATTAACACAAAACATGCATCCTGATTGGGTCTTCTTTAAATATATGAAGTTGTCATACAAAAAACTTTTGAGCGATTTAGCAATGCTAAATTTTGTGCTGGAAATAAGTTAAACTCTGGTATAATTTCATTCATTTGAACTTGCTATTATGCTTATTGGTGTTTCTGTTGTTGTCCTTATTCATCGGTTATTTGACATTCTTGGAGTTTTGCTAGAGTTTGTTTGGATAATTTTTTTCATAAATACTTGTATGAGAAGAAATTAAGAACAAATAAATTAAATAAGTTTCTCTAAAAGTTAAAACTAGCTTATGCCAAACTAATTTGTATAAGTTTCCTTATATTAGTTTCTCCAAAAGCTAATTTTTAACTTATGTGTAAGTTAATGTTAGCTTTTGAAGATGTCTAGTGTTTCATTTTTCCGTTTTTTCTCTCCTATAAGTGGTTATAAAGAAGTTTGTCTAAATAGACACTTAGTCTCAATATCAAGTATCATCTCTCTGGCCGTCTCCTGATCACTAGATTTAGTATGATGAAGCTGCCCATTTCCTTTGAGCCACTACCCGTGGACAACAGGAGAGTGAGCATAATGGAGGGTTTACTGGACAAACAAGAGTTAGTAAGATTAAGCTGCCATCCAACGAGTAGTGGACATCCTTCCGAGTATCTTAATGTGTAGAAAACTTAGTAAGGACAGTAATCCTAAAGATGTAAACCTAGCAAGGAAAGAGTTGGTGCCATTATAATTGGATTACACCTTTAAAAAAAAACAAAATAGTGGTTTATTAACTCATTACATTCCTTACCCTCATCTAAACTTAACATAGGTTATAATGCCCATCGTACCCCTTACTATCAATCCAATATTAAATGCAAAATCTAATGAATAATTTGTATCAGAGAGCTGGATTTAGCTTCAAAAGTTATATTGAGTTGTTTACCTTTCACTTCATTTCTTTCCAGGCAGAAGAAGCAGAAGGAGGAGGATATTGCTATATGTGAATGCAAATACGATGCTAATGACACTGACAGTGCATGCGGGGATAGCTGCTTGAATGTTTTAACCAGCACGGAATGCACCCCTGGTTATTGCCCTTGTGATATCTTATGCAAAAATCAGGTGAATTCATGTTTAGCTTCGTATACAAAGATATTATATATATTATGTAAATTCAGTTATCTATGCATCTGTCGACTACAAAAATATTATTAAAGATACAGTTTTTTGGTTTTACTATAACAATCCTGCAGTTAGTTAGGGTTGATCGTGTGAAGTTAATTCTTTTTTATCTTCCAACCTGTGTTTGAGGGAACTTGATATAGTTATTGCTTACTTATATTCTGTTTTTTTTTTTCATTTTATAAACTTATCAGTGGTGCTCAAGAATGCCCTTCTAGAACTTTTTTAACCTTTGAATTTATTTTGGATGAGGCCAATAGCAATTACTGAATTCTTTTTCCCTGTGTCATCATGGTTACAGAAATTCCAGAAGTGTGAATATGCTAAAACAAAGTTGTTTAAGACTGAAGGCCGTGGATGGGGTCTTTTGGCTGGTGAGGATCTCAAGGTAATCATATGATATAATGAATTGCTGCGAAATTAGCAAAAGGAAAAGAGAAACTTTCTTGCAAAACCTGATGAATTTCAATGCATTTTATGTTTTATGGGTATGGCTTATCATGTAGCCATTCCTTTAGTTCAACAGTGCCACACTTCAATTTATATATTTCATACAGGCAGGACAATTTGTCATCGAATACTGTGGAGAAGTAATATCATGGAAAGAAGCCAAACGTAGATCCCAGGCTTATGAAAATCAAGGTCAAATGCCAATTAATTCAATTTTTCTGTTTGTCTGGTATTTGATTGTGCATTTTTAAAAAAAATTATTTGCGTTTTGCAGGCCTTAAAGATGCATTTATCATTTGCCTTAATGCATCTGAATCTATTGATGCAACCAGGAAAGGAAGCCTTGCTAGATTTATAAATCATTCCTGGTAATCACTACAAACAAAAATATGGAGATTAAGTATAACGAACCTGCTAGTATGCAATATAATAGCCTCTTTTTCTTGTTCTACTTTGTTTCCCTTGCCCAAGGTTTGATATCAAATGAATACTTTTAAGTTTGCAGTCAACCGAATTGTGAGACGAGAAAATGGAATGTGTTGGGGGAAATAAGAGTTGGAATATTTGCAAAACATGATGTTCCTATTGGAACTGAATTAGCTTATGATTATAATTTTGAATGGTTTGGAGGTGCAAAGGTTCGTTGCCTATGTGGTGCACTCAAATGTTCAGGGTTCCTTGGAGCAAAATCTCGTGGTTTTCAGGTAATCTTTACTTAGGTAGTTTTAACCCCACAAAAATTAAGTGCTTGGATGAATCCTTTTGTATGCTTTGCATGGCGTGATTGTTGTAGTCTTGTTGACCATGAGCTTTTTAAGTTCTGTTTCTGATAGTTTGAAAGGTGATGGTTAGATGTTTTTTATTCTTTTGATAGTGTAGATGATTGAATATTAAACCTAAATAATACTGAAAAATGTGTAGATATGGACACTTTATTAAAGAGGCCAGTTCTTCTGTTCAATTTGATTATCAGTTTTGATCCATTACAGAAAACGTGGTAGAATCTTGCCTTAGGTGGTTTGGGCATGTGTAGTGATGATCACTAGAGGCCTGAATTAGGAGATTAAATCACATGGAGGGTAGTCTTAGTGGTAGGGGCAGAGAGAAGCCGAAAAACTATAAGCAAAGTCTTTGGGAAGAATTTGAAGGTCTATAGTTTGTCAATTGAACACTATGGTAGCATTTGTTTCAAGGTACTATGTTTTATATCATGGAATCACAGTCTCATGAATATTATTCTCAAGAACATTTCCATGAAAATGTTTGGTCGACATTTAGTAATTTTATGATAAATAATTTTTTTAGTAAAAAATTGAATAAATGAAAGTGGGAGAAGAAACGTGGAAGAAACTTCTATAGATTATATTCCTGTGAGAATATTTTCACCAAGGGAAACATGGACATCTTATATTCCTAAGAATCAATAATTCCTGAGAAAATTTGTTCAAAACTTGTACGAAACATGGGAATGTGGTATTCCCTAGTTCACTTTCCTAGGAATCCTTTTTAATACCTTGAAACAAACAACCTATGGCTTTGTTTGATTGATCCATGTAGCCAACCTGACTCACTGGTAAAAGGGCTTGGTTGCTGTTGTATCAGTTTTTATCTCGTGAGATGCATGTGCCGACAATCATTTCATTAGGGGAAGTATATTTTTTAATAATTTGAAATAACTAGCTTTATTCCTTCATTTTTCTTAACTTTTCCTTTTCTTTCATTATTATTATTCATTTATTTTCTCTAATGTTGGGAAAATTGAGCAGGAGGATACTTATCTATGGGAAGATGACGATGATAGGTAATTTTTAATGTATCCTTTCGTTATGAAACATTCCTCTATAAGTAACAGTTTTCATTTTCCCTGTTAGGAATCTGTACCACTGTACTAAGCAACATAAAATGATTTAGTATCGAACTACCTATCCCCTGAAACTAATGTCATTGTTTCAAAATTTTCCTTTGACTATGGGGAAACAAACTAGCATCATCAACCAGGTTACAATTGTACATGGAAATCTTGAAAATCCAGTCATTAAATTTTCATACATTTTATTTTTAGTACATATACAAACAAAGTTAAAAGTTATGGCATGATTTGTCATTTTATATATATGCCATTAAACATTATAATTATTTTAGGTTTAAATGTTTTTAGTGTTTGATATTATTGGTTATTTTGTGATTAGTCCCTCTATAATTTCTGTTGTGCTTTTCCCCCTTATATTTAACCTAAAATAAAATACTATGTTTTAGTCTCTCACCAGTGCGTTTGTTAGAAGTACAGGTGAGGGACTTCATATTTCTTTGCAAATACAAATAAAAAAGTTAAGTATATTAATTCCAAAAACAACATTTTTTAGAGATTAAAAGTTCCAAAAACAACATTTTTTACAGATTAAAAATATATTTAAATCATTGTTAATATTCAAAACCAAAGAAAATGTCTTTATTTTTTAATTGTTCACTTATTAACCTAATTTAGACGATTTTTTTTTCACCTAATTGAAATAAAGTGTTCTCCTGGTATATTTATATTTAAAGACAATAAGTTATGCACCACCAATGTAAAAATGTAAAACAGCTCTACACTCTTTCAGTCACAAACTACAGTGTAAAGGGGCATAATCATTAAACTTTTATTTTATTGTATCAGAACAGGAAATGTGAGCATTTTAACATTTTGATAAACAAAATTTAATTAATTCTAAAATACCTGACTAGTAATTCTAAAATTCCTGATTAAGATTAAAAAAACTTTTTCCTGATATTTATTGTATTTATATACAACATATATTTACATTATAATTTTTAAACACACAAAATTTAAAATAATGTTAAATCTTTTTACAATGTTCCTTTGGTTCCTTTTTGTCATGGTGATTTGGTGAGTTTTCTTCTTGATGTTCTTGATTACAGGTACTCTGTTGAGAAAATTCCTGTATATGATTCTGCAGAGGATGAACCAGTGTCAAATGTTAACGGACGAACTGAATCCCCTTTGGATGTTATGCTTAAAGATGAGCAACTATCTGAGTCCACTGGTTTTAACGTTCAGTCCCTTGATTCAGTTCAGATGAAAGGTTTAGATGTCAAAAAGATTAAAACTGAAGTAACAGATGAGGATATGCACTTGTACAACCACGATACTGAACAGACGCTTTCACAAAAGAATGCAATGATATCACGAATCCGAAGTAATGCTGCAGGCAGAAACTATCACATTGGACCTAGGTCTATGTCTACCAAAAGATCAAGGGCATATAATGGCGGAAGGTTTAAAAATCTCGTAGAGAAGAAAATTGATGCAAAGTTTGCTGCTGGCCTCCTAGCATCCAAGGAAGCACAAGAGGAGATTTTGAATTGTGAGGTACGAATTTCTTTAGTTTTTGTTGTTGCTGATATCTGAACATTATAACCTTGGCTTTTAATTTTGTTATTAGGCTTAATCTTAGGTCGTCCTCTTACAAGGATAGCTTTAGTAATGTAGTTAGCAGATTCGTAATTGGATCTGGAGGATCCTTTTTTTTAAATGACTAGTTCACAATCTAGAGCTATCATTTAGAGGAAAGTAAATGTATTTGAACTTGAGGTGTAAGCCTCAAAGAGTTTATCCAGGGGGTGGCTGTGCATGATTTTGTAACCTTGAAATTTGAAAAGTTGTTTAATTTGGTGGCAAACTCCAATCCTGTCACTCCTTTATATTGTGCAGTTGCAGACCACCCAAATCTTATTTGTTGCTGATTTTAATATAGTTCCCAGTAATCAACAATGTAAAGTGAGAAAGTAAAAGTGCATTTGTTTATTATTTGAAATTAGTTAAAAATTCTACTAAATGGTGAATGAGTTCTTACTTTTCACTCTGCACTCTTGTTTCAAAGAAGTCAAATCCTTTGGTTTCATATTGGGGAATTCCTTTTCCTCCGGTCCCTTCCTCTTCCAAATCTCTTCATCTTGCAGTTACTGCTTAATGCAGATCTCCTCTTACCGTCACTGCTTAATGCAGATCTCCTCTTACCGTCACTGCTTAATGCTAATGTAAGAAATTACAAGAAGATATCAATGTCAGCATCACGATGAAAATAATAAAATTGTTAGGCATAGTTTAGATGAGAATTGTAATTGGGGTTTGGTGCATCATAGTAAATGCTTTATTGTCATTTCATTATGCTACTTGTAGCATATGGTGCCGATTGTATTTCTTTGTCTAGTTTTGTGTACATCTCTTACTTAAAGGTATCTCCATGCAGAAAAGAAAGGATGATGCTACATCTACTCTTGATTCCTTATACGATGAAATACGGCCTGCTATTGAGGAACACGAGAGGGATAGCCAAGACAGTGTATCCACCACAGTTGCAGAGAAGTGGATACAGGTTTGCTGCCTAAAATTGAAGGCTGAGTTTGATCTTTACTCGTCAATTGTCAAAAATGTTGCTTGCACTGCGCAAAGAGCACCTGGGCAAGCAAAACCTACTGAAGTAGATATTGAAAACGAAATTAAGTTCTTGACAGGTTGAAATTCTCATTAAATTTTTTACCCAATGTCACTGAATATGTGGTCAAATTTGAGGGAACTTTCTATAATTCATTAAATTGAGAATCTAAAGACTTGATGAATAAATCTTTATAATATTTATTTATTATTTTGCCTTTTTTGTGCTTTATATATATATATATATATTTTTTTTTTTTTTTTTTTTTTTTTTTTAAATTAAATTTTTTTTTATTATTTTTTTTTTTTTTTTATAAATTAAAAAAGTAAATAATAGAAAAAAAAAAAATATCTAATGTTGACAAATACATATATCAAAAATCAC
>Ga0123342_1003262_pt1 | contig 26209 bp, 13 predicted proteins | sample Turbeawhitnodule_FD_89960 | JGI IMG/M metagenome (GOLD analysis project Ga0123342, IMG submission 89960) | Root nodule microbial communities of legume samples collected from Mexico - Turtle bean Mexico white nodule | ecosystem: Host-associated > Plants > Roots > Nodule | place: Mexico: Nepantla...
AAAAAATTAAAAAAAAAAAAATATAAAAAAAAAAAAAAAAAAAAAAAAAAAAAAAAAAATGCAAATGTACTTGGAAAGGGACAGCAACCAGAATAAGGGTATCACAAATAAGCATGCTCCATCCTACAGTCAAATGTTCTATGGAGTATGTATTACTGGAAATCTTAAATATCACTTTGAGCCAGTGTGCAGAAAGGAATAACCATGTTCAAGAGCTTTTGACATGGTGCAATTCAAAGTCCAAATCTATAGTATAAAGTTTTCACAGCTCCCCAATAACGCAGGTTCTGATATTCCTCATCACTTGTAGGAGAAGCAAGGGATTCAGCTCTGTCGGTATTACTTTCCTCAGCATTGTTGTTGTTCAGATTTTCCTCATGTGGCTTATCTTTGTCATCATTTTTGTTCTCCTCTTTGCTAGGTTGATCATCCACATTCTCAACAGGCAGACAGGGGTCAACTTCTGGGGTTGTGCTTTCAGGCCACTGTGAAATGTTAAGATCTGGAACAGGATCAGAACAACCTAGCACAACTTTGTCACCTGAAAAACTTGTATCCATAGCAGCAAATTCACCAATTTCTTGAGCTCCAACCTTGTCGATTCCATCTTGAGGATTCACATTGAGATCCAATGCCAAACTGCTTACAATATCTCCCATTTTTCGCTACAATAAAGTAAGCATGTATTAGCACCAATTGTTATGCATAACCTTTATTCCATGCACATGTATATCCAAGTTCTTTTTACAGCTTATGTCATCATTCTCAATGCTGGCACAAGATTTTTTTTCTTTCACTGGAGTTCAATATATTGCTGATTATGAAATATTAATGGTGCAACAGTATCCCTATAAAATTTTCAAACAGAATATATGCTATGAGCAGACTCAGTGTAGAAATTCTGTGGTAGGACCCAAGCAAAGACTGAAAAAATATAAGGTAATTGGTATCTGTATTCAGAAAATTTTCTCAAAGGATGAATCCTCAATACAGCTTAGCATAGGATGTATACACAATCTAACATTATATAACAATGGAATGGAGCAAAGATCCTTGCGAGATGAACAGAAACAAACTAGAAAATAACACTTTTCCTGAGAATAGGACCCCTTCTAAATATCAGCCTGACCTCCCACGTATCCAATAACAGAATCTAACCTCTCCATTCCCCACCTCCTCCCCACTACATAGAACTGTATACATTTCTCTTTCCAATTATTAATAGCCACCCATCCTTTTTGTTATGTGTTTGTTTAGGTAAACCTTATAAACAATTTTTAGGAGATAAAAACAAGAAAAAATGAAATAAACTTCTCAATAAGCTAAAACTAACAAATACACAAGTAAAAATTTGAATTTGAAGAAACTAACAAAGAGAGCATTAATAAATTAATTTTTGCATAAGCTAATTTAACTTGAGGAGAAACTTATTTCCTTTTTCCTTCTTATTTTATTCTCTTCGAAGTTTTATAAAAACAATCATTTAAACAGATTTGGACAGCAATCCAAGATTTTGTCTCCTTTCTAGTATCATGTATAGTTATATTTTTCTCAACCTTTTTCATTGGCAAATAACTAGTTTCCACCAGCTGTCCTTTCACATCTGCAATTTCAGACAATCCAGACACCAAGGGAGGAGAGCCTGCACAAAAACATCGAAGTTTAATAATACTTATCTAAATTAAATAACACCAAAACAGAACAAGTTGTCACTGTGTCACGTATACAACACATGCTATCTCAGTTTGTGAGCCCAATGTTGGCAATTCTTTACCTGAATGAGAATGTAACTTGGGTTTTTCCTGAGAAACATAGGAAGATTGCTCCACATTTGCCTTCCCCAAGTTTTCAGACAGGGACTCCCTAATTGGTTGAGATATTTTAGTTGATTTTGATGCTTTGGGAAATCTGGCACTTGACTCAAGAGCCTTTGTTTTTCTATCTAACTCAACTTGTAAGGTGTCAGCACATCTCTTGTCACTAATTGCGTGAGAAACTTTAGCTTTGTCTTGAGGATTGCAAGAAATTTGGAGATCAGAAGTAGTATCTTTGGTTTCTTCTGCTTTTTCATTTTTAACAGTCTTGTGCTGCAGTGGGGTGTTGTCGCTGGATTTGGCACTCATTTTGGTAACCCTGTCCTCCTTCAAAGACTGAGCTTCTGACTGAACACCATGCCTGTTAGCTGATGAACAAGATCTAGTACTTACACCTGTTTGCCTTTTCAAATCATGGGAAGATTTTGATTTTAATTCTGCAGCACAAGTACTTGAAGATTCAAGATTTACTTTACTTTTGGATTTTTTGCATTCTGACTTCTTGCAGTCTTCACACATCCACCAATCACCTTCAGGAACTTTCTTCATCATATCACGCATACAATAACTAGTTCATGAATGAGAAATAAAACCATATCATTTCACTTGCCCATAAAATGAGAGGCTACCAAAAAAAAAACTACAATGATGCAAGATATTAAAATACATACGTATGCTCTGCCCCATCAGTACACTTGTTACAAATAGCAAGATCCTCTACCAGTCCTGCCTCCCCACAGATATCACAAACTAAACCCTGCTATAAAATTGGAGCAAAAGGAGCTATATAAATTAATCTGAAACAAAAAATAAGCAAATTTTTATGTCGCATGTATACCTCTTTTAACACGCCATAATGCTAGTAGTGTAATCTAATAAATGATTTCAGAAGTTAATACACACGAAATTGTTGTCAACAGAACTTGATTATGAGCTATGCAGAAATGGAGAAAAAAAAAGTATTTGTGGATGGAATTTCAAACACTAAAATAGCACAGCATGCCATAACAGGATGTAGGATTCTGTAGAACATCTAGTTTTTTCTGGAGTGAAATTTGAATGGGATAAGTGACCGAGTGCCATGTATAGCAGAAAGATAGAGAAAACTAGTCAAAGGTCCATCAAATACTCCATGTGATAGGTTTGAAAAACATAAAATACTAAATACCACAGTACTACAACAACATCTACTAGGGTAGCAACAAAGGGGTAGAAGGCAGACAATCTAAGTTGGCTAAAATGAAAACTAACAATCTTACCATAAAAAAATTTAAAGTTTTTCCCTTAACACTGCAAATTCATTTAAAAGATTCAATGCACCATGTGGAGCTCGTACACAAGTCATACACACAGATTATATTTGCTTTCTATTTTAAACCTCACTTAACTTTCCCTGTTTTTCTTCAACCTTGATCAATCCATATATTTCCTCATGTACCACCTGTTCATTTTGCATATGACCCTTTTATTATTATTAAAAGTTTAACATTTAACTACTAGCGTATAATAGTCTTCGTTAGCTCAAACTTCGCAAAAAGAAGCTCCTTGATGCAAATCATCAACGACTGATGAGGTTTCAGATAACCCAGTTTCTCCTCCAGCATTCAGTTAAGAAAATCCATCAACTTTGTGGCACTAATTAAACAGAGTGAAATAGAGAGTCTTACTATTACTGAGTTCCCAAACACACCTCAGTGGATAATATTTCACTATTCCTTCAATTTTTCTTTCCATATAGGAATCTAGAATCTCAATAATCAGTAGGAGATCTGGTAATCACGATTGTTTTTTCTTGAATTTGAAAAAGAAAAATACAAACAGCTCCTATGCAATTTGAGATTGAATCAACGAAACAAGAACTATAACAAATAGGTCAATAAACAGTCTGCTTCAAAAAGACTAAAACAACAACAAAATCCTTATACCTCTTGTAAGGTCAACTACATGGACAACATAATGCCATTCACCTTCATTAATGACCAAAGCTTTAGAAGTATTATTCACCATGAAATCCCTCGACAACTTCATCCAGTGTCCTTCTTGGTCTCCCTCACCTCTTTAACAAAACTAAAAAACCATATAATTTACACTTCTCACTAGTGCCTCCCATGCCTTTCTTTATACGTGCTAAAACCACCTAAACCAATTGTATTTGTGTCCTTTCAAGTGTGTTCACACATTCTTCTTAACATTCTCATTATACTATTGTAACCTTTTCCTCCTGTTGCCTCTTTAAAGATCCACACTCACTATATTATAGTATAGTTGGACATAGAGTAGTACAATAAAACTTGTCTAAGAATTTGGTAAGAACCATATGATTACAAATAACCCCTGATGCCTTTTTCATAGTTATCCTGCTTGTATCCTATGTGTAAGAGTAACATCATCATTAATGTCCTCATTATTTTGAAGTATAGATCCCATGTACTTAAACTTTAGAATCCTACGGTATGGCATTTCCCATTTTTATTTCCAAGTCATATTCATCTTGTCTCAGGATAAAATTTCAACGTATACAATGTCTTATTCTTACGCAAGCAAAAATCCTTTATTTCCAAAGTTTGTCTCCAAATTCAAGTTTAAAGTTTAACTGTTTCCCTTTATTCCTCACTCAACTTAATCATCTGCAAAAAAATAAGATGCAACTAAGAATAATCTTTAGCATGTCCCTCATATCCAAGAGTAGATTAAATAAGAAAGGACTTGAGATTGAGCCTTGATGTAATCATTTTCTTATAGGAAAGCCTTTAGTCTCACCACTTGAAGTTCTAACAATAATATTTACCCCATCATAAATATCTTGTATAGCCTGAATCTATAATATCTAACGTTAAAACAATAGAGGTAAATGAACATTGAAAAAACCTATGCTTACAAGGATTGAAAGCCCAAATGCATACTGAGACACAAAAACAGAAACATAACAAAACATTAGAACCAGCTTACAATTATTGAACTCAACTCACACAAGTTCATTCTAAGATCCTTGCCTCCACACTCCTTCATGGTGTTAAGTTCAAACTCCGTTGACTCAAAGATAATTCTTTTTATTATTTGAAGCTAGGCGAATAGCATACAATATGTCAACTTCTAAGAGAATTGAAGACTTCATAGTGATCCCTCAACACCCAGAATGCACAAGGAAATATGTGTAGCATTGCACTATTAGTTCAATCTAAAGGAGTTTTTTATATTTCCTTTGGGACCTCCTTGCACCATAGACATTTTAAGGGCATTTGATTTAGTTAAATTTTCTAAAATATATTCTCAAACAAGCCTGGGATGTCATTACTGGGAATGATTCCAATCACTAACAGCAGAAAGAGGTGAGCAAATTTTGGTAATCAATGACTAGTAGGGTAGCTGAACTCACCATCCAGCTGTAAACCTCCAAAAACTGCACAATGAACCTGAATTTAGTAACTGGCAACAATGGTCAAAGTTGCCAACCATCATTAATCTTTGGTATGGGCTGAATTTGCTGGACATCATCAACTATTAACACATGAAAAAGGTGGCTGAATTTCAGTGATCAGCAATGGTGGCTATAGTCACTCACACTAACTCACCACCTTCAACTGCTGTTACTTGCGTAGGCTAGTCAAATTATGGCAATCAGTGAAGTGACTAACATCATTAGCCATTGTCGATTGTCAATAGAAACAAGATGGCTGAATTTTGGCAACTGTTGGTGGTGGACAGAGGCCAATGGTAGTTGAGGATCATGAACAAGGATACAAGAATAGTTTTTTGACAACATGGAAAAAGAAGCATTTTATACATTCTATATGGCAACATATTCCTAATTTTCTAAGCCATGGGTAGGAGCAAACCCACCTTCCTCTGTAATGTACTTGCCCCCTTCAAGTGTAAGACTAACACTGTTTAAGAAAGTGATAATTGCCTTCCCAGCAATGCATTTCTACAGGCTCACATATTAAACAATGCACATACCCGTCAACCACTTAGATTAAGCTTTCTAAAAGCAAAAAACTACTGAGACCCTTTCTCATGCCGGCAGGGAGCAAACATGATTGTGAAGATTCTTCTGGAACATAATGGCACATGGGACTTGGTTTCTAAAAGAATTATATATCTAAAGAAGTAAGGATGAGAAATTTTCTGAAAATTGTAAGCTGTAGTACGTTTTTCAATATACAGCTCTAGGAAAGTCACAAAGCCAGGTAGATTGCACTACAAAAGCAAAGAGGACAGGTTAGGTTCATAGAACTAGGAGATCCAAAGGGTCAGGTTCACTTTTTGGGAAGTTGAAGGCGGTCCAAAATCACATCTATAATAGGCTCCATACTAATTGAGTCGGGTTGGGGTTGATCTAACTTCAAAAGCTAGCTCCTGATGTAAGGATTGTCAACACCACCATAAGATTACTGACTATAGGTGTAGTTGATGTAGGATCTCAACAAAATACTTTAGTACAACGAATCTTGCAATACACTGATGGTGTTGAGTTGAGGTTTGTTATACAAACATACACAAAGGAAAAACTCAAATTTTTGGGAATACATCAAGATACATGTTTTTACCTTGTGTGTTAGAAAAGTAAGAAGCGAAATATGGCTACTCAGTTACTATAGAGATCTAGTGTTGAGAAATAGTCACTAGTGAACATGTATAAGTAACATAGACACTGAGTTAAAATTTGGAAACATTGATCATATAGAGCTAATTTACTATAATAAAAGCAACTTTACATATTGCACCAAATCCAATCTTTTATTAGCGGACCAAGCATAAAAAGTTCTATTAGGGAATCACTATTAAGTTTGTTAGTTCCAATTTGTTTATCTTGCAAACATCCTAACAAAGTCTCCTTGAAGTCCTTGTAAATTGCAACAACTTCAAACAAGTCCAATGCATACATGCTCTAACTTGAGGGGGATTGTTGGAAAGTATTTCCTATTTTGGGAAAATAAAAAATATTCTATTTACTGGCTGTATATTTTTTGTAAATAATTAGGCATTGACTTGTATTGTTTCCAAATTCCCTAGTTTCCTTATTTTCCTAGTTTCCTAATACTAGAGATAGTGAATTATGTGTATATAATTCATCACACTGAGAATTTCCTCAAGGACTTCAGAAATCCTTGATCAATCTCAAATGACAGAACAGACCATCTTAATCCATAAAATTTAAAATTAATAATGGATAGCTTGAAGTAAATAAAAAGGAAATACCACACATACTTCACCATCCATCTTATATGAGGCACCCCAAGGATTTGCTAACTGAATTTGAAGAAGATTCTTGCACACTGGTGTTCTTAATCACAACAATAGACTTTTGGAAATGCTTCTTGCATACAAATGATGTTCAGTTCAATAAAACTCACATACGATCACCCCATCCCGAGTAGCATAGCCTAAACCTCTTCTGCCCAACAACCTAACTGGATACTGCTTCTTTTGCTAATGATGACTCTCTTTGTCTGCTTAGGAACTAGCAAGGTACTCCCTGAAATAAAAAATAGAAATCAATTTTGATTGATGGAAAATTTCACCACCGAGATTTTAATACAATTACAGAAAATTATAAATAATCTGCCTTCAACAAGATAGAGCACTATCCTAGAAATCTCTTAATGAAAAACATCTGATTGATATGATCTCTTTGAAATAATCACTACAATTATTGAAGGTTCTTCGGCCAAATTTTGAGAATCATGGTGATTGCAATTAGCTTTGCTAAAAGAAAAATTATCATCCAAAGTCGATCTTCGTGAATTCTTCTTATCAGGATCATCACTTTGAAAATCGATCCCCAAATTTGTACTCTCATATAATATGATCCATGAGATGCTTCGCTATGGATTTCTAGTTCTTTACGTTTTTCAAGTCGATTTGAAAACCTATCGTCGTCAAAATTGGTCAAACCTTAGGGAGGTCATCGGATCGTACGCGACGTCATCAGATCGTACGCGACATTGGGTGCTTCTCACATTAAAAAGCAATTCAATGTCTCTACCCGAATCGAAATCCCTAAAAGTAGTTTAACTTTCTGCATTCTAGAAAACATGTTATGATTTGAATATACAATAGAGATGGTACTTACCTCACAACTACAATTGCATGTGGTACTCAACAAAGGAGTCGACCGAATGCTGTCTTAGAAGGGAACTTATTGGTTCCCCTACCCTCATAGGTTTAATCAGTAAAGTTATCAGTCCCCACACCAGTTGTTGATGCCACTTGTTCAATATGCATATACAATGGCATGAGCAACATGTGTCACACAGATTGCACGGTATGAACTTTTCTTCCATTTGAAATTCGAAAGGCTGAAAAGAGGGGAAACGACAATCTAGTAATTGAAATAATAATAAATCATGACAGTTACCAATAACAACAAAGGAGCCAGCAATTTACTGAATTAAAATATATTAGCACACATTACATGATTTGCAAATAGCCAATATAGAGTTGAAATCCTAATCATGGGTGTTAAAAATAAATACACACATAAATAACTAAGATCATAGACAACTTCAAAAATCAAATATCCTTTCAATGAATTTAAAAATCATGTCTCTTGAGTTATACATTTTTTAAAAATAATTGTCTTTGAAATTAGTCTTAAGACCTAACTTAAACCTACAAAAGTGACTTGTAAGGCGAGAATTGCTTAAGCATTATAAGCTCCATTCAAGCCATATATATCTAGTCCGTGTGAAAATAAACCACCACCCTTGAGGTTGCAATTAAGGCAACCTCCAAAGAGGTTGCAACTAAGGTAGGATAGGGGTGATTACAATTAAGATGGTTTTCAAACAAATGGATTCAAAATCATATCAACTTCAACATAGCAATATGATTAATGGTGCTATTTAAAAATGATAGCACCCAATAATGTAAAAAATCTTTGCTTCATGGTTGAGACCCTTAATGGTTGAGAAATGGATATTGCATTGTTCATGCTGGAAATCCAAGGTTAATATTTGTTAAAAGAAGTATACTGCAGGAAAATGGGCCACTGCTGTAGTAAGGTAGTCCAAATGTTTATAGAAAAAACTCAACCAACTATAATATAGTTTACATTTATGGCACCCTATTATCTTGTTCCACAATTTTACCTAAATCCAAGATAGTAGGAAAGAGACAATGAACTAATAATACTACTAGACACCACCAACAAGGAAAACAAACATAAATAGTTAGGAAATTTTCTTGTATATCAACTGATTGTTTTTAACTTAAAGGGGGACGATGACAAATTTTTTATTACCATCACAAATCTAACCACTCCCCAACGAGCAAAAACTGTCACAAAATACAACCTCAAAGATGTTTTGACAAGTCAAAAAAATTAATCTCTGCATAATTGATCCCATAATTATCACATGACCTGAATTCTCACATCAAAACTAGTTAGAATCACTTATTTAAGTTATTTTCCGATTACTATCCATGCTCAAGGTAGAAGATCTATCAACATTTACTTGCTTTATGGACTCTTTAGCCCTCTTCAAATCCATTGAAACATTAAAAACACACAACAATCACAATGTGGTCAATTATATGGAACAAGTGATGCAATTGTACTCTGTCAAAAACTGAAAATCCATTTAGATAAAAAAAAATGATCTTCAAACCATTCTTTTAATCAAACCATTCTCCCTTTGATTTACTTTTCTTACTCGGGCCTTGAAAATATAAAGAAGTATTAATTTCAGAAACTAATGTCAATCAGGTGGTAGTAAGTAACCCATGAGCTACAATGATGCCATCATGCAAACCATAAATTTGGTGCAGCATATGTACTATTGGATTTTAAAGTTCTAAATTGAATAGCAAAATGCAGCTGAAGGAAACCTTGTCTAAACTAGATCATAACCAGGGAAGGACAGAAAGGGAGAAGGTCGAGGAGGAGTGGAAGTTCTACAACAGGACAAACAAATTGGTGCAATAAACCATATACGCAGAAGCTAAACCTTTATAATACAATGATAAGGAAGAACAGAAGAAGCTTCCGATAAGTTTCACTACTGCTTTTTTTTCACAATCATATGATGATCAAAGACCAGATTCAACAGTGCCATTAGCAACTGGGACATAGGTACGCAACCCAAGACATATATGCCCAAAATATATTACGACTCGTCATTCTAAACAAGAGAAAGGAAATGAAACAACAGCCCTTCCACACAATTTTTTTTGTCTGAAAGAAAATAAAATTAAGTAATTAACATGAAAAACAGAACCTTTATATTCATTAGATACCCAGAATCCCAATCAGACAACGAGACCATAGATTCACACACGCACAAAAAGACCAAATAGAAAACACTTAATCGCATACCATATCGGAACGGCCAGGCTAATTATAATATAAAAAAGAACATTAATAGTAAGTAAAATCAAGAGAGAAAAAATACACATGCCTGGGAAGGTGGGTGAGTAATATTTTGACAGAGGACCTTAAAGTTTTGAACTTTGGCCTCCCCAATAATGACAGTGATGCCAACACATGAACACAGGAAGCGATAGACATGGCAAGGGAATGGAAGGAAGGGTTACAGACTCTTACAGCACTCATGATCCACGCCACACTGTGTGTGTTGTGCATAATTGGAAATAATCTTTTGTTATTATTCCTCATTTTTCTGCTATTGGGAAAGTCAATTTCATTACTTGCATCTCTAAGCATACACATATTTTCCTCTCACCCACCGCTTCTTTTCTTTCCCAGGATCGCCAGATTGCCTGTTTTTGAGTGCTAATACAATTATTATTAAATTATTATTAAGATTATGATATTTTCACACTTTGTTTCATCATACACCTCCATTCTACTCTCACAATAAATATTAAAATTTATAATAAAAGAAATTTAAAAAAAAAAACTTTCTTAATAAAAATGTTTTAAAATTAAAAAAATTATAAATTTTAATAAATAATTAAAATATTAATATTCAGGAGAATGATGTAAAATAAACATTTTTGTATTATGAAATAATTATAACTTTCTTGGTTGAGTGATTATTACAAAAATGAACTAAAACTAAATTAAATTAAATTAACATTTATGGAAAATTATGAAACTTTTAAGCTATTGTATATTTTAAATTTAAATCAAATCCATAGTTTATATAAAATTTACAGCAATTTATAATTTTAGTATTTAATATTTTCAATTAAACTTAGTTAGAGTATTTTATTTTTTTAAAAAGTAATCTTTTATGTTTGTAAATTGAGCCAAAACGGTAATCCGTAAGTTTAGAATTTCGTTAAAAAAAAAGTTGTGATTAAAAATTATCACAATATTTTATTTCATAAATAATTTCTGCACAAATAATATTTATGTACTTTTATGATTGATTTGGGAAAAAAATTATAAAAATAGATTAAATTGTAGGATTAAAATGATTTTAAATTATATTTTGTGTGTATTTTTTTATAATTTTGTTTAATTATGTTAATTAGGTGAAATGTACATGAACTTTAGTGTGGAATAATAATAATACAACTGAAGTTGTGTTACTTGTGTACAACTTTCAGTTATATTATTCTGCACTAAAGTTGTATTGTGTCACTTAGAGTTTGGTTGTGAAACAAAAATAGATTTAATACATGAAATATTTTAATTTTTGTACACATATATTTATGAATTTTAAAAAATTACTTTTTTTGTATTATTTTAAAGAAAGTGGTAAACTTTGAATTTGTAATAATTTGTTAATTGTAATTACTTGTAGATTACAATATTATATAAATTTGTCAAAATTACTTGAATGATATGTAAGTATAATAAATGAGAATATAAGAAAGCGAAATATATTTTTTCATAATAAAAAAGTTTATTTACAAATGATGACATGTTAACAATTACTCCTATTGTGCCCTTCATTCGTTTTCTACCCTAAAAACACCCTTTTGGTTTGTTCGCTGGGTCATCCATATAGTTATTAATGTATCTAATATTTGGTCTTCCAAATTGTTTACTTTCTCATGTAAAGATCTGGAATAAAATTGGGTTCAATGTATGTATACCAATGATCTTGACTCTGTACTAGGTGAAATTGGACTTCATATGCCATATATAATTCGGACAAATTTACATAATATCGCAATCTATAAATAATTACAATTAAAAAATTATTACAAATCCAAAATTTACCACTTTCTTTAAAATAATGCAAAAATAACTTTGTAAAATTTATAAATATATGTATAAAAAAATTAAAGTCTTTTGAATATTAAACCTATATTTTTTTTCACAATCAAACTGAACATGCTCATTGATAACACAATTTCAGTGTAGACTAATATAATAAAACTGAAGTTGTACACGAGTGACACAACTTCAATTGTATTATTTTGCACTAAAGTACAACTTTAATTGTATTATTTTGTACTAAAATTGGGTCACTCATACACCACTTCAATTAATTAACACAATTAAATAAAATTGTGCAAATAACGTCCAACTTAATCCAATCTCATAAATATAATTTTTTTTATCTAAATCAATAATAAAAGTTTTAAATTGTTCACTTTAGCCGTAATAATGTAGGCTTAGTTACAATTTTTTTTTTTAGATTTATGATTATTTATTACTTATCATGTATGCATGTCAAGTTCTAGATAAGTGAATATTATTCTTTATAGTTAATAAATATATATTAGAGATAATAGGTCTTGTTAAACTTTATTTTTACAATAAAATAATTATTTATTTGAATTTGTGATATAATAAGTGAGTATCTGGTATGGGAAATAAAAAAATTTAATCAATATGCAATAGATGTAGAATAATAGGCAATATTAAAGAATGATTAAAATTCTATAAGCAATTAGTAGAGAATGTAGGAGCTTTCAATAACATTAAATGTTCATTAAATGTTTATTATGTTGTTATTTATTATTTAAGATTATGTAGTAATTAGAGGTTTTCATGACTCTTTGACTTTTTTTTTTCTATTCTAAAGCTTATTGACAACTCAAAGCCTTTTGAAATAAATTTATTGGTAAGTCGAAGAATTTAAGATAATCTCGTTTTTTTTGTTAAACTTAAAAGATTTTTTTATAAGCTTTTAAAATTAAAATAAGCTGTATTGTTAAGCTTAAGAATTTAAAATAAGTTTTTACAAATTTTCTGACTCAAATTTTACTACAAGAAAATCATGAAATAGAAACCAATTTTTAGAGACCAAAATAATTAATTGCAATAGTAACTAAATTAGAGAACATTTTAGAAACTAAAAAAAACTTATTTCTAAATTAGTTTCTATTATTGTTAAACAGTTTTTAAATTGGTATTTAATTAGCAACCAAGGTTTCTGCTACCAAATCTTAAAAACTAAATAATTGGTAGTTAAAATCTTATGGCTAATTAGATACCAATTTAAAAACTATTTAACAATAAACCAACATTTTTTTATTGCAACTAATTATTTTGGTCTCTAAAAATTGGTTTCTCTTTCATGATTTTTTTTTTTTAGTGTTTAAATCTCTTTTACAGGATTAAAGGTTTTCAATATGAAGTTCGATGACTCAATTAGAAGACAAATTATTATTTGATATCACCTTTTCTTTTACACTTACCTTACAATTCCTTTAAATAACAAAATATTATATTTAAATAATAAATATAAATATTTAAAAGAAAAATAATACTTGTGATTATTAAATGATGGTATAAAATATAATTTATGAATATCTAAATAACTTTTAGATATGCCAAACTCGAAAGTTTCTACTTCATAACTTATTTTATTTAATACTTTTAGATTGAATAACTTTTACATACGTCAATTCAAATATTTGTATAGTAAAAAATTAAAGTTTAGACATTTTTTAAGACAATAATTAAGAAATATGGAAAATAAAACTATATTCTTGCACGATATGAAACTTTTTTCCATTTGAAATTCGAAAGGCTCAAAAGAGTGGAAACAACAATCTAGTAATTGAAATAATAACAAATCTAGTAATCTTTTTTTCTCCCTTACTTTTCTTCTCTGTCAAGAGGTAATTTCCTCCCTTACACTATGTTTGTATCTAGGTGAATATTGTTATGGATTTTAGGAAGTATTTGTTGTTTGGATTCGTTCATAAATAACGAAATGCAAGCATGGAAAGGCATGGTAGTAGGGAAGGAGTGCCTCATTTATGTGTGAAAGCCAACTAGACTCAAGTAATAAGACGAAGTTATCATTCACAATGTAAAGATTCATGTACGAGTGAACATTGGTCATACATACATGTAGGAGACAATTGAGAATAATCAGTTAGATCCTTGCATAACCAATTATGCTTAAAAAAAATACATAATCAATTATGTTCTCTATATAATCATATGTGCAAACAAGTAATCGGTTATGCAAGTCCCTCTATTAATTTCAATACTACCCTTACTTTTTCTTATATGCTTTTAAAATTTATATATGTAGAATATTTTAATAAATAATGATATAATTTTTTATTTCATATATTTCTTTCTCTATCTAATTCAATAAATTAAAGTTTATTATTATTATTGTCTAAATCATTAACAACATATATGTTAATACTAAATTTTTTATAAAACAATTAGTTACCAAGTATGAATAATTTATATATAAAATATTCGAATTTGAAGCAAATCCATTGGATTAAATTAATTTGATTTCTTTTAACTTAGTTTAAATTTAGATGTAATTTTGAAGTTAAATTAATTTATATTTATATTCCCACATAAGTAATCATATTTATTTTAAACATAAAGACAAAATTATAATCTTATAATTTTATCAATAATTTTTTTTATCAATCACACTGGCTATATTACTTAAAAACTTTTGCAAACTTTCTCTTTATTTTCCTTGATTGTTCACCTCCCTTTCCCTTAACTTAAATAAAATATCGTATTCACCTTTCCTTTCCCTTCAAATTCATACTTTTCTTTTCTCTCAAATTCATCCTCTGGAAATCATTAATCTCTTTCCTCTTGTTTTTCTTTCCCACTATCTCGACAATAATAATCCTCATTCCCTTTCATCACTAACACAATTTTATCAATACTATCTCCAATTGTTTCAACTTTGTTGGTTTGTTTTTCCTTTTTGGCTTATCGTTAAGGTAAAGAAAAAAATGGTGGTGTGTCTGTCAAATGAATTGGTGCAGGAAGAGCATTTGGGTTGTCCTTGTTTTCTTTCATGGCTTGAATGATATATATGAGCTTTTATTCCTTGTAGAAGCAATGTTGCTAAAATTTTAGAAACTCTTCTTGCCACATAAATAAGCTCTACTACAAATTTTTTTTTATATAAGACACACCTACTTTTACTTTTTTTTAAGAAGGATGAAACCATTTGACAAGTTGATAAAATCAATAACAATATCCATATTTTACGAAAAATTTATGGGGATGGCACAAGAAGTATGGAGGTGCAAGAAGAAGCAGCCTCTGACTAGTGTGCATCTTTTGGGCCATATCTTAGTCCAGAAAGATTCAATCGAACTCATTCCTGTGGCATTTAAAAGTTAACATCTAAGATGTAAATTCTAGGTCGAATTCAAGGAGCAAATTATACATTTATTCCAAAAACTTATGTAATTATCAGTTAGGGTATTTTCTTTAAATCAGGATATGTTTTCATATTTCAGATTTTATATGATATGGTTATTATATTTTCTTAAGATATTTAAACAAAAAATATGGAAAAATGTATTTTTGGGAGAGCATTGCAAATCAGGTTAGTACGTTTAGATTCAATTTGGATTTTCTACTTTCCTATCTCCAGTATATTTAATTTTATGAATTGAAAGCATTTATTAATTGAGAATAGATGTATTCATCATTATTTAGTAAAGTGTATGATCAAATTTAGAAAATTAAGGTTTATAAAAAAACTAATACAATTTTTTTTTATCATTTTATTTGAATTAACATTTCATTCTAATTCAATTTTTAAATTAGAATGCAATTAAATTTAAATTCAATAATCCAGCGTTATTAATTTTTTCCTAATTATTAAATTGTATTTCAATTGTCTGATTAATTGTGTTTTATATATTTTTTTATCCATTGTTGTCTTAAAAAAGATAAAAATAAAAATAAAAATTCTACTGTACAAGTCTTTGGGTTAATGCTAGGGATGATAAAGTGGGGCGAACCATGTGGGCGGACTTGTAGCCTGCTAGTAAAAAACACGGGACATGCTCAGTTTTTCAACCTGATCCGCTTTAGTCCGTCCTGCATAATCCGCAACCCGCGTGGACCAATAGTGAGACAGGGTAGACTAGCCTGCTGGCTCGCTGACTCGCAAAAAAAAGGTTTGTGTATTGACTTACCAGTGGCAAAAGAAGTTGAACTGAAAAAAAATAAATTTTCCTTTTCCATTCATATTCATTCGTTTCAACGCTGCAACTATGTTTATTGTAGTGGTGGAAGAATATTGATATTTGATTTTTATCTTAATTGAATTATTGATGCTTGACTATGTTTGAAATTAAATAAAAAAATATTGATGTTTGATAGTAACAAATATAGGTTTAATTTGACAAATTTTCAAGAGAAAAAGTAAAAAACATTTTCATTGAATTTCTATAAAGAAAACTAATGTAGTTGGCCTTATGCGAAGCGAGACAGAGAATCCAACCTATGTTTATTACACGGGACGAGTCAACTCGATCCACATTTATAGGTCAAGTGCAGAGCAAGTCTATGCGAAGCGGATTAACCAGCTTTGCGAGTTGATTTATTGGATTTATAAATATAAACCAGACAGTTATGAAATACAAACTTTTGAGTTTGACATATCTAAAAGTTATTTAGATATTCACAAATTATATTTTACACCATCATTATTTTATTTTAAAATTTTATTTATATTTATTATTTAAATATAATATTTTATTATTTAAAGAAATTATAAAATAAATGTAAAAGAAAAGGTGATATTAAATAATAATTTATCTTCTAATTGACTCGTCAAACTTCATATTGAAAACCTTTAATCAATTTGAGTAAGAAAATTAACAGAAACTTATTTTAAATTCTTAAGTTTAACAATAAAGCTTATTTTAAATATAAAAGCTTCAATTGTATTATTTGGTACTGAAATTTATCTTCTAATTGACTCATCAAACTTCATATTAAAAACCTTTAATCAAAATTGCAGAAACTTATTTTAAATCCTTAAGCTTAATAATAAAGCTTATTTTAAATATAAAAACTTCAATTGTATTATTTGGTACTGGAATTTATTGTATATTGTGATTTTTCAATTGTTTTACAAGTTTTATTATATTATAATATTTTGTGTTAAACAAAAATAGAGGAGATTTTATAGAAAAATTGTTAGAAAGTTGTAGCATTTTAATTTACCCATCAAGTTAATCATTGCTTTATTTAAGACTGTTGTTGCTTTACATTGATTTTATGACTTAATGTTAGTTTTATATTTAAGATTTAATAAATTAATTAATGTAATATTAATTGTTTTATTAAATTTTGAATTATTGGGTAGAAAGATTCTTTTTTATACTAACATGTATACATCAAGTCATTTATGTGAGAAAAAAAATTGTAAATTTTGAATTGGTGTGTGTGGTCCCATGACTTTATCACAAGTCCATTGGAATGCATCATAGTTGCAGGTATCCACGAATAATTTTTCCCTCTACATCCCCCACACTAATGTTTTTGGAAATAACAATTATGAATCAATGTATATATTTATTACGCATATCAAATTACATTAAAATTTAAGGTATGACACTCTTATTATTAATTTTGGATAAACTTGTAAAAAATATATGTAAATAAAAATTCATAATATTTGCTAGTAAAACTTCACAAGTAACATTTGTATAGATATTAGATAACAATTTTTTGTTTTAATCCTTTAAAATTATGTATGATTTTTTTTTTCTGTCAAACTAATAAGGATAACAATTTAGGTAAAATCTACTACTAAATCTAAATTTATTTACGGATTTAAATATGTAGATTTATTAATAAATAATAACAATTTTTAATGATTATTTTAAATTTTAAATGAATTTAATATGAGTAATGCGTATGAATTATCCGATTCCATATCAAAATTAGAAAGAAAAAAAAATTCAAATATATATGCAAATTTGGCTAGTAGAGTCAAGAAAAAATAATGTCTTGGTGCCTATTTACATCAATGATAATAGGTTTTAACCTAGATAATAGGTGTTTAACCAAGATTACCCATGTCCCACTAATAGTTTCTAGTTATTTTTTCTAAGGACAATTGTTTTTTGTTCATTGGGTCTTTATTCATTGGGTTGTATATCTAACATGAATAAAAAGAACATAATAAATTATTATTATTTCTAACACTATCTAATTACATTTTTCTAAATATTTATGTATAACTGTATTAATATTTGTCAAATTTTTCTTATGTATATTGTAATTGTTCTTGAAAAGGATTCAGAAACTCTCCTCAAGCAGAATGCGTTGATTTTTCGGATTGGACTCTTTAAGTTGGACTCTCAAATTGGTCTCTTCAGGTTAGACTTAGGTTTGACAAGCTTCCTAAGCTGGACTGGATTAACTACACATTTCAACTTTTCCTCTCGATCTCCTCTTACTGTTGGGTGTGTACCTGCAAGACATTCCGATACCAAAGTCAAAATCAGTTTATGTAATTATCAGATAAAAATCACTCTACTTACCTCTTACAGTGATATCTTATTTATATTGTTTTCTTATTGGACTCATAACTTACTTGAACATTTTATTTTACTTAATATCTTTTTAAACACACACCTATTAATTTGGGTCTTCTTATGCTGGACCTTGTTACAGTAACCATATTCATTATATATATATATATATATATATATATATATATTTATATATATATATTTACATATATATTTTTTGCCCAACATTATATTTATGTATTAGATGTAAAATAAAAGAAAATGTAAGAAATTATTAAAACTATGTAAATGTTATAATATTATATATGAATTTATGTATACACTCAAATATCTTAAAATCATACGGAGAACTAAGTTCTTAAAATTTAGAAACAAATTTATCAGTATTTTTGTTTCTTCTTTACTTTTGATTAATATTTTTTTATATATATACTTTGAAGAATATAGATAATATTTAAATTTTCAACTCTAATTCTTATTATCCTAAAATTATATATAATTGTTTGGAATTATATTTTCTTTTACAGATTTTTATCAGTAACAAAAAAAATAAAATTAAAATAAAAAAATAAAAATAAAAATAAAATATTAAGGATGTTTCAAAAAAATTTAACTATGCACAAGATTGTACACTGAAGTAAAAATATATATATCAAAATATCTTATAAGATAAACTAATACTTTCTAGTTAGTCTTATAATATAAATTTTAGAGTTAATATTATACACCTTTTCAAAATTTAGATTTTTGGATGTTTATGTCCCTAGTATTAACACCCTTCTTTCTATACATAATTTATTCTTAACACACCTACGAGGAGTTATACTCAAACCAAAAAAAATCCTAAACAAAAAATCTTAATTTGATTTTATGGCTTTACCTTTTCAGTTTTAGTAGTTTAAACCAAACAGATAAAACAAATCACCAAATATTCTAAATTTGGTTTTCCTTTGTAAAAAGGAAAGAATGACCAGAACACCACTTTAGTTTTTTATTAAGTTTTCTTCTTATTGTGCAGAAGCCTTCCCTTTCTGCTAAAAGATCCATTAGTATAGTTTTCACACCAATATTCATATATATATCATCATCTACATATATTGAAAAGCAATTTTAGACTTCATTGTAAAGTAAATGTATATATGATGTGAACTTTCCAAACTTGTTTTGAAGGACTGTCGTTTTGTGGTTGGATGATGCTTCAATAAGAACAACACATAGATTTGCTGAGATTACTTGAGATAACAAGATAGAGGATAAACAAAAACCGATGCCATAGTAAAAATTAAAAAAATCTCAAGTGGGAAGTGTCATATTCTGGATCATTTTGGGTGTGCAAAAATCTGAATGCATGTTACAAGAGTCTCAAAATACACTAGTCTATGTCTGGGATGGAAGTGTCACTGTTAAGAACAGTCAATTGTTTAGAAGGGAGGAAAAGGGAAAGAGACAGGCTTCCATGCAGATGAGGATAAGAGAAAGACAATGATTACTGATTAGTAACTGGGTATCCGAGCCCATGCAGTGACCACGACTAAACTTCAACCCACTACCCACTTACATCTCACACGCTTTTGCTTTTTAAAACCCCTCCAACTCTTTTTAACTGTCCGAATCTTGGTACCTATCTATAATACTACTAACTCCTGTCAGATTAAATAATACTAATTAATTACAAGAATGTTTATAAGGACTTTTATAGTACTTGTTCAAGAATTATTAGTGAGTTTTTGTTATAAAATGCATACCCTTTTTAGAAGTACATTACACATTGGTCCAACTAGAATTAGACATAGTAGATTATAGTTTCTGGTCAAGTACAGATCAAGGTTCAAAATTTTAACAAGAGATATTCTCATATTAAGGTTTAATGACCTTAACATGATACACATGAAAAATAAAATACAGGCACCATAGTTTTGAATAGAATATTTTCTTTACTTTTATTTTTAACTAATACTTTTAAAGCTCTTGGTTTCATACCCTAATTATTATAAATCAATTTAGAAAGAGGCTAAATGAAGGGCTACTGTAAATTTGTAGTTATGAGTGTTGGGTTTGTTCCCTTGAAAGTATTCCTAGTTTGGCCTATATAATTATCTGCACTTATGGTGCAAGGCACACACACAGAGACATATCATCATGTTAAAAGTAGTGGACACTGAATTCATGGTTGTGAGATTTTTGAGCATCTATATCAGTCACAGAAGAGAGAGATGAATGATCAGAAGATGCAGAATGATAAAAGAAAGAGGTATGGTATGCTATGTTGGAGGAGGAATAGGTAGGAGAGGGGACCAAGGTCAGAGCACATAAAAGGGTGAAGCATGGTGTGGTGTCAAAATGAGGGTTGAAGAAGTCTCTTGCATGCAGAGCCTATAAATATTTGTGCTTCTCTTAGCTGGCTACCCTGTCCAATGGTGGGGTCCACCACAGAGTAAGGTTGAGTAGCTAAAGGTGGTAGCATAGTGTAACACATTATTCATATGTACTCCCATAATATTATAGTTAAATTCCATCTGTTTTTATCTCCTTTTAACTTATCATTTATGGATAATTTAGTCTCATAATTTTAAATTTTTTATTTTAATTCTTTAAGTTTTAAATTCTGTTCATTTTTATTTCTTTTTCTACAGTATAGAACTAACTAAAAACGTTATAAAGAATTGATGTAGTTGTTATATATATATATATATATATATAATATTGAGTTGATCTATTATGTTTATGTTTGATAACATTACAAACACGTAGGGATATTGGGTTTCTTTTTTCAAATTAGCAAATTAGGGTTAATGTTATGGGTTATCACTATTATGAAGTAAATATTAACTGCTTCAATTGAAAATTGAATCTGGCTTCTGAACAATCCTAGGAGAGAACGGAAGTCCAACTCATGGGTTATTACAAAAGGGCAAAAAAAAAATTAAACTTTGAGTGCTTAAAAGAATAAATATAATTTCAAACTTTATTTGTACATAGTTTAATATATATTTTTAGAGCTTAAGATAGTTATTGAGGATTTGAGTCCTTTGAACATAAATATAGTCTAACCTTTATTTGTATATTGTTTATCTTTCTTATTAATAAAAAGAATATCTCAAACTTATGCAAAGTCAAGATGCCACTTAAAAAGTACAAGATTTTAAATTCTCAAAACAAAATTAAAATAAGTGAGAAATTAGAGTGCAAAGGATTAAGAAATCAGTATCATGTATGCAGTGACAACCAATAAAATTAAATCTAATATGTTAATTTGGAAAAGAAGACCCTCTTTCTTTCCCACCCAAACAACAACAGTACCATTATTTTCCTTTTAAAAAATAATATATTTTCAACTCTGTTTTTTTATAGTTAAAATAACAAATTAATAAAGAATATTTTAAAGATATTTTAATCCTATTACACCCAACAGATTATTAATGATATTTCTAAAAGATATATTTTCAAGCTGTAGTATACATACAAACAAAATTGAAACAGTATTTTAATAGTACAAAAATTCGCAGCATCAGCAGCATGTTCATTAAAAAAAAATTAAGTACAAGAATTGTTATATATCATATATACATATACGAATCTAACAGTTTTGATGTATTTGTATTTTGAGGAAGTGTAAGTTTGAACACCTGAAAGGAGATAGAGATTAGATAAAACTAGGAGTTCAATATTGTATTTTTTTCAGGTAATATATTATATTATTGATTAATTTTTACTTGATATTTATAATAAGTACACTTTTTAATAAGATTTTTTTCTTTTGAAGTAACTGTTTTTTATTTTTCTATAATTTTTCAGAAGAATCAGATATTTAGAGGAATAAAAACGTAATTATAATATTTAAAAAAAAAAACTGTCACTGAAATGCCTTTTTTTAAATACATACTTTTTGTCATCAAAAGAAATTTATTAAAAGAAGTACAAGGGAATCCAATCCTTACCATTAGAACCAATTGTATTGAAAAATATATTCCACTTGGATTAAAACTATCACCAATTAGGATAAGTACATCAACCCCACACACAACTTCTGCTCCAATCCATATCCAAGAACACACGCCTTGAACAATTCAACTAATCAATATCTTCCCATGTATGTATCCATATTGAGAGGGGAATCCAGATTGTTTTTAATAGAACAAAAAGATAACTTATAATATTTTTATAAAATATATAATTTCACGAGTCTCAATGGCCATATATGTGAATCAGGTAACAGAGAACCCTACTAAATACCATATCTTGCTTTCTTTCCCAATCTAAAACTATCATCTTGCATAAAATGAAATTGACTATTATCAGAAAACGGCACTTCGAAGCCAAGGTTAGCATATATAGCATCACCCTGCTATCATGTTCTATTCGGTGATAAATTAAATCAGGTTTTAGTTCCTTGATTTTACCCCTACCATTCTACAATGAAAGCATACAAAATATATATCCATTATCACTTCCTTATTCCATATCAACTTGAGGGTTGGTCCATTTCTTCCCCATATCTTCATACGAAGCATACATCAGTCATTGGTAGAGTCAGTACAAAAACGCCAAACCTACTTAAGTATGTGTCCTATATATACATTGGCCTTATCTCTTCATCCCAGCGTAAGTTACAAACCTTCAAGTCCATCGTAGGATAGATAGGGCAACACTGGGATAACTGTGTGGGGTTTATGCACACAAATCAAGTATGGTCCCGCTATACATGTGAAGTTGTGATTGCACTAATCTTAACGTGCCTATACCCAGTTATATATACGAATGTAAAAGCTAACCAATGGTGAAAACTAAAAGCAGTTAATGCAGAAAACGAAATAAGGTAGTAAACTCTTCTGTCGTTAATTAAAGGACAATTTTGTGAATATATATCATGATCAGAGTTTGAGTAGTTTTCTAATTTGTAGAACTTGCTAATCATATCACCATCTCTTTCTCACTAACGTGATTTTTTAAAGAAGAATTCTTGTTAGATTACTGGCTAAGAGACGTTTAGTGCGAAGGAATTGAACTTGTGTGGTTTACAGCAATAATAATAACATCATATCATCATCAACCTAACGAAAACGATGAGATGATATGTTAAAACATTGGGATGTTGGGTTTGGACCACATGCATGAGCATGGATTAATTAATGGCAGCAGCACAAGAAAGTGCTCAATGAATGTACGTTTTGTGCTGTAGCCTAACAATAAAGATTGCACGCCAATAGTGCGGCGACACAGCTAGCAAAGAACACATGCATATGTACCAACTGGGTTGGGTTCTCAGTATAGTTGTTGTAGCTCTCTGACTCACTTTTAATGCTATATGTATGTATATGTATATGTGTATATATAGATATATGGAGCCTGTGCTTTGTTGAGCTAATGAAGCCATTCATGGGAACAGAGAGAGAGAGAGAAAGAGATAGCGTGTGTGTGGAAACTGCCAAGTAAAGTGTAGACAGTAAAAATGGAAAATAAACGCAGCACGAAATGGAGGTGAAGTACCTGAACTTTTAGTCTTTACTCTTTTACCATGTTTCTGGCCAAGTGTAGCCTACTTGTCCAGAAAAGGGAAGCTAGAGATGGCTAATATTGGGTAATACATGTGAAGAAAAAAATTTAGCTTTTGATCATGGAACTAGATATCTGCATGTGCAGGTTAGGCCTACCTAGTCTAAGAAAATTAAAGGGTCTTCCCACGATTCGTTTTGTGTGTGTACTCAGCAAAGGGAAATAAAACCTTTCTTAATTTACTCCATTTCACAAAAGTAACAATGTATAGTGTTACAGAAAATCTAATATACTTGTAGTTTTTAGTTTCTAATAATGGGAACTAATTTCACATCACTTTAAGTAAATATAAGAACTAATAATATATTTAAATTTTTAGACGAATTAAACTAGAAAGAGAGAGAGAGAAATATTTAATAGCTATGTTCTTTACACACTCAATCAATTAATTTTCACTACTTTGTGATGTCGTTTTACTCTTTTTAAATTAAAATAATAAAAAATAATGGAGATGTAGGATGGAGAATGGTAAGTGAAAAAAATTGAAGGGTTTGAGTTTTGAGATTGAAGAATAAGATTAAATAGAGTGATCAAAAAAGGGGGGGAATGAGGTTTAAGATGGGGAAGGATGGGACAAAAGTGACAACAAACATTTTAGTTTAGGTTTTAGATGGACAAAATGAGGTGAACGAGGCTAATGGAAAAAAAGTAAGGAATTTTTTAAATGAAGGGTGAAAAAAATAAAGTTATGCCTATATGAGAGAGAAACAGTGTTAGAAAAAATATATTTAATGACTATAAAATATAACACGTTGGTAACTTTTTTTAAGTAGGAATATTTTGTAATAATTAATCTAATATGAGTAACAATTGAATTTTATTAAATTTCAATATAAAATGTTGAATTCGACACCCGACATCAATTACAATGAAAAAAAAGGGTAGGTACAGTAATTCACACTCCAACCTTACACGACACTTTTTTATCCTATTCGAATGATTAAAAGGTTTCAGTCTTTTAAGTCAGATATGAAATTGACAGCTATTTTTGTTTAATACCTGGGGTATCTCTACTGGAGAATTATAAACTATTTTAAAAAAATGTTAAAATCAATTTAAGAGTTTAATTTTAATAGATATTTTTCATATATACAAATATCAAATGCCTATTAAGGAATATATATATTTACTAGTATTTAATCTGTGAAATATAAGGTAGATATTTATTTATATAAAAATTATTTATAATATCAATATTTTTAATTTATGTTTGATACTTTAAATTGTGATAAAATGATAGTTTTTCTTATTAACTAGTAAATAATATCTTTCAAAAATGTTAAATTCAATTTTAAAATAAAGGTAAAGGATAACTGGATGATATAAACTTTTAAGAAAATAAAATGGAGAAATAAATAAATAAGTGAGTGGTTTGAAATAATCAAGAAATAAACTTTTGGGGCCAATTGTGTCTCTGACGTTTTAAACCAATAATATTTGAAGTTGTAGAAGACCAATTTAATTAGTTTTGAGCTAAAAAAACGTATTAACAATTCAATTCCTTTGTAGGCTAGCTATGGGTCAAACGAACAGTTCATAGATTATTATTTTTTTTACTAACATTGAGTTTTTGCGATTTTTTTTTCTCTTTTCTCTCTTGTGGGGAGAGGATTGATTCGGGGATGTGAGAGTTTAAAATAAATTGTTATTACTAAAAACTTATTAAACAAAAACTAAAATATTATTAAACAAAAATTAGTTATAGAGATAAAAAAATAATTAATTATTATTTTGATGAGATTAAAATAATTATTAGTATTTAGAGTAGTTTCAATTATTGATAAATATTTTTTTTTAAATTGATGTTTAATTAGTTATCAATTAATTAGATTGTATAATTGGTAGTTAAAATTTTACAGCTATTCAGATATCAATTTAAAAGTTATTTATTAATAATAAAAATTAATTTAGATATCACTAATTTTTTTAATTTCTAAAATAATATTCAATTTAATTAATATAATAATAAATTATTTTTTATCTTTAAAATTAATTTTTATTTAATATTTTTCTTGTGGTGTGTAAGAACAAAATATGTCTTGCATATATTTAATTTTTTTAAAACGAAACAAATTTAAAACATTTCACAACAAAGGTCTAGTGCTTATTTTGTTAAAAAAAAAAAATCCATTATATATATATATATATATATATATATATATATATATATATATATAAAAAAAAATAAATAAAAAAAA
>Ga0123342_1003263_pt1 | contig 26195 bp, 9 predicted proteins | sample Turbeawhitnodule_FD_89960 | JGI IMG/M metagenome (GOLD analysis project Ga0123342, IMG submission 89960) | Root nodule microbial communities of legume samples collected from Mexico - Turtle bean Mexico white nodule | ecosystem: Host-associated > Plants > Roots > Nodule | place: Mexico: Nepantla...
ACACACACACACACACACACACACACACACACACACACACACACACACACACACACACACACACACACACACACACAAATATATATATATATATATATATATATATCTGAATCGGTAGGGAGATCTAAGTTAAGATCTTTCAAGCTCTTTTCCTCATATTTATACTCTTCAAATTGGTTGTATCCGAGAGGGTCAATCACACTCTGTCTGTATTCTCTGACAAGAAAATGTCTTCTGCTGCCATTGCTGGACTTCGCCTTTTTCTCTGGCAACCACAGGATTTGAAGCATCTCTCCAAAGGATGCCCAACCCGATTGGTCATGAAGGTAGTTCTTTCTCATGCTCTGTCACACATTGCTTCTCTGGGCAGCTCAGTTAGGCACACTTAGCCCACTTGCTGCCTTCCTGTCACCGGAACACCATCACGCCACCTCTATCAGTTTCGTTGACTTCTTATATTCCTATTTCAACCCTCACCATACATTTCCATCACTATTCACATCCTAATCCATAAAGGGCTCTTCTCTTCTTTTGGTTTCTGTTGGAGCTACGGAACATCTATCTATTGGACCTTCCCACAATAACTTCAGAAAAACTTAGTGGTAAAATTTATTTATCTTGGTCTGTTTCTATTGAACTTTGGTTTCTTGGCCAAGGTTTTCATAATCTCTTGAAAAAAGGCAGTATTGAAATATCAACAAGTGTTGCACAATGGAATAAGTTAGACATCCAACTTTTTCCTCTGCTTTGGCAATCTATGGAACATAATATATTAGGGACCCTTAGAACATTCAGATGTAAATCTTTTTGGAAGAAGGCTCAAATCACTGTGGTCTGGTGAAATTCAACAAATGAGGATGTATTGTGACAATCAAGCAGCTCTTCACATCGCTTCCAACCATGTGTTTCATGAGGACAAAACATATAGAAATTGAATGCATTTTGTTAGAGAAAAGTTGTTGTCCAAGGAAATTTAAATTGAATTTATTGGCTCTAATGATCAACTTGTAGACATTTTTTGACAAAATCCAAATGCTAGATTCCTGAGAAAAAACTGTCTGTGCTGTATCTATTCGTAACCTAGATTCCTGGGGCAAATTTCTTCCTCTTTCCTTAAACTTATATTATGCGTGACTGTGTGAATGTGAATCTAAATCAAAAGTATATAAGTTATGATCTTTCAATCTTCTCGTATATACGCTTTCAAGCATGTTCCTAAACCAAAACTGCATCATTTCAAGCACCAATATTTTCAAAAGACACGAACATCAAGAAATATTTATACCAGAAAAAAAGTTTGACTATACTACCAAGAAAATAAATTGAAAACCTGCAAGCTCAGCAGCATAATCATCTTGAGGCTGCTCTTCCACAAATCTGAAGTCCATGTTGCCAATATTTTGAAGTTCCTTAAATATCCATTCTTGTGGTGAATCTTGACGCAACAACTTAAGGTATTGATAGACAAAGCCAATGATATCAAAGATCTGGGGAAATGGAATAGAAGTTAACCTTACAACTAGACAACTGATGGCTCACTAAAAACACAAAAAGCTACATACTTTCCATCTGATGTGCCTCTAGAAGTTTACAAAATGAGATTACCTTTTCTATACCAGAGTCGGTGAGGTGTATGGACATGACGAAGACATAAGCTATAGATGACCGATAAATTCCCTCTTCCCCAACACCTGCAGATAGAGAAGTAGCCAATCCTCTGGTCTTGAGAAAGGAGAGCAAGCTTCCTCTGCCCTCTGAAAGGTTAATTAAGCTATTGTTAAAGAAAAACAAACCATAAAACTTTCAATCTTACAATTTTAAATTTAAATGAGAAATAGTTACTGCATACAAATCTACAAAGTATATTACCGTTGACCATAAATGAGAGTATTCTACTATCCAAAACAATGTTTCAGAAGTTTATCAAACATTTTAAGTTGGGACTAAAGTGTTTAAAATAAAATAAAAAATCAGCAGGCAGGCAGGAAAGAAACCATGTGCCTGTTTGAGAAATAAAATCTATCTCGGTTTTTTTATCAACAAAAAGATGATAACTGGCAGTTACTGTGCAGTAAACTTTAGACAAGTTTTGAAATACCACAAGAAAACAATGGAGAGCAATGCTTGAGAAGAGAAACTCTCCAATGCCAATTAACATGAAAGTGTATCACTTTAATTTGCAACAGAGATGCACAATAAGATGCATAAAAATGCATGATAATAGATACATGAAAAATATCACTCAACTCCTTAGGATTTATCTATAATGAGAAATCTTACCATGCCCAAGGAGATGAGCTAAATAATCCTCTGGCTTCTTTAAATACTGTTGATGTAGACAGGGCAGTGTCCATGATAAGTCAAGGATATGGACATCTTTGACAGCTTCTAGGCGGTAAACTTTACCAGATTTCCAGATAGGACCTTCCATGGAGAACACGGGGTTTGCTTGACCTTTTTTTACCGCACCAAACAGTTCCACAACCCAACTCTCAAGCACATCCAGAGACTCTGTATTATTTATAAACATATTACTCAAAATACCACCATATATTAATTTTAGACCTACTCTTGAGCCTTGACTAGAGCCATTATAATCAATAATCTGTTACAGTCAGTGTATCAAAAAATTATTTTACATTCTAAATATTAATTTGACAATAGTTGGCTACAAATTTCAACAAACAGAAAATAAAAAAAAATCATATCAACATTAACAGGATGCAACTTGAATAACTACTCTCTGAATGTACTGCCCACATGTTAGTATTTGCTACACTAGAACAAGTCCTGGGTACCTTTTTCTCTCTGCCCTAAATACAACATTTTGTTAATTTGCTCCACTTTCCAATTAGCCACATGAGACAAAAAATAGATACCTGTATCCCATGTTAGGCTCCCTTAGGATACACTAGACACACTATTGCTAGGACCTAAATACTACTATCATAAACTTTGTAAAACTTCTTGGTTCTAAATAGAATAATCACACACAAGATAGTGAAATAGAACCTCACCTCCACCAATAACGACAAGCTTCATCAATCCACCATGGTAATAATCCCCATATAATTTCAATATTTGCTCTCGTAAATTAATACCCTTCTCCATTGCATCAACCAAGCTCTTTTTATTCCCTTCATGTATGTGAAAAAGAAATCAAAATAGTTTTATTATTATTATCAAATTGCTTTAGCAAACAAAATAAGCTGAAAAGCTAATTGACCAACAAATGGATTAAGATAATCCAACTTACCCCAAAAGAATCTATTTAAAGGATGATTATGAGCAGAAGTATGGCACTGAAGTTGTTGAAGACGGCAAGCATCATTTTGTAAAACCTGGTTGAATTCTATGTGCACACCATTATGGTATACGATTGTAAGCCAAAAGCACATTTCATCAGCAAACTAGAAGATAAGAAAGTTGGAGCTCTTTCTAAAGTTATTTGTTTAAAAAAAAAAAAAAAACTACCTGAATCTACTGCAAGTACTTCTCGCTCCATTGCCTCCATCTTTACAAGAGGTGAAATAAAGAACTGAGAAAATCTGATAATGAAAGAAACCAATAAAAAGGCTCAACAGAAATATAGCACAATAATGAAATGTAACCAACAACAAACGTTGACAATTAAAATATTACCAACAGATCATCTATGATACATGATTCCCCAACGGATATTGAGATTATTAAATAATTAATATGTACGATCAAATACACTGGATTGATGATCTATTGGTCTTGTATTTTTCACCGAACACTGAGATAACTAAAATAACAAAGACATAGGATGGGACTAATTTTACTGGATTAATGATCTAAAAAATCCTGATTTTAACTGTTTTAGGCTGTACAATACATACTAATTCTGTTTTATGTTCTACAACACGTGGCTACTGACAAGTAATATGATGAACAGTAAAATATTTTTTTTTTAAATTACTTCTACTCGACTGCAATAGCTAAAATGCTCCGATATATGCATGATCATCACACACTATACCGGTTTATATTAGTAACCAGTGACAAAAGATAGAAGTTAAATACAATTCAGAAGCAAAAGTAGAGAGCAGAACCTATCTGTAATAAGTAATCTGTAAAACCACCTAACAGAAGAGTTTACCTTTTCAAGGCACCCTTCAGAAACTCTCGCTTCACTTCAAAATGGTAGCAGGTGTATTCAGTTTCCGTGTATGCATTTGATGAGCCACCATGCTTGGACAAATAGCTATCATACTAACAATAAAAAGAGTGTCAAATCCTATGCCAATTGACCTATGTTATGCGTCTAGCACATGCACCAGGAGTACAATCAACCTCAGAAAAGTGAGACTTCATGCCAAGGATACAAAGAAATTAATCTAATCTATCTTAATTAATTTTAAGTTTCATCAGAGAATAGGAGGGGGAATCAGCTGGGATTATAACTTAGCTAAACTGAGTATAAAACCATAATGTGAAATCTGACACAGAAGCACCACTTAGATTACAATTATGATAGTTAATAATAGTAAAAGGATGTAGAAATTTATCATTTAACCTATCAGTATCTATACGAAAAGTTGAAACTTTAAGAAAGACATTCCTGTGGCAAAGTGGCATTCAGTGAAAGAATGCAGACGGCTTATATAACAATAAAATCCAACATAACATGAAGTCGTGAAGCATGTAATACATTTCCATCAAAGGCTTCACATAGTGAAAACTTTCTTGACTGAGGACAGGTAATTTTCGTGAAGTTGAATTCGGGCACACATGTGACAAAGGAACATGCAATAAGAGGTATTGAGTACTATCAGGCCATAACAACACTTCTTCAGGTTCAGGTTTTCACTTGTTTACACGATGCTTCTAAACCAAAACAAACATGTTATAGATAAATTGTTTTCTCAGTAATACATAAGAATTCAATCATTTTCAAAAAAGACATGTATAAGCAACACATCACATAGCCAAACAGACCTCATTTTCATCTGGAAATTCATCACTCCCCATGAAGAGCATGTGTTCTGCAAATCAAATACATCATATTCTTATTTTTATTCCAGGATATCTAAAAAAACCACACAAGTATAAATCAAATATAGGGAAAAAAATTATGGTCCCATTAGTATAAACTTCTCAATAAACACTTGCAAAAGAAGAAGCAAGAAAGTAAAATGAATTAAACTTAGGTCAAAACCAACTTATACACTTCAGCTTGCATAGGTGTTGGATAAGAGAACTTTTAAAAAAGGTCGCAATACATAAGTTGATTCTAACTTACGAGAAAATTTTAATTCATTGTACCTTCCCAGTTTCTTCTCATATAAGCACTTAGGAACAAGTTTATCCAAACAGTACCTAAATGAGGAAAATATCCAAACCTAAAAAGTGTGCTAGTCCCTGAGCTTCATTCGGGTCAGAGAAGCTGCCCATTCCTACACACATAGCTGCTGCAGCCTGCAAACAAAAAATAATACATTAATTCATTAATTCACATTCAAGAAACACCAAATCAACAAACCGAATCACATATAGCATAACCGTTCCCCAATCCCCATTCACATCCCCACATTTCCACGCAGAACCCAGATCCCATCGACACCAAAACAACCAACCCACAAAGCCACAACAGCAGCACACTGTAAACCGTAGCTAAAATCGAAATGGGCATTCCCCAAATAAGCAGAACACAAAAGAAAACAAATAAAAACCCAACCTTTTTGCTCTGGGCAGCAGCCCCACCACCCTTGACACCATCCCTTTCCCCATCATCGTCATCACCTTCCTCCTCTTCATCATCATCATCATCCTCATCATCATATTCTCCTTCTCCCTCTTCATCATCCTCATCTTCCTCTCCTTCATCAACCTCATCTTCCTCCGGAGCATGCTTGGGAGGCCCCTCCGGGTAAATCTCGGGATCATGAACGAGCAGAGCGCGGAGGCCGTTGGGGAGACGGAGGAGGCGGTACAAACGACGGTCATTTGGGGACTTGAGAACGACGTCGTCGTGGTCTGAAGCACCCTTCTTCATTCCCATTATCAAAGGTTGTTTCTTCCCCTTCCTGTTGTGGAGAAAGTGGGAATGAAGTGTGCGTGAGCGTGGTCTGGCAGCAGCAAAGAATCTATTGTGAGCGTTATTTGTGAGTGTGAGCTGCGAAAGGGAAAGCGTAGTTGTGATTGGAGCTTGAAGAAAGGGGTGTGGAAGTAGTAAGCCCAGTGTTCTTGTAGTTTGCTGAGGATAAAGCATCAAACTTGAATCTTTGATCATCTCATCTTCACACCCCCATTCACACCAACTGCTTCCAAATCAATTGGGCCACCTCTTCAGGGAAACACAAAAATATGCAATAATAAATCAAATCAATTTTCAAAATTCTAACTTGAAAATGAAAATAGTAAATAGCTTTAGATAAAAAAAACCACCTTAGACTCTGTTTGGATTTTCATTTACCAACCTTGGACAAACCTATTTTGTTCTTGTGTAAAAACCAACACATAAAATAATAGATGGACAATTTAATCTCCAAAATTGAATCTTTCAAACTGAAGAAAATATCAAAATGTCTCTGGAAATTTTTAATATTCATTTAAGTCAACATGAAAGAAAAATGATTAATTGGAAGAAATTAAATGAAATTCTAAATTATTTTGGAGATTTATTTAAGATAAAAAAAAATAAGAAGTAATTTGGAGGACTGAATTGACTATTATTAGAGTGTTTTGTTCCAACACACATACATTTGAAGTTATAAAGGTTATATATTATATGCTAGTACATGCCTCAAACATGACTGTTTTCAAAAAGAAAGTATAGATGGAAACTAAAATATATTATTGTTATTTTAAATTATTAAATATGAATACTTTAATTATTTAAAATAGAAAAATGTTTCGAGGAGTCTACCAATATTGCTAATATTTTGAGATATTTTCACCAAATTTAGACCTGATATTATTATAATTTTTTTCTAACAAACGTGGATTAAAGAATATTATATATACTACCCGTAACAGAAACGTTAGCTGTAACAGAAAAGTGTTTGGATCTATTTTTTTTATTTTTTTTTTATTATTATTATTATTATATATTATTATATGTGTATTTATATTTTTAAATATCAAATTATCTTTAAACTATTCTTTAAAAGTATAATCAAATAAAGATTGATATTTAAAATGTTTTTTTTTATATTTAAAATAAATAAATTTATTTTTAACAAATATCTTTAATTAAATTGTATATAACATATAGTTATATTTATAATTTTTTAATTTTAAAAAATTATAAATTTTATTTATTATTCTTTTACTTATGTATTATAGTGAACTATTATAAAATAAATAAAAAAGTAAAAAAAAAAACATTATAAAGGTTGAAGAAGAAAAAATAGAAAGAAAAAAGTTACTTGATAAGACACAAATTTTCATTAGAAAAAACAGAAAGCTAAATAGTTTATATATATATATATATATATAATTTTATTTTGCAGGATATTTACACATTGAAAAAAATAGTTTTTAAAACAAAACTATAATATTATTTTTATAACTAAAATCAATTATAAAAAGGAATTATTTTTATATATAAAAGATATAATATATTTGTATTTATTAAAATAAATTAAAATTTATATTTTAAAAAAATATATATAAATAATAATATTTTATTTGATTTTAAATATTACTTTACATATAATTTATTTATTGTATTCTTTTATAATGATGATAAGAGTGTACAAAATAAACAAGGTTTATTAATTTACCTGCTACTTTTGCAAGAAGTCAAACGTGAAGAAAGAGTGTTACAAATATGTCACTTAGTAGATAATTTTTTTGCTTTAGTTTATTCTAAAGTTAATTTATCTTTTGTAGCTAAGAATACTAGGTGAGTATATTCTAGCGTTATCATTACAAATTATTAAATAAAAATTAAATTTAAAAATAAAAAATAATTAGTCATTATATTAATTAAATAAAATATTAATATAAATATTAAAATATTATTTATATATAAGATAATTTCTATTATTAATAAAAATTTATAAATTGATATTTAAATTAACTATAAAAATTTTAGCTATTAATATTTTAGATTTTAAATTGGTGTCAATTAATCTTTTAGAAACTAATTTAGAATTTAAAATATTAGTAGCTAAAACTTTTGCAGATAATGGTTATATACTAATTTAAAAATCACTTTATAAATTTTTTTAATAATAGAAAGTACTTTAGATAGAAATAAATTTTTAATTTTTAAAATGGTATTTAATTTAGTTCAATAGTAAATAGTTATTTTGATCTTTAAAATTAGTTACAATTTGATAATTTTCTTATAATAGTGTAGATGAATAAATTAGTTACAATTTGATAATTTTCTTATAATAGTGTAGATGAATATGATAATATAGGGTTGTCTTCCAAGTTAATCGTCAATGATGAGATTTATCATTATGGATGAAGAGTTTCAGTAGAGGAAATTGGAATTTTTATGTTGTAGTTAAATCCTGAATTTTATTAGGGTTTATAAACTTATGTTATATCATCCTTTAGGTAGGTATTGTCAGTGAAATTTAGAATCACAGGAATAGGGTTGTGTTTAAGAATGGGCGGGTGGACTTAGTGGAGGTGTTTAGTGTGGTACAAAGGAAGACTTGATCTTAGGTCACAGTAAAAGAAAAATTAGTCGTTTTCTCCTACTCAGATTGGTGTTTGGAACCTCATTGTTGTATAAAATATTTGAAAGACTGATTTTGTGCGTTATTTAACAAACGAAGTTGTCCATAATTGGTAGTAGTGGTGTGTTTTGTGCAGGTTTCATCGGGTTCTCTTATCTGGCAAGGTTGGATTGAGGTGTGTGGCCTTGGGTTGCGCTTGGAAGGTGTAGGAGGTGTGCGCAGGTCTATCTGGCTATGACTGATTATTGCAAGTCTGGAAGGATTTCTCTGGTTATGTATGGGTTGATATTGGCACTTGGGTTCTTGGTGTTCTTCAACCTGCTGCAAAGACTCTGTTTGATGTTGGGTGTTGTGTCCTGTAATAAGGGTGTGATCTATTTGGTGGTTTTTTTTTTGTGTACTTGTTCCCCTTGTAGGATAGGTGTGTCGAGTTTTGGCACTTGGTTTAGCATCTTTGTCTGCTGGCAAATATCCTGTTTAGTTGTGCGGTGCATGTCCTTATTTTGAGAGTGTGAGCTCCTTGTGGGTTGATGTAACTGTATTTGTTGGACTTCTATATCTTGGACTAGTTTATTTTGGTTGGTTTGTAGTGTATTATTTGTTGGATCATGTGTTGGTAGGGTGTTAGGAAACTTGTTTTGGATGTTTCGTATAAGGGTTGAGACAGCCCTGAGATGTCTCATTTTATTTTATTTATTCATTGCTGATAAAAAAAAATCATCCTTTAGGCAGAACTTGATGACTATTTCTAGTTTGGACAAATTTTAAATTTTCTTGTTTATTTATGAATAATAAAGCTTGTCTCTATTAAAATTTGAATTTGGTTCTTTAGATGATAGATATTTTATTTGATACGTTATATTTTAGTATAAAAGAAAATCGAATTCAGGTTCACCGAATTATTTTATACGTTAAATATTCTTGAATAAGTTTGAGAGTTACATAAACTTATAAATTTCTAAACTTGCCAGTAAGTTTAACTCGTAAAATTGTAAATGTTTTATCAATTTAAAAACAATATTAAAAAACTTCATCAATGACATATATGCATAACATAATACTCTTAATATAACAATAATTTTCAATATTTCTGACATCATAACAAAGAAAAATAGCAAATGATCACATGAAAGTACATTATAACTAAATAACAAGATTAAACTACATAAATGACTCAACAATATATAAATTCAGAAAAGTAGAAATTAAGGGGAAATAATTAGAAATGAGTTAATTTCTTCAAATAATTTTAGTCTAATAAAATTGTCGTTGTTGGATATAAGTCTTATAAAAATTACATTTGATTTCATACTCATTAACTTATTTATTGACTTGAGAGCTTATACATGTATGGACAAAGAGGGGCCTGAAATCTAGATAGTACCTGAAACTTGTTATACAATTGTTGACTTGTCGGTAATTCTTTAGTTTCTTCAAGCTTCCTTCCTTTGATATTGATGCTCCGCCGATACATGTCAGTGCTATGATTTAAGTGTATTCTGGTGAAATATGAAAAAAGTACTTTATACCTCCGCATAGGGTTTTATTTATAGTGTTAGTTATGTGCCCTTATGGTAATGGATCGGATATCAGTTATTAATTGACATGTATTGAGGTTCCTAATTAATAGGGATGTACAACTTTCAGTTGTTGACTGATTTGTCGGAGATATTTTCCACATATTTCAATATATGAATATGACTCATTAAATGCTATTGTAACTGTCGTTATTATTATTTATTGTGTGTCTTGAGTTGTCCTTTGGTTCGGACGATCGTCAAGGTGACCGAGACTAACTTGTTCACTCAGACATTTATCCTAAATTTAAAGAGTTTACATCAATTCTTCATTCATATTATTGTTAAAGATACAAACTCCAATAATAATAAAAAGTAATAAACTATTGTTGATGACTAATTTTGACTTAGAAATACCTAAAATGGATGTCAAGACACATTTCTAAACTATAACACTTGAAGAAAAAAAATTATATGTTGCGACTTTAAAAAGATCTATTTATGGTATGTTAATGTAAAATTTTTATTTATGATCTCAAATAGGAATCTTTTAATGGCATTATAAGTTCTACCAACTCATTACCTCATATTGTTTTGTGGTAAATACAATTGACAATTGTATGTATCATATGTTCAGTGGGAATAATACATATTCTTGGCATTATGTGTCAATGATATACTATTTTTTAGTAACAATATAGTTTCTTCCACGAGACCAAATATATAGGATTCTTACATCAGACCAAGAGATTTATAAACAAATTGAAATGAAAGAGACTTGAAGTCTGCAAGTCACATGAAGGGTGGAATGAGAGGAACTTTGGAATCAAAAGGTTGCATCTCTTATGAATCACAGGAAGTGTTCTCCTGTGCAGTTTTAAACCCAAGGATGAATGAGTTCCTGCAAATCAATGGAAGGGAAAACAGTAACATGAACCAAGAACACTGAGGGCAAAGATGCATGACACTCAACACTTGTTAGGCAATACAGCAGATATTGATGTTGAAATAGAAGCAAATTAATATAACTTTTTGATACCAATATTCTCATACTTAATACTTAGATAGAGTATAGAGATTGTATATGGGTTGCAGTATCCCAGTATTTCCATTTGTATCATTTTTTTATTGCTGATTAAAAAAGTTTTGAATTTTTTTGTTTGTTTTAGTTTTGTCTGGAAAGCTTTTTGATATTTGCATACACAACTGTTTTGTCTGGTTGAATGTGCATGTTAGATTTGTAAGTTTGTCATAACCTTATCTTTTGTACAAGTTGAAACATTCCTTAAGTGTTACTTTTTTATCTAATTCATTGATTGCTCATTAAAAACAAGACATTTTTGTATTTGACATAGGAAAGTATTAAGAGATTGCTTTCAAGTATTCTAAGGTTATTACAATAGAGTTATATAGATAGGATTCAGGACAAATTCAGCATGAAAGATTTATAAACTTAAATTTCCCTGTGGTTTTGATCTTGAGCAAGTGTGACCCGATTGATGGATGTTGACCATATTTTAACTAATTTAAAGAAATTAGCAAAATTAAATAAAAAAAACGTGTTTTAAACAAGTTATGTCTCAATGAAATGATTAATAAGTAATTAAATATGTAAAGGCCTCATTGTAATGTTAATCCTTCAAAGTACTGAGAAATTCTGCAGAATTGATAGATAATTGAGTTCTTAAAACAACGACAGAGATGAAAATGTAGAAGAAAATGACAACCAAACATTGAACAGTTGAAACAAGAGAGACCCTATAGCTAGAAGCTTGCCAAAGAGACCATAACTTTTTTCAAGGGATATATTGGTTAAGCCAACCACTTTGGACATTAACATCTTCCAATGCTAACATATCATTGGCAGCACCAGCATTGATGATATCAGAAGACCAATTCATGTTTTGCATGGCATCAACATCGGTGTAAGGCCCTTGGACATGATTCACTTGTGCTTGTTCTCCATGAGTCACCGTTTGTCCTCCATGAGTCATAGTTTGTCCTCCATTTTCAGCAACTGGTGTCACCATTTGGGCTTTGCGAGCACTGATTTTCTTTGTGATGTCCTCCAAGCATTGATCAGCCAAGAATGAGATATCATTGAGGTCAATGATGTTGGCACTCTCCAGATTGTTCCCAACAGTGATGTATTGAGAAATCAGATGGCCAATCTCTTTCTTCCTATTCTCATTCCTCACTTTCTTCAGCTGTTCTTGGACTTTCACAATTCTTTGCCTCAAGAAGCTTTCCTGACAGAACATTTTCTTGCTTTGCTCCAGTTCAGACACACTCCTGAACCTGGAAATAGCACTCTCAACTCCCTCCTCAGATGGCCAAACCTCTGGCTGATCAGGCTCATCCGGGGAATAGATTATAGCACATGCTTGAATCCCACAAAGGATGCTGATTTCACCAATCTTTTTTATCAAACCTGTTGAGAAACACAACAATGCAAGAGAAAGAGAGAAATGGTTAGAAAAGTAGATTTGATTAAAAGGTAAACATGCATCATACAAGGCTAATTATGAAGCATGGTTAAAATGAGAGAAAGAAACATGTTTTTGAACCATTTTTCCTTTTCTTGAAGGTTGCCTTCCTCTTTGAGGTTTTGGTTATGAAAGTAAGATCAACCTTCTTTCTAGCCATGACTGTGAGCAAAAAAGAACAAGAAGAGAGTTATGAATATGTTATTTTTGTGTATCTTTCCCATTCTTGATGTGTGCTGTTTATATAAAAAAATTCAAGATGTAACTAGATTGTATATAGGGAAAGTATTTCACTATACCAAATTAGACTCATCTGAGTTGTTGTCTTTGCATAAAACTTGGTAATTAATATCATCATCATTGAATAATTAGAGAGATTTTGCAGTAAAATATTGTTTAAATGACTTACCACATGTGGAAGAAAAAGGGAATATATGAGTTGTACAAGTTGATAATTCAAGTTAGTATTATCTTTTCTTTACCTCTTCATTTAAGAGACCAACATACAAATTAAAAAATATAATTAATATTATTTTTACTTTTATATCTGTCCATGTACAACTTTAACTATTATTTTCTTGATCATAAATAACAGCCAATAATTAATACTGTATTGAATTAGTTCTTACATACATTCTTGAAAGGATACTAATTAATAATTTTATAAATATTTATAAAATAGAACCTACATTTTTTAAATACATATTTTTTTTTTGTTCTTAGAGGAAAAGGTGTTTAGCTTTAGGAATTGGTATTTGGGTGTTTCATTTCATGAAAACTATTAAAAATAATTAAAAGTTAGAAGCAAAATCCAAAATTTGAAATTTTTTTCAAGAATAAAAACACCCTGAATGGATAATTACCTAAGTATCCTTCATTAGTGGTGGACCATGCTCTTTGAATCTTAATTAAAAGCATTTTATTTTCTTTAAAAAGAGATCCATTTAGGAGTCTGATCATAAACGCGGTTTTAAGATTGTTATTTGTCAATTATATTACGTCATGTTTGACTTTTGCTTCCTTCTTTTCTTTGATTAATTCAAATTCTAATGCTTACATTTAATTAAATTCTTTTTTACAGTGCATTTAAGTATTTATCTTTTCTATTTGCAGATTTTAATTTAGTTTATTGAAATAATAAATTGTTGAGTTGTTCATTACAATTTTTTCTATTATTTAAATATATTTTCTAAAATTGAGTCCTTTTATATTTAATCCAATGATATATATGCACAATGACAAGTCACCATTCTATTTTCTCATATACAAGAGTCAAATCCAGTTGTTAAACTACATCAGTCAAGGTTTTACTAAATCGGAAGATTTATACAATAAAATTGTAAAAAAAAAAAATACTAAGAACAACAAGCTTACAATAAATGAAAAGTATAGTTCAAACAATGTCATCTGATTTACCATAATACAAGAGAAAATATCAGATAACATATTTAGTTAAGATGATTGATCTTAAGAACACAAAAAAAAAAAAATTTAAGAAAAAATTACTTTCAATGTTAAATCTCTCTCAAATTTTGAAAAGATATGAAACTCAATTATTTAAATTCGTATCACGACAACATTTATTGTTTTAACTAACATTGAAATTGATTACGGTGATATAAGTGTACCTAAAAGTGAAAAAATAATATTTTTACAAAAATAGTTTATGAACCATTATAGATAACGATTTTCAAAGCATGAATATTTAAGCTATAATTTTGCGGTGTGACTTTTGAAAAAAAAAAATCACACTAAAAAAAGTTAAACATCACTATTTTTTTCAATTTAAGAATAAAAGGAAACATATTTAGAAATGTAACTCATAAAGATCATTAAACATCGATGATAAATTGTGGATAATTTAAACTACAAATTTTTAATATTTAAACTACAAATTTTTAATGTGACCTATAACTTTCAATAACAAATAAAGAAAAAAGTGTGTCGTAAAACTTTATCTTGTCTTTAAAATCTTTAATATCAAACACTAATCATTAATGTTAATAAATATTATTATTATGATTAAAAATAATATTGATATTAAAATTATTATTATTATTAAATACTTTTAATACTAAATATTAGTATTATTAAAATCTATACCTGTATATAAAGAGAATTCTCCACTTTAACGGCTGTAAATTATATTTCTATTTTACCCTTACTTAATATTTTGTTTTATTAATTTATTTTGGTTATTTCGACATTTTATAATTTTAAAAGTTAATAAAACAGTTTTTAATTTTAAAATTTTATTTTATTTGTTTTCACTTAACTACAGAAGAGTGGAGAGATTGAGACGTTAATTTTATTTTATTGTCACCTAACTAGCAGGAGAGTGGAGAGATTGATACTTTTCTGTTTTAAACTAATATTCTTCTTTATTAAATTAACATTTTTTTTTAATTTTAAATTTTATTTTATTGTTTTCACTTAACTAGTAGGAAAGTGGAGAGATTTGTAAGTTTATTTTATTTTATTTGTTGTCACTTAACTAACAAGAGAGTGGAGAGATTGATTCTCCTATTTAAAATAGATATCATTAGCAATTTTGAATTTAAAATCTAAGATATTAGTAGTTAAAATTAACATTGATAGCTAATTTAAATATCAATTTAATTTAGAAACTATTTTATAATTTTTTATTAATAATAAAAATAACTTTAAATATCAATAATTTTTTAATTTTTAAAATAAATTTTAATTTAGTTAATATAATAATTAATTATTTTTATCTTTAAATTTAAAAGTTATTTAATGATTTTATTGTAGTGGTACTATATCTTCTCGTATGATATGAGTTTAAGTTCCTTGATCCGCATGCGGATAATAATAATCATGTTACAATGGTGTATGTTAATGCTAAAAGTGTATGTTAATGCTAAAACAATGGCTTCTTTACATACACTTTTAATATTACCATGTCTAAGGGTAGACAGTAAAAAATGTAAAAACATAATCAAACATATAGAACAGTTCAATCAAGGGTAACCCTAGATATATATATAACAAAAACATCACTGTGAGCATTAACATCTTCTATTTTTTTTATCAGCAATATATAATAAATTAAATATGAACCACTTAAGGGTGATCAAACTCTTATACAGATCCTGACAACCTTCACAACACCAACTCTATAACTACCTGACAAAATTACATCACTTAACCAACCTCATACAAATCAATGGATCAAGACACCAGTTAGTAGGGAAAAAAACCAGAATGTGATTTAAAAATAACCCAAGACCAAACCTTTAAAAGAATCATAGCAAACATTTCTAAACAATCAACCACCCCCCATTTGAAAATGACATTATTCCTGTGTTTCCAAATCTCGCTAAGTAATGCAATTCAAATTGTTCCCCAAACATCATTAACAAAATCAAATGTGTTACATAACCTAAACTGAAAAAAAATTAACAGGAAGATGAGTGTTTGACTTTTGGTTCAATCCAAACCGAAAAATAATCCCATACTAAAGGGATTGAAGGAGAGAACGATAATGCATGCAAAAATCTCGTGCAGTGATCACACATTACATCAAGATATCGTCCTACGTATGAAGGATTGAACGAGAAAGGAATGAGATCACCACTAGCGTGAGAGGGAATGAGAGATGTGTGAAAGAAAAAGGAAGAAGAAAAAAAATGTCAAAATAAATTTTCTAATCCGCCATATCATTAAAACGTCACCCATATTTATTAAAAATAATAATAATAACGTCATATAGTAGCCAACTCATATTTTTCAAATAAAAGTGTTAGAAAAAGGATTATTAATGGGATTAAATAAAAGTAAATATGCATCATGCAATGCTAATATAAAGCATTTTTCAAAGGTACATAAATGAAAACTTGTAGTTTTAAAAGTTAAAGTGATAAATATTCCATTAAAAGATTTCAATTTGAATTTTCCAACGCATATGAATACCTAGGTATAATAATGGATCGCTTTAAAAAAAATTAAAAGAAGAACATTTATTAATACTCTGTAAATCATAAAATCATATTATTTAATAGATAGATACTTATGTACATATGGACTTCAACATCAAATATGTTATTGATAGTTATTGAACATAATTTTTTCCATTGCTTCCACTAGATATTTTTTATTCAATTTATTTATTGTTTAGAAAAAAAAACTAGATACATTGTAATTACAAATATTTCTTCTTTGCCTGCTTTGATTACGATATAGTATACATCCCCAAACCACAATGAGTAAACCATTCTATTTTTCAATAAATTCTTTTTAGTTTCAGCTAAGTCTTTTATCACTAATAAATTTTCTAACAGAATAGATGATAACTTATCTTTGTTTAAAAAATACAAATATTCATTGTGGGTGTAATTGTTTTCAATATAAGCTATTCACAAATTTTGTTAGTTTTGAAATTGAAATAGTTTCAGATTGTGTATTTTTACTTTTTGTTTCTTGCAAAGTGTTTCTTTCTCAAAAATTTCCAAACAAAAAATGCATTTTAAACCAACTAATCAAGTATATCCAAGGCTTCTTTTCATATATACAGATGATAGATGCTATTTTAAAGTATGATGTGCATATAATTGAGATACGAAAGAAAACACAAACATAGAACAACTCAATCAAAAGAATGTTAGCTCCAACATGTCAGTTCGTGCGTGAATAACACGATAAGTCCAACAAACACTCGTAATGATAGACTTTAAATGACTTTGATACTATATTATTAAGTGAATTTTAAGCCTAACTCAACCCCATAAAATCGGTTCATGAAGTGAGGTTTGCACCCACTTATATACAATGAAATATTCTAATTTTTAGTCAATGTCTCTAACAGAAACCATCTAAACTTAGTGAAAAAAATAATTATCTTTTTAAGGGATACTTTAGTTAAGCCAACCATGGTGAACATTAACCTCTTCCAATGTTAACACTCATTCCCACCACCAACATTGATGTTGTCCACAGACTAATTCAGTTATTTTTTTCTGAAAAAATTGGTCCGAGACCCATGAACCTATTTTTTTAAGTAAATATAATCACGCAAACAAAGCAAAACATCAAAATATATTTTATATTGATTCACCTCAACAATTAAGTTATACCTAAATTATGTCCAATTATTTTTTAAACAAATTACTTAATAAATTTAACTAATCAAATCATTTCATTACAAGATATAAAAATCCTCTTCAGATTGGACGAGTTAACAAACTGTAAATTACACGAGTTAATAAATTTCTCAAAGTTATATCATTTTAATATCTCTTGAGATTAATAACTCACAAAAGATAAGAACTCTATAAGAGACCACACAAAATAAAAATTCACAAGAGTATAAGAAGTTCACTGATGGATTACAAGGTTTAACTTATTTTTTATCAAACTTGATTTTGAAACATAACAAGGTCCATGTAACAACAGAAAGAAAATGGGAAATGCTCAAAAATTGAAATTTTACTACAGGGTAAATATGCATCATGCAAGGTTAATAGAAAGCATAGTTAAAATTATTTAAAGAGAAAAAAAATTCTTGGACCATTTTTACTTTTCTTAAAAGTTTATTTTCTTTTCCCATAACAGTTATGTAAGCAAGTATGACTTTGACCAGAAAAAAAAATCAAGAAAGAGAAGTAAAATTAAGAAATGCTACTTTGAGGTGTCTTTCTCATTGTTGATAAAAAATGGTTGATGTTGTGTTGTTTATATAAAAAGAACTAGGATGTAATTAAATATTAGAATTGTTTGGACAATATTTTTTTAGAAACAAAGAGTATAAAGGAAAACAGTAAAATTATTTTTTTCATAAATTTTTAAAATATAAATGAATATACACGAATTAATTTTAATTTATAAACAAAATTATTTATTTGTTTTATTTTTAGAAAAATTTCTTATGAAAAAATCCCATCATGTTCATCTGCTCAAGAAGTGATGAATAAATTCACCAGCACTGAAATGTTAAATAATAAAATATTGTTTAAATGAAATAAAAAATATATAATTTTTTCTTGTTTATATTCAAGTTAATTCTATCTTTATTTTTAGGTGTTCATTATATGGCTTTAACTATAGTTACTCCCTCATTAATAGCATGTAATAATTAATTTTGCATTGAATTTGTTCTTGCATAAGTACAAAATTGAATGAATAGCAATTAATAAGTATATTAATATTTATTAAATAGTAATTATTATTTTTGAAGAAAAATCATTAATTCTATAGGGGAAAAGGTGGTATACAACTTTAGAAACTCAAATTTAAATATTTTCGGAGTACATAGATGAAAACTTTTAGTTTTAAAAGTTAGAGGGATAAACAAATTTGTATTAGATTAAAGGATTCAAATTGGAATTTTCATCCTGATGTGAATACCAAAGTATCATAGTGGAGGCATTAAAAGAAAGTATGAAAGTGAAACATTTATGAATAATACTATTTAAATCAGCATGATATTTATATACATATGAACATAAAATATGTTATTCACATACTTGTTGAACAAAAAAATTCTCATTGCTGCCATATTACATTGTAATTACTATTGTTTGCTTGATTTGATTATCATAGAATGAACACCCACACATCACAATGAGTATTCCACCATTCTATTTTTCAATAAGTTTTTTTTTTCTAGTTTCAACTAAGTCTTCTATATATCACCAATAGTTTTTCTATCTGTCAAATAGAGTATAACTTATTTTTTTTTTTAGTAAAATACAAATTTTAATTGTGGGTGTAATTTTTTTAATATAAGCTCTTCACAAATTTTGTTGATTTTGAGATTGAAATTGTTTCAGATCTTGAGTTGTGAATGGGGTATTCTTACTTCTTTCTTGAAAAGGGTTTCTTTCAATTTGCAGAAAAGGGAAGCAAAACAAAGATTCAGGATCAAACAATTTCAAAATTTTCAAATTACAGAATTTAGATCTTGACCAAGTGTGTATGGAATAGATTGAAATTGAAACCAAATTAAACAATTGACAGATAAAACAACCTGCATAAATGATATTCTCTTGGACAAAAATCAAATATATCAAAGGCTTCTTTCCATACACACAGATGAAGATGCTATTTCTTTCAAAGTATGAGAAGAATGCAATAGAAATATAGAATAATTGAAAGATACTCAAATCGAATCCTTAAAATATGTCCAGAAACAAAGTTTCATTTTTTTCAATTGGATTATTATTACTGTGTCTAAGGGTAGACACATTTAAAACTGTAAAACATAGCAACCAAACATAGAACAGTTCAATCAAGACAAACCCTAGAAATTTAGACAACAATAACATCACTTTTTTCATTCATTCCCACCACCAGCAGTGATGTTGTCCATAGACTAATTCAGCTTTCTTTTCCTGGAAAAGTTGGTCCCATGCCCTTGAGCCTGTGCTTGCTCTCCTCTACTGTAAATCACTGGTGTCTCCTCTTGTGCTGGATGCACAGTGACTTTGTTTCTAATTTCATCTAAGTTTTGATCAGTGAAAAAGGAGAAATCTTTCAGATAATTGATGTTGTTGCTGTCAAGGTTGTTGCTCCCATGAGTGAGGTATTCACACATAAGAAGGCTAATCTCTCTCTTCCTATTTTCATTCTTTAGTTTCTTCAGCTGTTCTTGGCTTTTGTCAATTCTCTGCCTTATAAAGCTCTCTTGGCAGAACATTTTCTTAGTTTTCTCAGACTCTGACACACCATTGAACTTGGAAATCACACTCCTGGCTCCAGATTCAGATGGCCAAAACTCTGGCTTATTAGGCACATCAGGACTATAAACTACAGCACATGCATCAATCCCACATAGGACAGTGATTTCACTGATCTTTTTCATCAAACCTGTTCAGAAACAAATATAGCAAGATCCATATAAGAAACTGGAAAAAGTGGGAAATGCTCAAAAATTGAAACTTTATCAAAGAGAAAATATATGCATCATGAAAGACTAAGATAAAGCATAGTTAAAATTGTTTAAAGAAAAACAAAATTCTTGGACCATTCTTTCTTTTCTTGAAGGTTGCCTTCCTCTTCCCAGGATCGGTTATGTAAGCAAGTTCAATCTTGGCTCTAGTCATGAATGTGATCAGAAAAGAACAAGAAAGGAGAGCAAGATTGAGACTATGAAAATGTTACTTTGATGTGTTGTTTATATAAAAGAAATTACCATGTAATTCAATATTAGAATTGTTTTAGAAATAAAAAACATAAAATAAAATTGTATTTTTCATAATTTTTAAATATAAATGAATATACATGAATCAATTTTAATTCATAAAAAAACATTTATTTGTTTTATTTTTCTTTGCTGAAAATTTATCATCATGGTTGGTTTATTTTTTTTATAGTGGTAAATAAATTCATGACATAGAATTGTTTGAGGATTTTTGTTACAAAACATTGTTTAAAAGACTTGTCATGTGAAAGATAAATGAAAAATGTAACTTTTTATGTTTGATATTGAAGTTAATTTTATCTTTATTCTTTTATTTGTTGACACATGGCCTAAACTACAGTTATAACTTTCTCATTAATGACAGATTAATGATTAATTTTATATTGAATTTTTTCCTGTATATGTACAAAATTTATTGAATAGCAATTAATAATTGTATTAATATTTATTAAATAGTAATTATAGTTTTTGAAAAAAAATTAATTCTATTACGGAAAAAGTGGTATACAACTATAGAAACTGACATTTAGATATTTTTTAAAGAGTATATAGATGAAAACTTTTAGTTTTAAAAGTTAAACTGATAAACAAAATTTTGAAAAATTGAGTAAGTTGGCATAGGTTCCCACTAAAAGATTCATATTTGAATACCTAGGTAGAATGGTGAACCCCTTTAAAAATTAGAAAAGTTAAACATCTATGAATACTCTTTAAATAAAAAAAAGCATATTATTTGATAGGTTGATATTTGTATACATATATAGACCTGAAATCAAATATGTTATTCACATACTTATTGAACAGATTTTATATATATATATATATAAATATGTTTATAAAATAAAAATAATAAGAAAAAATAAATTTATTTAAAAAGTAAAATTAACTAATGTATAAGTTAATTATAAAAAATTTACATGTTTTTTTTTAAATTTTATTTTAACATCTGTATAAACCAATTTTAATTTATGAAAAAAAATCTGTTTTATTTATGATATAAATATTTAGGTAAACTTGTTCAACATGTTTATTGTGATTTACTTCATTGCTTATTTTTTCTTTAATCAAAACTTTACATGTAATTAATTATTTTCATAGTCATCAGTTTAATTGCTTATCTGTTGTATTTTGTACACAGTTTTGAACATGGTTTTATTGTAATGATGAAAGGTTGAACCACTAATTACATTTTAAAGCTGTATATTTGATTTTTTATTATTATTTAGTTTATGTAACTGAATTCAGGCAATTAATAGATGTATAGTTGACAAATTATTATATTAAATATAATCTGACATTTCTTCAAATATTTAATAAATTATTTAATATAAATTAATTATTATTCAATAATTATTTTTTTTCAAAATATGTTTTAATTACATTAATATTATAAACTTTGAAATATTAATTTGCACCATCATATTGAAATATTAATTCTTATCTTCGTACATTTCATCATTTGGATTTTCTCATGCCTAATTTAACTTCATCACGTCTCTGTATAACAACATTTCATTCTTGATGATATAGAATTAACAATTTTTTTTAATAAAAATGAAATTTTAAGGAGAATTCAATTTCATAAAATTATTTTTATAATTTTATAATTTATCAAATGATTTTTAAATTTCTCAGTGTAATTCTAGTTAGGTTTATGACAAGAGATAAGGACATTTCATAATATATAAACGGGTGCAGACCTCAACCCTATGAGCCGGTTTTATGGGGTTGAGTTAGGCTTAAAGTCCACTTCGTAACATGGTATCAGAGCCATTTCGAGCCTATCCTAGCGAGTCTTTGTTGGGCCTATCGTGCCAATACATGGTGTATATTAAACAGTTTATTGATGTTATTATGTCCCATGTTATCACATTCCTTTCTATTCTTACACTTGATTTAAAATTGAATTTTATAAAATTAAAATAGATTTAAAATTTACTTTATTAATTTCTAATAACAAATTATTTTATTTTTCTTAAATAAAATTGGTGTGCAACAAATTATGTGAATATTGAGATTTTTTCCACAAAAAATGAACCTATATTATTTAAAAAAATTTAAATAAATAAATTTTAAAATGTTCTTTAGATAGAGAAGTTATGTTTTTAATGAAATATATAGTACTGATGCCCATATTTGTAATAATATCAATATCAAAATCAAAACTTTCTAGATTAGCTGCCCATTTTGTATGGATTTTAAAATTTAATGTATATCTAATCCAAATCTAATAAAATAAATTAAATCTAAAATCTAAATATATTTTAATTAGATTAAATTGAATGTTTTTTTTATTTTAATTTGAATTATACTAAATTAAATTGGACTTTTGTAATTTAATTTTTATAATTTTTTAAATTTAGATTTAAATTGATATGTTTGATCGATTAGTCCCATCTTAATAAAGTTTGTTCCATTGGATTCAAAATAATGTAAGTTTGGTCCAATAAGATCTAAATTATTTAAGTTTGATTTGATTTATTTTGATCTGATTTTGTCTTGACTCAATTAAGCTTGACTTGAGTTGGATTCAATTTAATCTCCCATCCTAACTTGAGTTAAGTTTAACCAAGTCTAACATAAGGTCGGTTTAACCTAACCTAGGCTCCTCTCAACTGAGTCAACGCCTAACTTAAACTTAACCTAGTCCAGTCTGAACTAAGCTCAACCCAACCTAACATGTTTAGGCTAAGCTCAACCCAACCTAACATGTTTAGGCTAAGCTCAACCCAATGTAACTTGAGCTTGACCAAGACTAATTTGAAGTTGAGTTTGACTCAAACACTCTACTTGACATGAACTCATAATGACTTCACGTGGATTCAAGTTGATTTGACTCGACCTAAACCTTTCTCGACTTGGACTAAATCCATTTCGACTCGACCTAGACTTCACTGACTTGACCTAACTTGACTTGACTTTGTCTGAACTCGATTCCCTTTTGACATAAAGCTCGACTGACTCACCCAAACTATACTCAAGCACTCAACCTGACATGACTTGACCCAACATAGGTCTTGTTTGACTTGGGTCCAATTCGTTTCAACTTGACATGAGCATTGCTAACTTGACATAATCTGATTCGATTTTAGTCTATCTCGACTTAATTTGATATGGATCAGTTGACTCATGTCAACCTTTTTATTCATATCAACTAAGTCGAATGAGGATATAGACTGACTCAGTTTAATGTAAACTTAATTCAATTCAACCTAATTTAAACTCAAACTCACTCGACTTAACTTTAATCTAAACATATTTCATTTAATTTGATCTAAGTTTTTTCTAATTTAGAGTGACTTAAACTTGATAGTTAATCTAAATCTTTTTGACTTGGTAATTCTAATGTAGGTCAATCTTTATTCAAGCTAACCTAAAGTTGATAAAACTCCCTTTAGTGTGAACCTAATTTTTAACCACAATTTCTTTAGAGAAGTGCTGAAGAAAAAGAGTTGAATAAGTGTCGTTTTATTTTTCAATTGTGTAAAGGCTGAAGTAGCCTTTGTGTTTCATTGGAAGTAATTATAATTTATTTAGTAAATCTGTGAGTGCAAAGAAAAAAAGTAGCATAATGACCCACAAAGCATAAGTTGAATTGAAAGGGTATGGATTTCTTTGTTTTCAAAACCAAAAATGTTTTGCTTTTGAGAACATGACTTGGAACCCTGATCCTGCTCCAACCTGTGCCTTCTTCATGTATTTTTCTTCTTCTATATCCTTCCCCCTCAGTACACCCAGTGCAAGACTTTTTATTTAATTTAATATATATTAATAAAAAATAATCTTAAATTTTAGATATTTTTTTAACCAGATTTCTTGTATTTTATAATAATATAAGATTTCAGATATATAGGGTGTTAAAAGAGAACAAATCAAACTCAACTTTTGTCATTTGATTTGATCAATGATAAATATAATTATTATTTTTATCGCAACATTTTCATTTTTCAAATTTAGAACTCAAGTTAAATTAATTTATTTTTATCAAAATAATTTAATTAAAATTAAAAAAATTAAAATTAAAGTACTTTATATAATTTTGATATACTTTTTCATGAAAAACTAAATCAATCTACCCGACAAGTGTGAAGGTTAGAAATAAGATAAAGTTGTTTATAAAAATAGAAATTATTATTTAATGTTAAGATTTAAGATTTTTATTTTAATTGTTTAATAATAATAAATGGTCTCATTAATTTAATAATAAATTTTAATATTAAATTTTTCAATATTTCATTTTTAACTTTTTAATTATTAATTAATTACTTATCAATATAATGTTATATTTATTTGTTTATTAATTAATTTATTTAGTGTATATTAAAAAGATAATATTAATTAATTAATTTATTATTTACAAATTTATTTAGTTTAATATATATTTAGAAAAAAAGATAACTATAATTTAGGATTTTTTTTACTCCGAGTTTATAATTTTAGATTCAATTAATACAATCACAAACATCTAAATTATCACACTTCATCCATTACAGAGTACTAAACAATCAAATGTCTACAAATAACTCATATTCAATATCACTCATGCTAGAAATTTTCTGAAATGCATAAACATCTGACTCTATTTCTGAAAAACACATGCATTGAATTTGATTAAGAGATATGCACCCGTCATACTACCTTCATTTCTTTTTATCAACAATGAATTAATAGAATAAAATGAAACTCTTTAGGGGTGTCTCAACCCTTATACATAAGATACTCCTAGTTTAAGCAATCAACAAAGAAAGTGACACACCACTTAACTCATTGTGTTATCTCTTTACACAACTACATGAACGTGGAAACTCCTCTCATATGATATAGCAAATCCATATGACCTGCCAGACCAACTATATTCAAACTGCATACTGAGTCATATGAACATTCCTTGACTTTCACTATTTGAAAATTTTCCTCATATGATTTTAATATACTAGTAGAGTCAGAATATCTCATTCAAGATGAATATCTAATTCAATGCATATCATGAACAATCTCAACACGATATTTCATTTCCTACAATATTATATCTCAACCACAACTCCACAAAGTTCATAATTCATATCACACATCAATATTTTTTTTTTATCAGCAATAAAAAATCAATAAATGAGAACCACTTCAGGGGTGGTCCAACCCTTTTACAAACACACATACAATTTAACTCCTAACTTGACACCCAAAACCGCCGATCAAAAGACCAACCAAACCAAGCGCTAACTAGCTTTACCGAATCAGCCGTATACAAGCCAAAGGATCCAGAACCCAACAGGGATAGGAAAAATAAACTTCGCGGGACTTTGCAGCAATCCAAGACCACACCTTTACTTGTGCTGAGGCAAAAACTTCTAACGCATCTGCCACTCCTCCA
>Ga0123342_1003264_pt1 | contig 26187 bp, 16 predicted proteins | sample Turbeawhitnodule_FD_89960 | JGI IMG/M metagenome (GOLD analysis project Ga0123342, IMG submission 89960) | Root nodule microbial communities of legume samples collected from Mexico - Turtle bean Mexico white nodule | ecosystem: Host-associated > Plants > Roots > Nodule | place: Mexico: Nepantla...
CTCTTTTTATATTTTTTTTTCTTAATATAAAAATTATATATATATATATATATATATATATATATATATATATATATATATATATATATAATGCGGGCTAGCTAATGCTTATATGTACGTCTATTATGAATAGTTTGTGTTTCCCTAATGACTTGGAGTTTATGCTTTAAATGCTGACAAAGTTTGTAGTTTGTTGGTACAATTGATTACCTATATAAAGATTTAGACATTTGGTGTTGTTGGAATAAAAAAACCCACGTAGTGCTCAATGAAACATTAGCAATTTCGAATTCTCTTTTGAATGTCTTCCCAATAAGTGGCTACAGAATCTCATGATGCAAAGTCTAACTAATGCACCTTCCACTCAAAAAGAAAGAGAACTGTATATCATATTCAAAAGAGAAGGTAGTTGTGGAAGAAGGAATATTCCAATGATATTTCTGAAGTTTCTGAAACACAAGTTCAGTAAATTAATCATAAATTCAGTCTTATGAACTCAACTTCACTTTATTTGCATTCTCATTCCCTCTGTTTGAAGATAATGGTTGTGGTGATGCCATGTGTGAATATGGCACGTGAGATTTATACTCATTACACTAATAAAGCACCCTTAGTAGGTATAGTTGAAAGGACAGTGAGGACATGCCACTCAATGGAGCCATGATTGCGTACTGTGTCACCAATTTCTTCTTTCCCTTTTCACATTCTTCCACTTTTATGTGTTTCTTGCCCATCATTACTTTGCCTTATATGTAGAACATTTTTCCAAGACTTGTCAACTTTTATATATATATATATATATATATATATATATATATATATATATATATATATAATTAATAAACCCATGACAACTCACATTTAATTTATATCACAATTTAACACCGATTTCGCATTTAAAAAATTTACATAATTTAGTATGGGATTTCTATATTCAAGGATTTTTCAAATGCCTTTTCAACCCCAAAAAATAAAGTTTGAGACCCACTACAATTAATTAACTCTCCCATGTTGGGTCTCAACGTGTGATTACCAATCCGAAACGTATACCCGTAATGAAGGCATGTGCAACTTGAAAAGGACCACAATCATAGACCATATCAAACATGTTTATGGTTTGCTTTCTAGTATCTCGAAATAAAAGTTTTTCTTTCTATTTTATTAATTAGTGTAAATGTGCTAAAATTATAAATTCAAACAAATTACATTGTTTAATATTTTTTACTAAATCATAATTTTTTTCAAAAAATATTAAATTGAAAGTTTTTATCACATACATATTATATATATTTATATATATGACTTTATATTAGTGTAAAATTATAAACCCTAAATTCTAAATTATTTGATCATCTTGTTATTTAATTTTAATAAAAATTTACTTGAATAATAGTGATGTAAAATTATAATTCAACAACTGGATTAACATAACTCAATTTTAATAAAAATATTAACGATGTAATATTTAATTATATCATTCATCTCTCTCTCTCTCTCTCTCTCTCTCTCTCTCTCTCTATATATATATATATATATATATATATTATATTAGTTTCATCCTACTACAATTAAGAAGGAGATTACAAGGGATGTCAATAACACAATACTCACATCAATCGACCCCAAATAAAAAGTAAACGGGACCAAACTAGTAGGTGGTGCAAATTCCATAACACATGTGGACACCAGTTTGAAAGTATTACTCGCAAATAAAACAAATTGAGCAAGTGATCAAAGTTGGTTCATTGGCAAAGTATACATGAAAAAAGACAAAATAAATATAGATAGAAGATTCATCAAATTGAAAGCCTTAATTGTCCATATAGAGATGACAAAATAATTTGTACCATTGTTAGTTATTTTTATTTGCATATTTTTTAGAATAATTGACCAAAGTAAAGTTATTAGAGAAGAAAACCTTAACAATTGAAGAATTTTTTTATAAATTTATGTTTTTATTTAGACTTATGAGATTAATTTTATTTAACTTTATACTTAGTGGCGCGTTTAATTTTTTTTAAATAACTAACTGTATTTGTACTAATATTTTATGATTCAATTTTATTAGGTTATACTTTAAGATCAATTTCTTTATATAATAATTTTTTGGAAAATTCGTATTTAAATATCTTAAAAGTAACCTTGGATAGTAGCAGGTATACAATAATCCATAAGTACATTCATAATCACCTTTTCAGATCAACACTTTGAAGGTATGATCACAAAGAGAACTTAGTGGTTATATCCTCATTCATTATGGGATACAAAGGAAAAGAGAGTCGTTATGGGATACAAAGGAAAAAGAATTTTCACTAATTGAAACAACTTCATTGACATCCTATACTAGGACACTTTAGTAGGATTGAAAATATCCAAGGACATGCTATAGTCGCAATTATGAGATTTGATTGGAATCATAAGGGATCTATCCGAAAAATATGCTTGTTTGAAAAAGGTGAACAACAAACAACATATTACATACTTTTGGGGTGACAAAGTTTGAACAATTTTTAAGTTTTAGTTTTCATTATCAACATAAGGGTAAATTATTTTATCCAAGGCGAGTAATTGGTCACAATAATCAGTGTAGGACAAGATATAGATCAAAATGGTAACAAGTATAACTTATACTCCGACAAAAAAATCCACATGGTCATAAAGCCATATGTACACATAAATTTCTTAGATTTGGGTCCTCAAAAAGATAATGTGGAATGGACATTAACCCAGTAGAATACTCAAAGAACATAAATCTTGGAAAATATAAAATAGTTAAAATTTGAACAAATCTAACACTTAATATAAAAAACAACTTGTTGAGACTCTTGTGAAAAATAAAAATGTCTTTGCCTGAAACCTATAGATATTCTCTCCTGACTTCACTTGTCACACCATTAAACAATTGATCTAAATGTCAAATTGATGATAAAAAAAAGTATGATAAGAAAAAAAAAGTAAGAGAACTATATTTGAAATGTATCTTATTAATCACGGTGTGACTTTATTTATATAAGCAAAGGTTCTCCAACACCCTTATTAATAATAAATATTTCAGACAAGATTCTTCGTTATCCCATCTAAGAAATATGACATCTCACAATAAATCAACATTAAAACTCTTCCAAATTTACTCATTCTTCAAAATATAATGTTGACTCGAAATTCTTCACAAAAGAAGACACATAATGAGTCATTCTAACCTACTATGGACGAATAATCTCAAAAGGTTTAAACAAATAGCAAAGTCAAAATAACACTATAATTATTTTGAAACATTTGGAGATTACGTTACACTACAAGAAAATCATGAAATAGCAACCAATTTTTAGATATCAAAATAATTAATTACAATAGTAACTAAATTAGAGATCATTTTAAAAAATAAAAAACAAATGGTTTCTAAATTAGTTTCTATTATTGTTAAATAGTTTCTAAATTGGTATCTAATTAGCAACCAAGGTTTTAACTACCAATTATTTAGTTTCTAAATTTGGTAGCAAAAACCTTGGTTGTTAATTAGATACCAATTTAAAAACTATTTAACAATAATAGAAATTAATTTAGAAACCATTTTTTTTTCTTAAATGATCTCTAATTTAGTTACTATTACAACTAATTATTTTAGTCTCTAAAAATTGGTTTCTATTTCTATTTCATGATTTTCTTGTAGTGTTATGTTTACGAGTTAGACATGAGTTTGATTACACATTTGGTTTCTTTTGTCCTAGGCACTCAAGATTCAAAAATTATGTAACCTCCTTTATAACCAAAATATATCTAACACTATGTCTTAGAGAAGAATATGATCAAGTTGCTAGTATGATACTGATAAGTCATTACATTATTAGAAAGATTTCTCTTTAAAAATAATAACTTAGTCTAAAAAATCTCCAAATCAAGAACAAATTTAAGAAGGAAAAACATTACTCAATAAAAAGTGATTGAAATAAGTTATCTTTATTATTACTAAAAATTATATACCAATAGTTTTAATTGCTAAAATCTAAATGAGTACAATATAAAATTACTTTAAATATTTGAAAATATAATTTTATTTTATAATTATTATATTTTACTTGAATAAACGACTTAAAATAAATATACTCTTTCCAAACATTATTACAATAATTGTTATTAGATTCATTGTGACTTATATATTATGAATATAAGTGAAATTTAAATCTCATGATATCTTGGAGAATAAGGAAGGAAAAAAGAAATATAGATATATAAATAAAGTTTTTAAAAAGTCTGAATAGTGGACCATTGTTACAGTGACAGGTCTTGAATGCAGGAAAGATGAGGCACAAAGAAATTGAAATAGTGAGCATGAGCGAAGTTCCACTACTGATCCATGCCCATAATGAAATCGGTCCCGGCATACAGAGGGCTCATTTCGTGGACCCTAAATCTGCCAGAGGTCAAGGCCCTCTCTTCTCTCTCACTCATACAACAAAACCACTGCACCACTTAACCAACTTCCACAACCACGTCAAAAAATCTTAACCTTTTGCCTAGATATTAACTTCTTTACACTTTATCTTAAAAAAAACTTTAAAATTAATTTAATATTATAAAATTAAAATTTAAACTAATTTATATATTATAAAATATCTTTATTTTAATTCAAATAAGATTTTTAATATAGACTCTGGTCAACTTATACATTAAACTATATTTATAAGTAGTTTGATATAAATAATCTAATAAATTAAATAAATTTTAATATTATTTTAAAAAATAAATTTTAAATTTAATTCAATTTAATAAAATATTTATAAAATGAAATTTACATTCATTATATATTTCATGTTAAGGTTACTTTATTAAAATTATTGATTTTTTACTTTTATTATTTGGTCTTTCGTTCTCTAATATGCATATTTATTGCAAAAGAAGAGGTATTTTTTTTAATCTACTTTTCTCTTAAAAATTGCAGGTTTTGTTTTTGTAAATACACTCAGACGTTCACATTCTCAGATATGCTCTATTTTATAAATGACAATTAGTGATATATTTGAAAAAGGTCTATTTATACTTATGTATGTCTTATCGTTTTTAGAAGTTCTTGTTTTTTAGTTATATACTCTCGTGTTATAAATTAGAATACATAATTTAGAAGAAGATGAGACTTTTACTTTTCCTAATATATAACTAAAATATACATTCTTAAGATTTCTCTTATTTTCTTGCTCACTAATTCAACTAATAACAAAAACAATTGCACCTTAATTATATCAAACTATCTCTATCTTGTATTTTTTTTTTATATTTAATATTCATAACTATTTATCTCTTTGAATTTATAATTTTTATTTTCATCTCCAAATTTAATTTAAAATAATTTTATCTTTAAATAAAATATTAACAATTATAAATAATTTATACTATAACTTAAAGAGTAAAAGATAATTTTATTCTCTATATAAATTGTCTTGGTCGGCATGTTAAGTCTATTATCCGATCAAAGCATGCCAAGTACGTAGTCTAATCATTTGAGTTCTAGCTCATCAGTCGGGGGTACCTGTTGAGCATACCATAATTTTAGAAATTGGCCAAACATGATAAGACCTAGTGTCTCTAAATAGTGTCCACTTCTCATTTTTGACACGGCCCAAACACCAAAAGAAGATTTCATCTGATTTGAGTTAGTTGTTGGAAGGAAAATAAAGAAAAGAGACTCAGTCATAGATGATACTCTGCAATAGATGCAATTCCGAAACATAAGGGACAATATTAACATATATCATACGTAGTTATCCATGCTTGACAACTACTATAAAGGGGCCCTGAGACCCTAACCACTAGGTAAGTTGACTCTACGCCACTTACACTATATTATAATATATAAGTGCTCTCACTGACTTGATCGTCGGAATGTAATCAACAGGTGGAGCACCCTCCGTTAGAATTTGCGACAAAGATAGAGGGAGATAACAACCACCGCTACGGTCCGACCCAAGTCAGTCAGCAAGAACATAAATGATCCAACTTTAAAGATTATAAAGAAGGTTAAATATGATGAGTCTAGATGTATAACTAATTATCAGATTAATAAATTAAATTATATGTAAGGTAGATTTATTTATGTTATAAGAAGTGGACTTTAAATTTAATTTAGTTTAATTTTATAAAATAAGTTGTATAGTAAAGTTTGCATTCACTTATATACCATGAATTAGTTTTATTTGTGCCATTTTCAACTTCATACATTTTTTATATTAAAATTAATTTATTAAAATAAAAATAAAAATTAGTAATTTAAAAATTATAATTTTTATATTACATTATTTAAAAGATGGAAATATATAATAATTTAAATAATTAACATATACAAAATTGTAATCTTATCAAATTTATTCACCGAGAGATTAATTAATAAATTATATAATTAAACATATTTTGTCATATATATATAATTTAAAAATATAAAAACAAATTGACAAATTAGTTTTCTCTAACCTATTTTAGTATGCTAGAGGCAAGAGGGAGAAAAGAGGGACTTACTTTCACAACTACCCTATCACATTTTTTTTTACCAACAATGAAGAATGAATAAATAGAACTTTTTCAGGAGTGATCCAATCCTTATACAAATCATGCAAATAAAGTACACCTCACCTAGTTACCTACCCCAACATAGGCAAAAAAGTCACCACCTAACTAAAGAAACCAAAACACTAACATACGTGGTCTCAACTTAAATCAACGGAACTAACAACTCAACCAAACAAAATAAAGAGCACCTATATGTGACACTCAACCCAACTTCTTAAACAACCAACACTCAACCCACACAAGACGTCCAACCGGAGACAAACATAGCAAACAACTTAAATCAAATTCAGATAAGCTAGGGGACAAAACACCAATCAGAGAAGGAAAAGTGAACGGATGGAACTTTAACTACCCTATCACATTATTCCCATAAATTGAGAAAATATTAAACAAATCTATGAATTTATTTTTTTTAATTCATAATTAATATATATTAATTTGATCAATTTTACTCCAACATTTTTTTTTAATTTTGGACTAACCTCGTTTTCGATTTATAATTTTATAAGTTTTTTTTTTCTTTTCCTGCGCCTTTTTTTTATGATGGGAAGACATAAAAAAATCCAGGGAAGAAAATATCAATTTATCCAATTTAAATTATTCATTGTATATTAAAAATATTGTTTATATATTTAATAAATTCAATATATCATAATTTTTAATAATTCATTAATTATAATTTTCATTATGTAAAATAAAAGTTTATCTTGTATCACCGACAAGTTAAAATTATGGTTTAAAAAATATTTTAATAAAATTTATGATATAATTCCCCTTATTAAAATTGTTTACTTTATAACGGAGATGACAAAGCTAATGTAGGCTACGTTGAGAAAAAAAATGTTTCAAGTCCAAACTTGATGAAAATAGGTTTTTTTTTTTTTTTTTAACTTAAGGCAGAATGAACCTCGAATTAGGTAACTTAAATAACAAATTATATTTAATTCAGTCTCAAATTTCAAAACTCAATCTTTCAATTTGAACTAAATAGGCTAATCCAACTTATTTTATATAATTTACAAATTTTGTTGTTTTAAATGATCTTTAACCTAAGTACACCCACGAGTACACACATTTTAGTTTTATCAATAAATTGGAAATTTTTTACACAACTTATTTAAATTTATGTCTCATAACTTTTAAAATTATATTTTCAAGTTATTTTAATAAACTTGATTATCAAATTCAGTAACAGTTAATAGTTATATAAGATGGTAAGTGTATATCTCGACCCAGCATATATTATTAAAGAGAAAAGGAAAATTTTCATTAATTATCTCCTTATTTAAATTAATCCACTGAAATTTTCTATTTGTATTCAATTTCAACCAAAATAGTGTTAAAGAAATTATTACTTAACACTTTTGATTAATAAACAATGAGATGTCAATTTCAAAATTTATATTTTTATATTAGTAATTTTTTATCTTAAAAAATACAATTATATTAATGAAAAGAAACAACTAAAAAGAGGATACTAATAAAAGTAACGATAAAGTTGTTAGAATAATTTTTAAAACTGTCATATTTATTATTAACTATGTAATATTCCTATATTTTTCCATATTTAATAATTATATATATAAAATATTAAAATAAATATATAAACATAATACAAATATGTTTATGACTCTTTCATATAATGTTTCAAAACATATCTCTCATCATAAAATTTTAAATATTTACATAAAATTAAAATAAATATTCGAAAAAAGAAAATAAAATATTTTTATCATATAGCTTTTCACTGGAATTTTTTATCACTTGTAACATCATTTGCTCCCGTGTAAATACACGATCATCACAAATTAAAGAAAACAACCACAAAACTAAGTTAAGGTTAGGTTGGCTATTTTTAAAAATTGTAATAAATATAACTTTAAACATATACATGAAACCATCAATTTTCATGCATTTCACATAACCATCAAGTGTTTATAAAAAATTCACAATTCATATTTCTCATGTCAGACTTCTACTAACTCACAACACATAAACACTTGACTCTATTTTCAGAAAACTCGTGTATTGAAATTAGAATCATGAGACTTGCACCTATCATACTACTATGTGAATCCACATAGCCATGCGCATAAACTTCTCAATATCTCATCATCTTGTATGGCAGGGTAAATTCATATGACCTGAAAGATCAGATTATATTTCAAACTACAGACAAAGTCATATGAACCTCCATCGACTCTCACCAACTAAATAACTTCATTTATGTGATTTCATTATATCAGTAGAGTCAAGATGTCTCATTACGGGTCTGACAGATCAATACACCATAACAACAATCTCAACTCGGTATTTATTTTCCTGAAACTACTATCTTTTGATCACAATTTCACATTATTTCATACCTCATGCAACATATCAATACATCATTCAATCATATCATATTTCAACTTTTCCAAACAACTCAAATATATCTCAAAATTCATTGAAACACATAACTAAGTTCCTTTAATCATATTTTTAAATAAGATTTAGTTTTTTCACTTAAAAACAATAAGCAATAATACACTAAGATTTCAAAAGCAAAAATAAAAAATTTAAGTTGATTTTTTAAAGAGAGTCTAGCTTGAGCGAGAATTTGCTTGCTTGAGCGAGATTGAACCCGAGAACCCCATATTTTTATCTCAGGTCTCACCTGAATGAGATTCCTTCTCGCTTGAGCGAAAATGGTCCTGAGAGAACCCCATATTTCCATTCTATTCTCGCCTAAGCGAGATATGCAAAAAAATCTGCATAATTCTTCCTAATTTCACCATTCAGAGTCAAACAAAAACAATTTCAGCAATTCATTCACTTCAAAAGTAACTTGCACTAATCAACTAAATTTTCAGATTCAAACAAAATCCTCTACCATAAATCATCTATATCAAAATCAACATTTTTCACATTTTATTTCAAATAATACTACATTACTCATAAACAATCAATAATGTAAACCAAATTTAGAACTGGTAGCGAAGTTACCCCACATCCAAATCTTTTAGCCTAGGATTCTATTGAAAATTTAAACTAGCTTCCCTTACCTGAACTTGATTAGATGCTCCCTAAGAGCTCCAGACTACCAAAAGCTCAATGGTAGCCTAACATGCACAACAAATTCCTGATAAAAAAATCTAACTATACTAGGATCCTGAGAGATAACAAAGACTACTTCTGAAGATAAAAACATCACATGCAAGCTTATACTAAAGACAAACCTATCCATATCAAAACTAACTCAAAGGAAAAGGAGTCAAGATTAAACTTACTCTATCTGAGATTTTGATGGGCAATCTTGTAGAGTTAACTGTCAGGTGTCCAATGACAGACTCCGATCGTCAAACTGATAATCGAGAAGGTCAAAATCTTAGAAAGAATGTAGAGAAAAAGGAAAAAAGAGTTTTTTTTTAGAAAGAAGATAGTTCTTTTAAAATGAAACCTGAATAACTGAATTTTTATTTATATAGCCTATTCACTTTAATAATAAAATATTCTGATATCATTTTAATTGTACCATTTTTACTATAAGACTAATTTTGTTTGGTCTTACAAATATTGATTATTAATTCAAATTTTATTATTATTAATTCTGATTTTATTACCCTTAAACTATTTTACTGTTATTATTGCATTAATGGTCAGTTTATAGGCCACTAGTATTCCTATTTTATAGATTCCAATAATTATAATCTTATTATATATATTATTGATTAAATCAAAATAGATATATAAATTTAGTAATTTTACAATCTTGTACAATTACGTTCAATTAGTTTCTATAACATTTTTGCAACAAATAGTATAGTTGAATCAAAGTTATGCTTTTCAATTTAATGTTAATAAGTATGATAACATATTCAAGGATATGAATATTTATAATTTGTTAGTATAAATGATGTTGTCTATGAACATGTATTTATATACCATTTACACTGTGTTATGTATGTAATATTCATTTGTTTATATATAAGTCTAGATAAAAGATATTCTTGGACATGTAACTTTGTCTACAAACATTAATTGACGAATAAATGTTTTGTTTTAAAAATTAATAATATTCGTTTATGTATTTTTGCAAAAAAAATTTAAAATAGTAATGTTAGGATTAGTACGTAATGAAAATTAGATAATAAAAAATAAATACAAATAAAAATTATTAGTACTAATCTCTTTCTAAAGGTATAACCCAAACACCACAATACACAACCCTGCCTCTATTTAGAATGTCAAATAGTTCCTCTTCCATTGATTAGAATTAGCTCTTATATCACAAATGGAAATAACGTCCTAAGAAATAATCTATCTAATAGAAGCACCACCAATAGATAAAAACATAAATGGATTGATACCTCAAATCCAACATTTCCGAATATAAAAATATTTTATTATTTAATATGCAGTATTTTATTAGAAAAAATTGCAAATTCAATCGAGTAACTTTTATAAGATAAAATTGTAAACAGCCTCATGAAACAACTAGCTAAGTACTTTATACACCCATAAAACTTATTAATTGAGTTTGTATGGTAAACATATTCAAATCAACTCTTTATTTTTATAATAATTTTTTCTCAACACCCACTTGAAAACAACAAAATATATATATATATATATATATATATATATATATATATATATATATATACTTTAATAACATAATGTTAATATTTTACACAGTACAAAACTAAATGAAATTAATAGGTCATTTTGTCTTAGTAGGAGATAGCAATGACTATTTTTCTTTTATGTATGGATTTTCAGATGAAAATGGGGAAAGATTGTAAAAAAATCATGGATACAAAAATATAAGTCTTTAAACATATATTAGGTCTTTGTTTATTTTTAGAAATGATTATTATAAAATAGTATACATGATAGTTGATATATCTCTAATGAGGCGAATTTTTTAACCACTTGTTTACCTGAATTTTAATAAAAATTCTATCAGTTAACATGTCCATATTTCAAAGTTAATTTCACTACATAATTATTTTATTAATTATATATATTTATTATGTTGGCACTATAACAGTCAAATATTTATTATAGCACACACAGAGCATTCACCACAAGTATAGCTTTACTGTTTTCAAGATCCAGCATCGGAAAACTGTGAATTTTCTGGTAAAGGCAACTCAGGATTTTCTTGATTACTGTGATAATAGACTGGCTCATAATCTATCTTCTTCCATTGGTTCTCACTTCAATATCATATTCCTCTTCATACCACAATCACAATCTCCTCATTTAATTTTTAGGAAATGTGTTATTATTACCAAGTGCCCTTTATTCCCTACTTTGCTTCAGCCTTGCTGTCTCCTATATCATCTTCCTTGCCCATTGCCACTTTCTCTATTAAATCCCGGAAAAAGTTTATGAAGATTTTGAAGATTGGATTTGATTTCTAACTCTCCCTCTCTCACACTTGATCTGAATTTCCGATTTTTTAGTTCAATCTTTTCCGTTTCATGCTAGATACTATTGAATTTCCACCGACTCAAACCTCCAACTTTTAACTTCTCTACCAAACACTTGTCACAAGAGCTCTTTATTGCTACCATTTTTTTAATAGAGGTGAGTGATTTCGAAAGCACTATAAAACATAGACCAGACCAGACCCTGTTCACTCCAAGGTGCTATTTCACAAGGTGTTCCTTCTATTCTGTTTTTTATTTCAGATTTCTAGTGCTTTCTGTTTTGCTGGAAAATGGTTGCTGTTCCATCTCTGTTTTCCTTGAGGCACTTGCTGGTGCTGTCTCTTGCCCTGAATGTAAGTCTTATCCTTAGGGCACTTTATCATGAGAGTGGAGAAGGCAACAAGTGGTGGTTTTGCTTCAAGAAGAAAATGATGGCAGATGCAGAATCATGGTTGGCTATATCTTCTACCCCGTCTCTCCATAATTCTACTCGTGAAAAAGTCATCAACTTGGACCAGTAAGTGCAAGCTAAGCTAGTATTCTTTCTATTTTCTTTCCTTAATTTTGTCAACATGTCTGCATTACGGCTGCCAAGGTAGCTAATTTTAGTGTTGTTTGGGCGAGCAAACAACTTTTCAACATTTTTGCCGCATCATTTCGTTACCCTTTTGAGAATTCCTTTTGTTCTTCCCATAGTAAACATCTTTTCCTTTTGGAGGGAGGGGGAGTTAATTTCCCCGTAACAAAAGCACAGAGAATTAAGGTTAGAGTTATGCCACTGCTTTTTATCTTTTTCTTTTTTTCAGCAGAATCTCCCGCTACACCTAAAGTTTTATGTTGAAAAGTATAAAATATTTCTTATTTTTATACAGCAAAAATATTCCTTATTTTGTGAAAAGTTATTAGATATTTCTTAATAGTACTTTTCAAACAAGGCTTCCATTTTATAAAATGAAAAAAAAGTGTTGGTTTTCGTCTTCTTGTGTGTGGTGCAGTCGGAAGAGACTATTTGTGTTTCTGTTACTGTTACAGTATTACTTACATTGTGCGTCTGTGCTTGGCTTCCTGCTCTAGTTCCTGGAGAGGACAGAGACAAGTCATGGTCCTTGAGAATGGTTTATTATTTTTAAAATATGTCAGTGACATTATGACATATACAAAAATAAATAAAATATCATCTTAAAGAAGCTTCTCCATTAAGTTGCATTTAAGACAGTGCCCCGCTCCAATAGATTTATTCTTTTATTCTATAAATTAATTAATGAGGATGTTTGTATAGTCAGTTTAATCTAAATATGCACAATAAATTCCTCTCATTAAATTTAACCATAAATATATTCTTATTTAGTTCAAACGAATTTATTTTCAAGATATTTATATTTTTTAATTAATGCATTTTATTTTTTAGTTTTTCAAAAATATTAAATGTTTTTTATTTCAAACACAATAATTTTTTAATTTTAAAATGTTAATTTCAAGTCTTCAATTTTATAATAGAAAGAGGGTTGCATAAGCGACAAACATCAGCGGAAATCGAGTCTAATAAAAGTTAATATTGTAAAGTTAAAGTTTATATAAAATATAGACTAAATATTGAGAAAAACTATTAATTTACTTAAAAATTGAGTTTAAATCTAATTTATGTTTACAAAAATTTACTTAGCTGATGCCTTCACGGAGTTCAACAAACCTCGAGATAAATTCTAATAGTTTATTGAAAAGTAAAAGGAAGTTTAACTCATCTCATAAGATTGATATGTAAGTGAATCTTGTTTTACTGTAAATTGGTTTTATTTGTGAATAATCTAACATTTTCAACTTTATTTTTTATCGCAATTTGAGAGTTTTAATCTGAGTCATTTAATTTGAATTAATCACTAAATAAAATAATTTATTGTTGTTATAAATTTATACTAATCCATGTCATAACCATCCATTTACACTGTACATGTTGGGACCTGGTCAGAGCACGCCAATCGGTCGGAAACTTTTGGAAACTTTTTTGAGGGTAATGAAGAGAAATCGATAGGTGTTTAGGATAATTAAAAATGATATTTAGATAATTTTCTGTTAATGAAAAAATAGCGCAAATATTTTATAGTGTTGAGAATTTTATTAGTTAAATAAAATTAAAAAACAAAAACATTTTTTAATCTGAACTTATTAATTTGTTATAAAAAGTTTATTTATTTATGAATTATATTTATCTAGGATGAGTTGCAGGTGATATTAATAAGTTTTTGAGAATTGAAGCAAATTAAATATCTAAGCTAGGAACAGGGTGGTGCATATAGCGTCTTAGCAGCACTAGACACAACACTAGAATAGAACACTAGTGCTGTTGTATAGAGTCTAACGTAGCACCATGGGAGGTCCATGTTTTTACTTGACCAAGAATGATAATAATAATAATAATAATTAATGATGATTGTTGTTGTAATGTTTGTGAAGGTAGCAGTGGACCTCAAAGTACTAAAAACCTGCACATCGAAACTAGGGCTTTAAGAGCACAAGGTAGAGCAATGTGGAGTGGCACAATATAGGTGTTGAAGATGAATTGGTATTAGCAAAGAAGTTGGTGGGGGCCATGTGCCTGATGCGCACACAGCAATACGAGGACACCCTTTTGGTGGCCTTTGCTGTGAGCAAAGGACTTATCATATGAATGAAAGTGCGCCTTGGGTTGTGAATTGTGATGAGAGAGATCTTTACAACTTTTGGCCGCCCCAATTGTGAAACACTCAAATGTTGCTGTTTTAACTTTATATGTGTCTTCTTTTTCTTGTTTCTTTTCCCCGTTTCCATATGGGTCGTCTGGATCATCAACTGCTTCCTGGGCCCTCCCTGAATGGAACTCCATGTCTAACGTATTTTGTCTTTCCTCAGCTTAGCATGCCACAGACCATTGATCTGATGTTTATGCAGATCCCATATGCAATCATTTATCTATCTATCTATCTATCTTTAATCTATTATCTATCGTTCTATCTAATCCTACTTCATAGACCCTTCCACCCAACATTTTTCTTCTTACCTCATCCATCCATAATCCATGCAGCCATTAACTCCACTCTATCTGTTTCTTCAAGGACTTCATCCATCCCTTCTCCTTTCTTTTCTTACCTGCCCCACTGTGCCTTCACTGTTTCACTGTTTATGCAATCTACCCTGCTCATTTCATATATGCTTTTCTAGGGCAAAGTAAAGATTGTTCTAGGCCATTCATAGCACCACGTTGTTTCAGATTTCAAATATCAGATCATGCCCTACATCTACATGGGTCGGTTATATTATATTACCCACTTTACAAGAACGAAATGACACAGATGCACCATGCTACATGTCGATGGAATAAAACAAAAACGCGGTGCAATCATATCTCAACTTTACTTGTAATTATAGAAAATGATGAGCAGAGTATAATGATGGAAAATTTTACTAAATCTTTTGGCACACATATCTGTTTTATGTTTTCATTATTTTAAATATGATTAATGATGATCTGGTTTGGTATCCGGACATTTTGTTTAGCTAGATAGATTCAAAGATGGTAATTAAGTTTAAATGTTGACGATATGCAGTGGTGACCCAACAATGTATGAAAGATTTTGGCGACAAATGGGTGACAAGACCACAATCACAATTCCAGGATGGCAGTCCATGAGTTATTTATCTGATGTCTCAAAAATTTGCTGGTTTTTGGAGCCTGAGTTTGCAACGGAAGTAGTGAGGTTGCACAGAGTGGTGGGCAATGCTGTGACAGAAGGTCGCCATATTGTTGTTGGGACAGGTTCCTCTCAGCTAATTCTGGCTGCCCTTTATGCTCTGTCCTCGCCTCATGCTGCTGAACCAATCAGCGTTGTATCTGCCGCGCCCTATTATTCGGTCAGTCATGCATGATCATCCATATTTTCATACAATATAATATTTCTATACTTTAACATTTTTCATCTTCAAGGAATCTAATGTGCTCAATAACTAAACTCATAGCATATATTTAAAAAGGACACATCATTTAATATTTTAAAAGGGTAAACAACTATTTCTCTCTCTTGTTTATATACTTACTATGATCAAGTGTTTGTGAGAATTATTAATAGTGTCACATTGTCGGTAGAAAAGTACTACATAATATGTTTTTTAAACAAGTGGTTAAATGTTTAATACATATTAAAGATATCAGTTCTTTAAATAGATATTTCGATTTAGAGAGATTAGAATCTCACTTCCGGTGAAGATACTGTGTTCAGAAAACAAGAAAGTATGAGAGAATTTAGTATTTCGTTATTTCGAAGTTGTTTTTATTAAAGGAATTCTCTCATGTGGCCATTACCGAATCTGCCTCCTCATTTAGTTCTTCTCGTGTTTGTCTTCATCAATGTCTCTCCCTCCCTCTCTCTCTCTCTCATGGACCTGAACCTGATCACATGAAGACTTGTGGTGAACAGTGCATGTGCTAAACTGAAAAAGAGTAAAATTTAGCTTCCAGACTGTCATATAGTGAATCCGAACTAGACTGCCATTCTTGCAATTTATAAAGTACGTAAAGGAAAAAGGGATCTGGCTAATTAAGTATTTAGAAAGAATCAAGCTATGCACCCTTCCAAATTTTTTATAAAAAGGTTTATATGATTGGCAAATTTAGGCTCATTAATTATCTGGGGACATCATAAAGAGTATTGAATACTTCTTTTATTTATTATTAGGGGAGAGGCTATAATATTGATTATGAATATTCAAAATTATTCTAGTTGTACATGCACTTACAGAATAATAATAATTCTGAACTTTCCTAACTATGTTTTTTCTAAACATTCAATAAAAGTAGTATTTAATACTGTAATGTTTTTAACTTCTCAAAGTAGAACAATTGTGAGACAGGAAGATATAACAGAGAAATTTTGTTGCCTTGTTTTTAGTTTGAGCAGTTCATGGTTAAATGTTGAATTGACGAAATTATGTACTTGCAGTCCTACCCATCAATGGCAGATTACCAGAAATCAGGGCTTTACCAATGGGCTGGTGATGCAGAGAATTTTGACAAAGAAGGTCCTTACATTGAGCTGGTTACTTCTCCCAACAACCCTGATGGATATAGAAGGAAATCAATGGTCAACCGAAGCCAGGGACTATTGATTCATGACCTTGCCTATTATTGGCCGCAATACACTCCAATATCCTCGCCATCAGATCATGATCTCACGCTTTTCACTGCCTCAAAATCCACTGGTCATGCAGGAATGCGAATTGGGTAAGTTCATAACAATAATTGCCCTGCCTCAACTGTTCGTGTGGAGTAGTCCTTTTATAAATTAGCACAATCTGGACATGGTTTCGATTTGGTGGAAATTAGGGTGTCAATTAATGAAAAGTTCACCTTATAACGATGTAGTTTTAAACAATTATTCAATCGTGTGTTCTTACATCATTTAATACTTCTCTTTTAAAACCTTTTGACATGTTGACTCGTGAAAATGCTTGAATAACAGTGCAGAATATCTTATCAAAATAAAACTGATATCTAGTGGATCATACAAATGAATTTCTTAGTAGTCTTCTTTTCATAATACTTTGTAGGTGGGCTCTTGTGAAAGATAAAGAGGTAGCAGAGAAAATGACTAAATTCATAGAGCTAAATACAATTGGTGTCTCGAAGGATTCTCAACTCAGAGCAGCCAAGGTTTTAAAGGCAGTGTCTGAGAGCTGCGAACAAGAAAACCACCAAAACGGGGAATCTTTTTTCAAGTACAGCTACAACCTCATGGCACAAAGGTGGAAGCAACTGAGGGAAGTAGTTGATGCCGGTGATATGTTCACATTGCCCCAATTTTCTCCCGCATTCTGCACCTTCTTTGGAAAGGAGACGGAGCCTCAACCAGGTAAATAACCGATTAACAAATTGGATTGAGAAACTTTCTCTCAAACAACATTAGATTTTCTTGAATGGATGGATATGATTTTTTACCCCTTTGTTATATTGTACCTACTTGCAGCTTTCATGTGGTTGAAGTGCGTAGATGTTGAGGATTGCGAGACCTTCCTTCGGGGACACAAAATTTTAACCAGAAGTGGGAGACAGTTTGGGGCTAGCCCCAAATATGTAAGAATTAGCATGTTGGATACAGATGAAACTTTTATAGAGTTAATAGAGAGACTATCAGCTATACAGGAGCTAGAATGAAAATTTATCATATGTGCATAACAAATAAAAGGCGATAGTTCATAATTCGCAACTGCAATTTTGCTGATCCATGCATAACAATGTCTTCTCCTAAACATATATGGTCTTGGGGATCATTCAATATCAAGTGTGGTACACTAGACAAATAAGTTTGCCTTAGATACAAGAGTTGATGAAATTCTTAAAATCGATCTCGAGACGCCAAAATAAATTCAATTCGCAAAGCATTAGATTGAATTTTTGGGTCTAATTGACTCCAGACTGATATTCAATTAACAAATTTATTCCCAGAAGCATACTACAAACCAAACACTTCATTCTTTTTATAACAGGCTTCAGAGATCAGAGTACTTAAACTGGGACTCTCTTTGACACTTAACTCCTTTTCTTATGGCCTTATATAGCTCAACCAAACTCACTCATGGTGATGTTTCGTTATCTTAACCGGCTTTTTCTGTTTTACTACTTTCTGTTTCGTTCCAGATATGACGTGAGGAACCTGTTGGAGATGGGAGATCCCACATTGAATACGAAGTAAAAATCAAATAATACTGTAGAAGTGTGTTGTGATATTGAATTAGACATAAAGTGAGTTGAGAGATTGAGAAGGATGGATCCGAAAGACACAAGGGCGGCGAAGAGCAGAACATTAGAAGTGGGAGAGTTTCACCCTTGACAGTTTGGGTTTGGTGTAGTGGTGTTGTTGATGGTGGGGTTCTGCCATGGTGGAAAGGGAAGTGAAGGAATGTGGGGTTTGGAAAGAGAGAAAATGAAGTGAGTATAAGGAGGAGGAAGGTGGTGATGAATACTTGAGAGGAGGGTTGCTTGAGGTAGATGACGTTTGATAATGGGAAAGGTGTTATCCTCACAGTGTTTGTGAACAGTGACTGAATATGCACGTTGAAGAAAAAGTGTTCATATTGCTACTTGTTTAGCTTCGTGAATTGAACCATGTCTTACTTATTATAATATCTAACTTTTTATTATCATAAACAATGCATAAACAGACCTAAACAAGATGAAATGGAGCTTTTGATTTGTATTTTGTTTAAATGTCATTGTAATACAGCATAACTTAAGTCTGAATCATTTAGGATGGATTGTAAGGATGCTAATGCGAATTTCACTTTTTTTATCCAAAGTAAGAATTCATCTTTGTTTCTATCTTCATATCTGTTAAAAAAAATCTCATTCTTATATTTATTAAGTAAGGAGTGTACTCATATTCCTCCTTTTACTTTTCCAAATACTAATTAAATTTTTTTTATAAAAACTTAAAATCATAACAAACTCTAAACCTTCGTTGATTCAATATAAAAAATATAATATTTTTTTTCTAATAACAAATATTAAAAAAATTATAATTACATAAATAACATAATATCGAATAATAATTAAATAAATATTAAATAATTTATAACAAAGGATTCAAATAAAACTTAATACAAATTTTTAAATTACTTAATAAACTACATATATTTTAATAATTTAAAATAAAAGTATTATATACATCCACATCTCTATATCCAATCTAAAAAAATATATTATCCATATATACACTCATCTATTTTATATAAGAATTTCATGTAAAAATTAAAATAAGGTTAAACAATAATGAAGTGACAAATTTATTTGTTATCACTAATTAATTTATGTATGTCGAACGTTTATAGGTATAACCTAAAATTATTGTTTTAAATAAGCAAATTTATATTTTTTTTTATCAAAGCTAATTCATATTAAACAAGCCCTGAATATTTAGCCCTTTCAATATTTAACTGTCTTTTCTTTTTAAGTTAGGATATGTTTGATCTTTTATCATGCAAAGTATTTAACAGCTTTATGTTGGGTTTTAAAAATCGTTTTCAGCATTTAATGACTTTTATAAAAATGTTAATTTAATTGTAAATATCTTTATTCATTATTTTTGAATGTTTGTAATGGAAAAAGGTTAAAAAGTAATTGTCTTTCTCAAAACATTTCTTCTGTATTCAGTGAATAAAATATACAAATACAAATTGTGATATTTATGTAACTACAATAAACAAGTAAATGAAAGTAGTATTTTAAAAGATCTTTGTTTATGAATGTTCCCCACCTACATTGAATGCAGACACACTAGAAGAAGCTTGGCCTGATTCTTTTATGCTAAAGCAAGTGAAAGAGTTAGAGTTCATACATTCTGAATGTTTGTGTTACTCTACAGATAAAAACTGTTGAACACAATGTGTATTCCATCTCATTCATTAATGATTTGATTAGGAAGATTTTGAATATATTTAAATAAAAAGAAATATGAATTCTTTGATGTCTTTAAGAAATTTCAGTACTTCGATTGAATCCTCTCTTATTTTTTGCCAATAAAATTGCATGTTAAGTGATTTAATTATATGCTTTCGTGAAAAATTCAAGTAAAATAAAATTATTGAGAGACATATATGTTATTGATCTAGAAAGACATCTAGCAAAGATATAAAAATAAGGTTTCACTTTTTAAAGAACAAGTTAATAATGATAAGTTGAAGATTTGGATGTTGTAGAATTGAAATTTAATTTGCAATCATACTTATTAAGACTTTACAATTGGAGACATTTAGATCTGAGAAAGTCCATTAAAATTGTTTATACAAATGAAACTTTAAATTAAAAAATCTTCGAAATAATACTAAAAGTTTAAAAATTTGTTGCCAAACTATATATAAGGAAGATCAATCATGTTGTAAGGAAGATCAATCATGTTGTTTTTACCTAATATAAACATTCTATGAAATATACATTCTTTAATTCTTTATGTGATTATGTATACTCACTTTGATTCATCTATTGGTAATTTGTTATCTTATTTTTTTTTTATAATTTTTTTTTATGTTAGATATCTGTGTACAATTTGATATCTTAGTTACTTACAATCATCTATTATTACAAGAAAAAAAAATATTATTAAAAAAAAAGTCTAAAACTCATGTTATCTTAATTAACTAGTTAAGTAATTTGGTGTGTTTTAACAAAATGTTATTTTTTATATTATTAATTAGATTATTTTGTTAAATATTTTAATATTATATTTGTATAAGTTAAAAGAAAATAAATGAATTTTAAAAATTGTCATTATTTTCGGTCTTTTCAGTCTTAAGATTTCATTATTCTTTCAACAGGATGAAAAAAAAAGGTAAACTCATACATGACAATTTCTTCCATTAGTGCTCATGCAAGAATTTGAGTAAAATACTAAAAAAGAAACTGGGCAGATCTCTCCGCAATTTTAGTTTATATTAAATTTTTAAAATTTAAATAATGAAATTTTATTTCTTTTTCTTTTTTGTCCAATATCCTTTTTTTAAATTCACGTGTATAAAAACAGTGCAAAGAGAAAACCATTTTCTTTAAATAAATGAAGAAATGAAGAGAGTATGGGCCCAACATTTGAAGAAGAATGTCGAAAATTTGGATCCACCTAATTCTCTATTTATTCGTATCAGCCCATCTACTAAATTAAAGCTCATAATTTTGAACCCGTATTGTCAAATCACGTTTTCTCGATGGCACCATATCACAGCACCCAATTTCAACGGAAAAGACGAAATTGCTCTTAATATATTATTTTTTTATTGCGGATTTTAATATTTAAAACGGGATTTTATTTTTTTTTCCAGATTTTTATATCCGGAACATCAAAAGCTCTTCCGCATATAATTTTTCTTGAATGTATTATTTTCTATTTTGGATTTTTATTTTCAAAATAAAAATTATTTTAAAATTTTAAAATTATGTTGGGTGTAGGTTGAAATACGTCGAGTGTAGGAAGAATTTGCCTTTCTGAATTAGGCGCAAACCGAATGGACCACATTACAGTAACATGGTGGCACCCTCTCTTTTAAAAGGTAAAATATATTTTGAACTATTTCCAAAATAGAATCATTTCACATCTCCTTCTATTAATACAACAATAATAATATTTATTTATTTATTTAAGCTTATTATTATTATTATTATTATCATATTAATGAAAAATATTGAGTGGTTGAGTTTAATATATAAGGACTTCTTTTAAAATAAAATTATAAAATACCTAAATACCCATTTCATCCTTATTCTTTTATATACCACCACCCTTTTACCATTACACCTCCCCTATGTCCTCTTCTTCACAGCTTGTCCCACTTAGGATTAACAAAAATAGCTCAACATGTCTTATTTTGATCCATTATAAAAAATAAAACTGTAAAAAACACACACAAAAAACATACAAATTTTTTAAAATGATATCAAAGACATTTTCTTGCTTATAAATACTATTTTCTTCCTTTATTAGAAAACAACAACAGAAGAGCAGAAAAGGAAAACAAAGTACCGAAGACCGGTTATAATATTTGTATGCCCTGACAAAACAATAATAAAGATTATTGTATATACAGATTTTAGTTTTAGTATGTAAACATTATTTTTAAAATATCAAACAAATATTTTTTCAATTTTTAAAATAATAAATAATGACACAACTTTTAATTTTAATACATCAAAAGTAATTCTTTTTTAACAAAGAAGGCAACTTTTTTAAATATTAAAGATAATACTTTTTTAGACTTCTCCCATGGACCAATATTAAAATAGACCGACCTTGCAAGTGCGACACTAAAATAGGTTGGTTTCAATTTAGAAAGAAAACGAAAATAATTTGAAAAATACCATTGTAACTTGTATGATTACAACACACACAAAATTATTCCATCTCATTTTTATTTAAAGATATTTATTTCATTCTATAAATATATTATTTTCTTTCTTCCCCTGTTTTCTATTTTTACCACTTCTACCAAAACTACTTAGCAATTAATTATGTTAATTTTCACTCTTTTTTTTTGCACTTTATGTATCTTTCATTCATAAACCAAACAAAACATGGTAAGCCCTTTCCTCCTTCATGGGCACAATACATGTATTCCCTATTCATTTATAGCAAAAATAGTTCCCTTAAATAGTTCAGCCGTTTTAAAAGAAAAATAGTTACAAAACATATATATGTTTGTGTCAAGTTAAACTTTCAAATTTTATTAATAATCATATACATTTAAAATTAAATTGGAATAATTGATCTAACCTTAGGGTAAAAATATCACAAATGCAATAGAATAGAAACTATGCATAGCATTAGAATTATTCTATGTCCTTGGATAGAGTTCTCTTTTGTCCCTAAATTAAAATTCTTATACTTGCATGACTTTCCAAGTTGTTATCTTTGTTGGAGAAAGTCTTTATCTTCTACAAGTTTTCAAACAATAGTACATTCTCACTCTATATCTCATTTCTTAAAACACTATATGTTGCTTTAACCATATATCCCACGAAATCTTTTCCATACACATTTATCTTCTTCCTTCTCATCCTCCTCAGGCTCCCCTTTACTATCTAACATCTACATCAGTTGTGCAACATACTCCAATTCCCAAACAAACAAATTTCTCCTCCATCTTAGCTTCCATTCCTACCTACCATTACTTCAACCTTCTACTTGTCTGACATTATCATCTTTGTTTATGGTAAAACGAAAAGTCTTGAGAATTTAACCTTTAATTTTTCATCCTTCACCCACTTATCATCCCAAAATCTTAAACTCATCATATTCCCTAACCTCCATGTGCCATTACCTTCAAAGTCATGGCCTTGTTACTCCAACTTCCAATTTTTCTTCAAATTCCTCCACCAATGAAAATCTTTACTTTTTATAGAGAGAGAAAATCCCTACTTTATATATGTTGGTTCTTCAAATTCCTCCACCTTGTATGAATGTAAATATCATCTTTATTATTGCCAAACATTTTTAAAACATCAACATATTTCTCCAGTGGTAGAATTTGATCACTATCACTACTTAAGAACCAAAGGCCAATAGGAAAACAAGGTGTAAGTCCTTCTACTTTCGCAAACTGGTTAACACATCATGTGCATTCCAAAATAATCAAGATTCACATTTCTTATCTTTCTATTATATATGAATTTCCTTAAAGTATATCAAAATGTCTACATATAGAAAGTAAGGACCACTGCACTATATGACTCATTCATTGTGTTGACTATATTAGACAACAAAAGAAAGGGCTAGTGTAATCATTAAACATGCATTTCGATATTAAAGTGGCTTATGTCCACAAAAGTTCATTTAAGTTATATTTCTATATGGTCTCACATCACCAAATAACAAGAAAATGGTTCTTTAACTATGTGTATTGGTGTAATTAACACAAAAATTATACTTGAAAACAGTCTAAAAAACGAAATATCAACTCAAACATGTACAATAAATATTAACCTACGATGATGTTTTATCTTTTAAAGTCGATTTCATAGTTACAAATCTTTGAGTTTTAACGAACTGTTGCCTTTACGAAAAGCCAATTACTCTTCCTCTTTATACTTCAAACTCAAGCCTTTCCTTCTCGATTTGGTGCACATTTCAGATCCTACGCTTTCGTGCACGTTTCAGATCCTACGCTTTCTAGGCATTCCTTAGTTTCAATATATATGTATGCAAGTTAGATTTTAAAGCATGAGTTTCTGTAAGTTTATTCAAAGATTTAGGGTGCATTTCGTTTTCATTGTAACTTTGTTTAACAAAATTTTCCCCCACTTTTCAGGATAAAGAAGTAAAATAAATAATAGTACGGCGAATTGACATTGAAATGTGTTAAGCTGAAAAATAAAGTCGGACTTAGAAAATATGTTAGACGCAGGTTGGACTTGACTATTTATAGAGAGGGCAAATAAAGGTGGGAAAAGCCATCTCAATCAAGGGCTTTTTACTTGGAAGTTAGAGATTTTTATTATAAACAAACTCTGAAGGTAGAGAGATTAATGAAGCCGCATATATCATTGAGATATTTGAAATGGATTGGCAGGGGGTGAAGAACTTGACAATGACAAAGGATGGCCAAATGAAGTGAAGTAAAAATGAGTGGTGATAAGTTATTATCAAGACTGAGAGTGAGGAGCTTATGAATGATGACCAATTTCATTAGCAGTTTGAGTTATGCTTTTCAGAGTTGGAATATTTTTGGTACACACAATTGAAATGGACACATCATATGTGCACGTATACTTGTCTCAACGACTGCCTGTAAATACTATTGGGGTGACAATAGACTTGTTTGTCTCTCTTGACCATAATGTGACGAATGACGAAAGTACATTAGTACATGTTTGGGTCTGTGGAGTGTATGTAGAGAGAGAGAGAGTAAGGGAGAGAGAGAGCTTGGAAATTAAACCACATAACGCGAAAGATACAAGTCCCTGGACCCATTGTGGGCTTTTATTAGGTGCACGAGGACATAAAGAATTTGTTGTGGGGGCTTAAATAGGGATAGGACCCCCCCACATGCTTGTCCTTTCTAATAACTTCACCCTGCCAATTTCACCTGCTCTTTGCTTCTTTTCCACGTCTTAGTGCAGAGTGAAGAAGATTGATGGGTTTGATGGATTCTGAAATTATAACTATTGCATTCATTCAGAGAAACAACAAGTTCAGAAAGCCATACTCACTTTTTCTCTGAGCCACAACAGTGTATATATCACACCCCTAATTTCCTTTGGTTATTTATTCGCCACAAATTATTTAGTTTTGTTAGTTCCAACGCCAACATCTCCAATGCTATAATCTAATCTTATTTATACCCATTAAAAGGGACTTGACGATGTAAGGGAGATATTCTGAGGAAAAGTTGATCAGGGATTAGATTTGGTTCACCAAAAATTCCAAGAAAGAAAAGGTTGAGGCCTTTGGTGATCTCGAGGAGGAGGAAAGCGGGGTCATGGTGACTCTCACAGTCATGTTATCATATATAAAGTGAGAAAGAGAAGGTTATGAATTGGAGGTCTTCATATGGACGTGACTCTCTCGCTGAGAACGCCCTCGTGTCCCTCATACCCATTCATATTCTTTGGGGGGGGGGGGGGGGGGGGGGGGGGGCGTTTTCTTTTTTTTTTTTTTTTTGGGGGTGTAAAGGTTTTTGGGGGTTGTTGGGTGGGGGGGGGGGTAAA
>Ga0123342_1003265_pt1 | contig 26186 bp, 14 predicted proteins | sample Turbeawhitnodule_FD_89960 | JGI IMG/M metagenome (GOLD analysis project Ga0123342, IMG submission 89960) | Root nodule microbial communities of legume samples collected from Mexico - Turtle bean Mexico white nodule | ecosystem: Host-associated > Plants > Roots > Nodule | place: Mexico: Nepantla...
GTGCGTAGTGTGGCGATCATCGCGAAGCGGGAATGGATGCAAGTCTTCTCCTGCTTCCATACGGGGATCGTCCATACGAGGGTCGAGGTCAACAAGGGCTATCATCTGACGACGGGACATGTGCCGTCCGGAACGCCGAGTGGGGGATCGTCCTCGTTTTTGTGGGACTCAGTCGTCCGGATTGGTTGTGTAGAGTCGTCGAGTTGGCTCACTTTTCAAACTTGCGACATAACATTCTCTAGCGGTTTTTTGATCGACATGGATGGTTGCAATGTCGTTAGTATTTATAGGATACCTTTCTCTGGCTTGAGCATAGTATTTATAGGATTGTCTAATGGGCTTTCTATCCCTTGGGCTTGGGATGGTTATGGATAGGTTTTGTCAATCGTGCTCTGGAATACCCGGGGAACATATCTTCTTTTAACGCGTATTCCTTATTTTGCGGAAGTGTATCTTAACTGCTTTAACTTGTTACGGGGTGCACTTACATTTATTATGCGTTCGGTCGGTCGGTCGGCTACGTGCGTTCGTCCGGTGCCTACCGGTACAGGTACAACTATAGGAACTAATTACTTTTAGTTTATAAAATTAGTTTCTATTTTATGATTTTCTTATAGGGAATAACAATACACCCATTAGTCATTAATTGATACAGTTGAACTAGTGCTTATCAAACAAAAATACACTTCAACTTGCTGATAAAAAAATAAACACTTCAACTACTACTGAATAATTTAAATGAGTTTTTGGTAAATATTGACTTTATCTCATAAGATAAACTCAATTTATTTTTTAAGAAATGTTTATAGAGATATAATCCAAAATATGATCTATGACTTATTCCTCCACATATTTATGTATGTGTACATTGGGAATAAACTAAAAAACGCTTATTAGAGTAGAATAATTTCATACAAATTCATTTCCCAAGTGTGACTCAGTGGGATCGAGATCCACTGTCAACAAATTTCAAGATTATAATAATCTTTTGATTGAAGCTTAAATTTATTTTTCAAGATCGTATGAGAATCATTGAGAGTTTATTCTTACGAAATTTGGTGGAATTAATGAGTAACTAGCTATCGATTACCCACACAAATATTCATCTCAACGTACAATATTATTGACATGAAAGGGTATTTTATAAACAAGCCAACTTTTTTTGAAATAGTTATATAAAAAAGTTATAAATTAATGTATACATAAATTAGTTTTATTATAGAGAAAATAACTTTAATTTTATTTTTATTTTCTTTCTTAGTACTTATCCAGAAACAAGTCCAAACTTATCCTAAGCTATTAACAATAGGAGCATATTTTACTATACCTTGTTAAATTGAAAGACAAAATAAAAAATGAATAACAATACACCCATTATTCATTAATTGATACACTTCAACTATTGCTTATCAAACCAAAATACACTTCAACTTGCTGATAAAAAAAAATAAACACTTCAACTACTGAATAATTTAAATGAGTTTTTGGTAAATATTGACTTGATCTCATAAGATAAACTCAATTTATTTTTTAAGAAATGTTTATAGAGATATTTATCTAAAATATGATCTATGACTTATTCCTCCACATATTTATGTATGTGTACATTGGGAATAAACTCAAAATCGCTTATTAGAGTAGAATAATTTCATACAAATTCACGTATTAAGCAGTTTTATAATAGTTTTTAAAAATTATTTTAATAAAATTGATTGGTTGGTTCGTAATACTGTAAGAGAATTTAGGTTGGTTTAACAACCTATTACTTACTAAGAGATCTTACACCTCAATCAATCTGAAGTCAATATTCAAGGAAGATCCAGTTTAGACACATTCTTGATCCACATCAAATACTCTTACTAAAATATTGAAGGATAAACCAAAATTCAAATTTATTATTCAACGTAAGAATACAACTTAGAAACGGTAACGTAAATAAATTTAATTCATTTACATACGAATATGTTGGAATTCACTTCTTCAAACTGACTTTTGAAATTTTTTAAAATTTAATAAACTAATTTTGTGTACCAAATTAACATCAAAATTCCGCGTCTTGTAGAACTCCTTAATTTTCTTTATAAGTCAATTAGCCATTAAAATGTAAATTGTGAAAACAGAGGCTCCCCTATAGTATGAACGTTATCTTAAATATTGAGGTTACGTTTAACGTCATCGCAAGGTAGGCCAACCTTTTTGGAAAATAAAAAATGCATCTTCCTTTTCTGCGGATTAAATTCTTGAAAGGGTGCCAAATTAGTTAACTGTGCTTATAAAAATAAGTGGTGTTATTTTTTACATAACCTGTTAATAACTAACAGATTTAACAATGAAAACCACTTAAAGATAATTTACCTAAACATTTAGACGAAAAACATGAAACAAATGCTTGTAGTACTTGCAATAAATAATAATATAATTAATTAAAAATAATATAAATTTTAAAGGATAAATTATATTGCTTAATCTAAAAATATATAAAAAATTATAAAAAAAAATCATTAATTGAATAAATTAGATATTATTTTAGAACTCAAAAATTATTATTAGTATATTAAAAGTATTTTATATTATTAATAAATAATTTCTAACTTAATACTTAATTAGTTACCAAAATTTTAATTATCTGATAAATGTATTGATATTAATATGTGTATAAAATATAACTAATGTGTATCAATGTAACATACATAACTATCTGCACTTATTGAATACTTTCTGCTTTTTTTTTTAGTTTGAGAACAAAAGCAAGAAATAACCATATATTAATGTGCAGGAATACATTTTTGTGTGTTTGATGTAAGGAATGCCTTGTTGATAATAACAAGTAGGATTTCGAACTCAACAAAAGGTATTTGGATTGGTTTGGAATGAAATTTTGCATTATTTTATCAAACTCCATTTAATCTTGGTTTAACATCTTTTGTGGGGAGAGGAGTTTCGTGTAGTGAAAAGGAATCAAACAAAAAGTAATAAATAATCACTAAAAAAAATCATAAAAATCAATTTTAGAGAAAAAATAATTAATTTATATAGTGATTAAATTAGTATTAGTCATATTTTATCAACATTTGTAATAATTTGAAACACTATTTTAATTAATGCACTTAAATGTTTTACCTTATTTATAATACGGAAACACAACACAGACGTGTGTATTCGCATTTTTATTTTTTTTATTTATATATATTTATGTTTAATATTAAAACTCGAATAAACAATGTTATAGTTAGTACGCTTATATTAACAATATAAATTTATAGTACATTATGAATAAAAAATGTTATTATCATTATATATATTCCATTTTTTTATTTTCATTATAATCATATGTGTATTCATATTTATTGAAATGAAGCATAAACTTATGTGTATTCGTATCTTTTAAATATCAATTTGTCTATATACCTATGTTCTAAAAAGGAGAAAACACTCATTTGAAATGTTATTATTTTACAATAATGAATTCTCCTTAAGATACCAAATAAAAATATTAATATTCAGATGTCTTTCATTTTTTTGACATTAAAAAAAAAAGTATTCTTAATGAATATCTTTATTAATTAAATTATAAAGATAATTAATTAAATTTATATTACTTAAGATATTACTTAAGTAGAAAACATAATTTACCTTTAAATCATCCTTTGTAATTCTATATAAAACATGTCATCCATAACTTTTAAGTTTTTAAAAATTATAGATTTTATTTATTATTTTCTTACCTGTGTATTCTTATCAAAATTAAAAAAAAATGGACTTATTATCATGGCTAAGTATTATAATGTTTTTTTAAACCAAATTTAGGCTCAATAAATTATGGCACTGAAAGAGAATGTCTAGGGAAACCTAACTGACTCATTGGATCAAGTTGAGGAAACTATTGAGTAAATATTTGTAAGCCAAAATTATACCTTCACTAATTGTAAGGCTGCATTTTGACTGGAATTTACACAATTTCAAATCAGTACGTACATATTTGACGAAGTCTTATTCTCATAGATAAAACTTCTTTTCAACAATGCCTTTATTTTCTTTTTCACCCGATCACACAACTTTGGTTCTTCCATAGAAAGCTCAACATAACAAATCTCAATGGTTTAAGGTGGCAGACACACCAATGTCATATCTTTTATTCTTGGCAAAGTAATTGTTTCCGTCAAAACCTACAAAATAATCCTGGAAAAATGCAACCTTACACAAAAATATAAGACATAAACATATACTAAGAATAATTATTAATCATCGTTAAAATTAATGTCATATCTTTTGTTCTTCGCAAAGCAATTGCTTCCATCAAAACCTACAAAATAAACCAAGAAAGACATAACCTTACACAAAAATATAGGACAAAAACATACAATAAAAATAATTATTAATCATCGTTAAAATTAAGTACAACAAATGCAACTACATTTCAACATAACACCGTAGCATATAAACTAAATAAAAACTAAACTAATCATGTGGACCTTTTTCTAAGCCATGATTAAGAAAACGAAACCCAAAGATTTCACGCACTACAAAAAATATGTTTATTAGCATGGGTCAAAAAGGGATATTAGCTATAATAAATGGACGCAAAAGTGTAGTTATCATTAAAATTTGAAAGCTAATATGCTCAACATAAAAATAGTGGCAGGTGTGTGGGACACAAATGGTGTGTTTTTTGCGTAGGCCTAGCCTACATGCTGCCCACACAAAATTATATTTTATATTGTTTATTCAAAGAAACGTGGGTTTAGCCTACAAGTTGGCCACATAATTTTTAAACAAGCGTAGGTTAGCCTACATGTTGCCCACACAAAATTATATTTTATATTGTTTATTCAAAGAAGCGTGGACTTAGTCAACGGATTGGACAAACAATTTTTAAACAAGCGTGAGCTTAACCTTCATAATTTTATTACATATTTAAATTTAATTTAAATATATATATATATATATATATATATATATATATATATATTATGTTTGCGTGGGCTTAACCTACAAAATTTTAAATTTTTATTATTATTTATTATTTATAGTTTCAATTGTGACTGTTTGATTCACGCAATTTTTTTTCTTTTTTTTAGTTTATGTCCATATAATCCATGCTTACTCACGCTTTATTTTTTATTTTTTTAATAATGAAGGCTTGTTGGACACTATTTAGGGTTTCTAGCATCATCTTCACTTTCTTTTGCAACTAATTTTACTTTTTGGTGTAGTGACGCCATTGATCGATAATTGCAAAACCGGCCTTGAAGAGATTGGAATCGAGGTTGACCACTGCAACATCCATAGCTTTGCACTAAAACGAACTAGAACATAAGAAAAACTCCACATTTTCAATTTCAAGAAAAAATTCCACCTCTACCACTTGACCTTTAGCCCTAAAGGACACAACACCTTCTGTCATCAACGAAAACAACCAGACTAATGGCGGCGACTTTCTCAAGCCTCCGTTGTTTCGATCGGGTTCTAGATTAGGAAAGACGCGAACATTGTCACCGATGATGCAAGAGGGAGAAAAGGAGGGGCCGATAAGGAGAGACAACTTCAACCATAAATGACAACAAATAAAATAAAATTTTAAAAAGTTAAAAACTACTTTATTAACTTCTGAAATTATAAAATGTTCAAATAACCAAAATAAATTAATAAAATAAAATATAAAATAAAAATAAAATAGAATTTTTTTTTAGAACAAGTTAAAAATGAGAAATCCTTTATATATAGATAAAAATACTACTTCATTCGCGTTCATTTGATACAAGTGAAAAAAACAGCTTCTGAAAAATTAAAAAGACTCTACTTATATCACAACCAAAACCCGACGCAAAAACAGCAAAAAGAAACGAAAAGGTGTTTTCTTAAAGTGGTTGAAACTTGATTGAATCCAAAAATTTAGAAAATAAAATCTTTCATTAAGAACTAAAACAATAGTGATTTCAAATTTGAAAAAGGATAAAAATAATATATATTTACATAGATTGAAACTATAATTTTCTCATTTTTTAAAATTTAAAAAAAATTATTTCAAAATTTAGAATTAAGAAATGTAAGCATTATATATAATATCAGAACTTATTTATTTTAAAAAAATAATAACATATATTGTAATGACATACAAAGAAGTGGTGGGCAAAAGAAAATCCCAAAAGAAGAACCAACTTACGCAGTCTCCTTTGAAATGTTTCCAAATTGGAAACTAATAAGTTTTGAGAGAGACATTAGAAACACAGTACATCCAAGTTGCTGAAGAGCAAAACTGGTGAAATACACAACGCTAACCCAAGTTTCAACCATTAAACACTACTTATCACAGTACAAGTGGGTGAAAAACAGAAGACAATTCACTCTAGAAGCAACAGAAAAGCCATAATACAGTAACATTTCACGCCATGCATGCAGGAATGGCAGCAAAGTATCAATACTAAACATTGTCAATAGAATTTTTCTGAGGATCGGTAGTGTCTTCGGACTTTGGGGAGGTTTGGTTAGAATCAGAAGTTAAAGGGTATCCAATTCCATGGCGAGTATTGGGGAAAATCATGAACACTCCACCCGCAAACACCCCAATAACTGTGGGCAGCACCTGAAGCAGACTCTTCTGAGTTGACTCAAAACTAGCGTAGAAACAGTGCACGGTGTTGGAGTCCAACAGCCCCAACACTGCAAACACTAACAAAGATAGAGCAGCATGCACAAAGTCTGCAACCCCGAGTTTGTACCCTGACAAGTCAACGGAGTTGGAAGATGGAGAAGGCCAGAGTCCCTTGCGGGTTACGAAGCCATAGTGCCTCTGGTTATCACTGCCTGTGTAGCTATCAGTGAAGGAAGAAAAGGCGCAACTGAAGCCGCAGAGCACAAGTAGAATGCTGCTGAGCCACTTGTTGATGGTGTTGCATTGACCGCTATTGGTGACAACGGGGTTGAGGAACTGGAACACGAAGACTGTGCCTGTGGGGAGAAGCTTTACCAGGCTACCAGCCGCTGAGAATGTGGTGTTGGTCACACGCCCTGTACGGCTGCTGTTTGTGTTTTTGGATGAACTCTCTTCAACCATTTTTCTGCTTTTCTTCTTCTTGCTTATCTTTATCACCTTGCAGTTGATCTTGTGGAAGTATGTAAATATAGAGAGCTGGTCAATGGCTTTATATACAATATGGTTAAGACATTTATGAGCTTTTCAAATATCTGCTCAAGCTTAGAGAAGACCAAGACCTTCCCACTACAGTGTACTGCATTACTTTTTCCATGCCATTCGCGTTGAACGAGTAAAATATTGTACAATGAAAACACAAGGAAACAACCAAGAATACTATACTTAATTATGATTTTAGTTCTTCAAATTTGAAAGTAATTTCTTCAAATTTGAAAGTAAATTCTTCAAATTAAAAAATATATTTTAAATTAAATATCATTATTTTTTTCGTTTAAAGAACTGAAAACGTATTTATTTGGCATTTTGGGATCATATATACATTAAAGATGTTTTTTTATCCATAACAAATATTCCTTTATCTTTCACGTTTGTAAATTTCTAAGATAAAATTAGTATTTTTATCAAGCGATATATTAAATATGACTAAGAACTTTTACCTAACACGGAAAAATTATTTAATGACTTTCAAACAACGTGAATGTAAAACCAAGAGGATGAATTAATACTAAGAAAATGATCAATGAGAAGTCCAACCAAACGGACAAAAAGGATAGTTCAGGTGTGAAACTAAAGAGAAAAATGGAAGACTAATGAAAATAAGTTGTTTTAAATATATAAATTATATTTTCTTTCATAATAAATACTTTAAATTATTGGGATGTAAAATTATTTTAAAATTGAACTAGTCTCGGTTTAACTTTGATTAACCCTACTATGGAAGGAATTAGTGCCCAAATATATCTACATAATTAATTATACCTTGCTTGTTAAATATGGTGTAAAATTTCCTAGTAAATTTCATATCTATCATTATTTACACTTTTATTTTCCTATCTAGTATCAGTTTGTTTTTATTTCCTTATCTAGGACTCTTTTGTTTTTATTTCCCTATCTAACACTCTTTTATTTTTTATTTTCCTATCTAGCACAATTTTAAAAATAAATAAATAAATAAATAAATAATAAATTATTATTTTTTTATAATTTTAATTTTGAATGCATTAAAAAATAAATATTTTTAATATTTAAAATAGTTATAAATATAATTAATGAATAAAGAAATGAGTTTTTACAAAATATAAATAAAAAAGTAATACATTTAAAATATTTAGTTTAAAAATTATTTTTTTAAGAATGAAGAAAATAAAAAATTAAACTCTACAACAACATAAAATTTGAATCTATAAACATAAATTAGTATTTATTTTTATTATTATTAATAATGTAATAATGTTAATTTCAAGTAAAAAATACAGGACATAATTATAAAGAAAACAAGTTGAATAAAGACTGATATGGACATAGGAGAACAACCAACAAAAAATGTTCATATTGTCAAACACCAGGACACACATAAAGAACTTGTCACTGGATTTTGCACTTCTCGTCATTAATTATATTTCATTTTGCACAAACTATTTAATGTAACATTGAAGAAAATATTAAATAAATGATCATCTTTCATTTATTTTCCTTTTTATGATCAACATATACTTATTTAGTATCGCCTTATATCTCTTATATTTATCTTATTTGGATTTTTTTATCTTTTATCTTTATCTTATTTTGTTTTGCCTTAATTTTATATCTTTTATGTTTTTAGTTATTATTTTTTTTCTACCATTCTTTATTTATTTCTGTTTTTATTTTATTTTATTGTTGTTGTTTTTATTTTCTAGACTTGTTTATTTTTGCATTTTTTTTCTCATTTTTAAGCATTAAGTGTAACATTTGCATTAGTTTTTTTTTAGGATTTTGCATTTAAGGTAGACACTTCAATATTATTTGTGTGTCCACTATTAATTAATACTAATTGACTATATTTTTTTTATAATTATGTCCTGTATTTTTACTTGAAATTAACATGATTACATCATCAATAATAATAAAAATAAATACTAATTTATGTTTATAGATTCAACTTTTACGTTGTTGTAGGGTTTAATTTTTATTTTCTTCATTCTTAAAAAAATAATTTTAAACTAAATATTTTAAATTTATTACTTTTTTTATTTTGATTTTGTAAAAACTCATTTCTTTATTCATTAACTATATTTCTAACTATTTTAAATATTAACAATATTTATTTTTTAATGCATTCAAAATTAAAATTATAAAAAAAAATTATTATTTATTTATGTATTTTTTAAATGGTGCTAGATAGGAAAATAAAAAACAAAAGAGTGTTAGATAGAGAAATAAAAACAAAAGGGTGCTAGATAGAAAAATAAAAACAAAAAAGTGCTAGTTGGAGAAATAAAAATATAAATAGTACAAGATAGGAAATTGATCAATTTCCCATCTATTACTATTTTTTATATATAGTGAAAAGTATTAAGAGAGACAAAATTTACTTCCATAATATATATTTTAAGTATATAAAGAACAACCACAACATTCATAAAATTAGTCTATGATATGTTACAAGTTTCAAATAAATTAGAGTGGGAATCACAGAATTTCAGTTTGGTCAAGTAAAAAATATATCTTAATTTTTCTTCTAGAAATGATTGGTAATAACAGCTTTTTTCTTTGTTTGTGTGTTTCCTTCAAATATATTCTCTTTGACAGTGTTTTTGGGAGATAATAAAGAGTTTAAATTGACTCATCATCTGCTTCAGTTGACCATCCCAACATCATGTTTATACTTCTTTTTTATAGAATAAAATGGCATATTTTTTGCAACGCACTTTATTACACATTTAATAAATTAATAAAAATACCAAGATAAAATAGTTAATTAGATATTAATTTAAAAATTATTTATTATATATCAATAATTTTTAATTTAATTAATAATTAATATTCATAGTTTTTTTTATAATGATCTGTTTTATATTGATGTATTTTTTATAAGATTTATATTTTTCTTTTACATTTTTGTGTGTGATAAATAATATATTAGACATTTTTGAGATATCTTCAATACTGTTATTTCATGTAATATTCAAATTTATCATAGCTAAAATTGTGAAATACATATTAGTTACTATGCATAATTTATAAAATGAATGTGAATACTACTAGAAAATCATAATATAAATTAATTTTAGAAATAAAAATAATTAGTTTCTATAATAATTAAATTAGATACTATTTTAGAGACTAAAAGAAATAATTGGTTTCTAAATTATTTTCTATTATTGATAAATATTTTTTAAATTGGTATCTAATTAATTAGCTACTAAAGTTTTTGCTACCAAATTTAGAATCTGTAATGGTATGGACCGACCGGTTACTACCATGACTCGGTCTCCCTGACCGAGCTGACCGAGACCTGCATGGACGGGCAGGCGGACCGACACACTTAATCCATTAACGCTCAAACCAAGGTCAGTAAAGCTAAACCGCCATTAAGAATTAGGTAATACACTCCTAAGCGCGATCCACCCCACTAATCTGACCCAATAAGGTAAGCCCATTAAAATAATATAAATAGTACACATTCCAAGAAGAAAGGTACGTCATTATCACTGTACACCCTCGAGTGTCGAATCCCCCTTTTACTGACTTGAGTGTCAGAGTGTCTTTTGCAATTACCCCCCTCATTTGGCATTCACCTAAGACTGAGAGACCGAGAACCGAAGGATGTTGATCAAGTGCTTTGAAGAATCCAAATCAAAGGTGTTTGATGAAAGGCTGGTGTTGCTGCTGTGTTTGGGTCGGATCTAGGTAGAATAGAGTGTGATCCACTCCTTTGTTGAATCTAAAACTGATGTGATTTAAAACCTTTTTGAAATTAAGTATTTTTCCAACTAAGTGAAAAACAACCTGTTGTTTTGTCGAATCAAATGGTTGTTTTACTCTTAGGAGTTTTTGAAAAAGGTTGAAAGGTGTTTGGTTTGGTTAACTTAACTGTCAAGCCAAAACAATCGGTTGTTTCGTGATTTCAACCGATTGTTTCTTTGAAAATCCTAACAGAATTCAGTTTTGAATGATGAATCTGTTTTAAATGTTTTCTAACTGAATACGCTCCTTCATTAAATGTTTTGACCATCTTTGGAAAATATAAATGGTTTGTTTATGTTTTCAAACAAAAGAAAGAAACAATTTTGAGAAATTCAGTTTGACATATTTGATTCTAAGATTTCAAGATCCACATAAAGCTTTGGATTTTCAAGAGAGAGTGGAATAGGATTGCAATTGTATTCAATTCAGATTGTACTGTGATCAGGTGTAATCCTTTCTAAACCTACTGTACTTATGGTGTGTTGTCAAGGAGTATTGTGTGTTCTTGAGGTGTTCAAGATCAATACTCTTGGTGTGGTTTGCCAAAGGTAGTGTGTTTCTTGAAGGGTTCAAGATCACTACTTTGGTGGTTTGTGTTTTGTAATCTGGTTTGATTGCTTAGTGGATTACCCAGTGATATTCTGGGGACTGGATGTAGCTCTTGGCTTAAGAGTGAACCAGTATAAGCTGTTTGTGTGATTCTCTCTTACTCTGAACTCCTTTTAATTTTGTTTTATAGTTTATCTGATATAAACAACCGATTGTTTCGAAGAAACAACCGATAGTTTTTCTATGTATTGTTGCATAACTGCTTGAGTTCTTGTCTAACTTGATTCTTGTTCTGGATTTATACAAAGAATTTCATTGAATCTGAAAAAGTTTTCAAAAACCTCTCTTAAACAATTTACCCCCCTCTTGTTTAAGACCAAAATTCTCCTCTTGAAGACTGGAACCCACTGCAACCAAATGATTAAGGAAGATTTCTATTTTGCTATAAAAACTCTCTGCAACTGTTTTTTGTACACAAAAACAACCCATTGGCATATCTCTTGTTGCATCTCATATCCTCCTCTGTTTTTTTTTATTTCTCTCATTCTGGTTTCATGGATTCCACTCCTCCATCATAAAAAAGGATTAAAACTAGAGTTGTAAGATCAGGAGGGCGTCTTGAAGGCTGGTTTTCAGGATATAATGAATTGATTGAGAAATATCGCTTTGAAACTAGTAGAAAAGTGATAAATAATCCAAAAGTTGTCTCTTTTGGCTGGTTGAAGAGTCAAAAGCTAGATGATGTGAGAAGACTACTCAAAGAACAACTGCTAAAAAGGTTCTTAGAGATGAAGGGGAACATCTATCCAAATCTTATTCGGGTTTTCTATACCAATTTAAAGTTTGAAGGTAACAATCTTGTTTCTCATGTCAAAGGTGTGGATATGGAGATTACTCATGAGGTATGGGCTGCTGTGACTGGCCTAAAGTATGCTGGGTTAAGAATCAACAAAGGGAGTATTGGTGTGGTGGAAGATTTCAACAAAATTCAATATTACAAAAGCTGTTTGAAGAATCCTCATGCACAAGTAAGAACTTGTTATGTTGGAGGGTTGAAATTGAATGAAAGGTTGTTGGCTCTCATTGTCACTTGGATTCTAACACCAAGAGGGAGCAACCATTATGTTCTCACTGAGGAAGATCTTGTTTACATATACTGCATAATGAGCAAAGTCAAGATTATTTGGATCCATATTATCAAGGAACACATCCAAAAATATATGAGGTTAAGTGACTATCATTATCCTTATGCTACCTTTATTTCTAAATTCTTAAACTATTTTGAAGTGAACCTTGAGGATGAAACATCTGACTTGGTGAAATCAACACATGAAGTGAACAATGGTTCACTAAGCAAGATGGGTTTTACCAAGATTAATGGAAGATGGGTAAGTAAGGATGGTGAACAAGGTGGTTCCTCAAGTTGAGTTCATGCTGAACATGATGAAGAAGATAAAAAAGCTGCTGAAGGTACTGATATGAATGTTCAAGATGAAGAACACCTTGCTACAGACTTAGGTGCTAGAACAAATGCTGGACATCAAGGAAATAGGATTCCCTCAATGTCTTCCTTTGAAAGTTTCATGGTCAATAGGCTGTACAACTTTGTTGAAAATCAAAGAAACCTTCATGATCTTTGTGTTACAAATTTTCAAAACTTTGACAACAGATTTCAAAGCATGGACACACGTTTTCAGACCCTTGATGAACAAATTGAAGTTGTTCAGAACCAGCTTTTTGAGTTGCAGTATGGGAAAGAAGATTGAAGCCTAGTTTTGTTATTCTTTTTATGCTTGTATTGCTTTATTTTGGACTATTCTATTTTTTCTCTTCATAAATTCTATTAGTGAAGACAAATAGGGGGAGAATATGGTTTATGTGTTGTCTTAAAACTGCTATAACTCTGATTTAATGTTCTGCTATAATCTGGTTTGTATGGTGCTGCAGTTTGGTGTGTTTTAGCTAAGTTTTTTTTGCTTCTTTTTCTACTATCATGATTGTGTAGAAAACTGGTTTATGTGCCATCATAATCTGCTATGAAAGATGCTTTGCATTGCATAGCTTTTTGTTTTGCAGGTGTTGGTTCATATTCAATCAAGATCAACACAAGCAACTAGGGATTTGTCTTCATCAAATAGGGGGAGACTGTTGATCAAGTGTGATGAAGTGCTTTGAAGAATCCAAATCCAAGGTGTTTGATGAAAGGCTGGTGTTGTTGCTGTGTTTGGGTGGGATCTGGGTAGAATAGAGTGTGATCCACTCCTTTGTTGAATCTAAAACTGATGTGATTTAAAACCTTTTTGAACTAACTGAAAACACTCCTTCATTAAATGCTTTTACCAATCTTTGGAAAATATAAATGGTTTGTTTATGTTTTCAAACAAAAAAAAGAAACAATTTTGAGAATTCAGTTTGACATATTTGATTCTAAGATTTCAAGATTCACATAAAGCTTTGGATTTTTAAGAGAGAGTGGAATAGGATTGCAACTGTATTCAATTCAGATTGTACTGTGATAAGGTGTAATCCTTTCTAAACCTATTGTATTTCTGGTGTTGTGTTGCCAAGGACTATTGTGTTCTTAAGGCGTTCAAGATCAATACTCTTGGTGTGGTTTGCCAAAGGTAGTGTGTTTCTTGAAGGGTTCAAGGTCACTACTTTTGTGGTTTGTGTTTTGTAATCTGGTTTGATTGTTTAGTGGATTACCCAGTGGTATTTTGGGGACTAGATGTAGCTCTTGGATTATGAGTGAACCAGTATAAGCTGTTTGTGTGATTCTCTCTTACTCTGAACTTCTTTTAATTATGTTTTATAGTTTATCTGATATAAAAAACCGATTGTTTCGAATAAATAATCGATTGTTTTTCTGTGTATTGCTGCATAACTGTTTGAGTTCTTGGCTAATTTGATTCATGTTATGGATTTATACAAAGAATTTCATTGAACCTGAAAAAGTTTTCAAAAACTTATCTTAAACAATTCACCCCGCTCTTGTTTAAGGTCATATATTCTAACAAACAAGTAGCATGAAGGTTGTGAGGATCACAGTGAAGCCCCAAAAACCTGCCTGAAGGAAAGGAGGAGACGAAGCCCTTCAATAGTTCTCTAGGTCCCATTTCCCTAGAAGGAATAATTGGTGCCCGTCGTGGGCCGAGAGAAGCTAGTTGAAGAAGAGAAAGTAGATGGTCTCAACCAGAAGCATGGAGAGGATGACTGAAGTCGATCAAACAATGTTGTTGCTATCTCTGTAAAGAGAGATGGCCAAGATGAAGAGGAAGGCAGAAGAAGCTGCCCAGAATAACGAACAAGAAATGCAAGCTTTTTGAAGAGAGAACGAAAAGATGAAGAAGAAGCTGATGGAGGGAAGACCGTCTGCTGGACTGACCAATGTTGTCGGCAGGTCCTACACCTCCCCTCCCAACCCGAGACCGGTGGAGGAAACAAGGGACAAGGTCCCCACCCATGAGATGGATGGTGAATCCTGTCTCAACAAGTTGGCCAAGACGACTGTCACGATGGACTCGGCACGCTGACACCTCTTCACCAATGCTATTATTGAAGCCCCACTATCGAATAAGTGGAAAGGTTTCAACAGAGACCGATATGATGGGTCTACTGACCCGGATGAGCATATGGATGCCTACGCTACTCACATGAGTCTCTACACCTCAGACGATGCAGTGTTGTGCCGAGTATTCCCTACATCTCTAAAGGGAGCAACCCTCAGTTGGTTTACCAAGCTCCCACCTAACTCCATTGATAGCTTTGCTACACTTGTGGTGAAGTTTGAGACTTAGTTTGCCATCAGCAGGTCGTACCACCTAACCTCCATCGCCCTTGTAGGCATCCGCCAGGAGAAAGGAGAGTCACTAAGAACCTTCGTTGATAGGTTCAACAAAGTGGCAATGAGTATTCGGAATCTCAGTCCGGACATTGCCATGCACCATATTGTCAGCCTTGCGCCCAGGACCGTTTGCCGACAATCTGTGTATGCAGCCAACCACCAACCTGGATGACCTTAGGAAGAGAGCTGCTAAGTTCATGCAACTGGAGGAACTCAGGGAGTTCTGCAATCAGGCCCGAGCCGAAGCTAGCGGAGAGAAGAGCAAGGATGAGAAGGACCGCCAAGTCCGTTCAGGTCAATGAGGCGACAGATGCAGAGATAATCGAGACCGAGGGAACCAGTTCTCAAGATACACCCCCGTAAAAGCCGAAAGGGGGAGAATCCTGGATGAGTCACTCAATGCCAAGTTGATTCCTCCCCATAGGAAGGTGGTGAGCCCAAACAATGCCGACTGAAGAAAGCAGTGACGGTATCATCAAAACAACGGACATTCGACCGAGGAGTGTCAGGCCTTGAAAGACGAAATTGAAGAACTCATCCAAGCCGGGGATACCTTTGTTGGTTTGTCAGGGGTGGCCTAGATTCAAGACACTCCCCTCGCAAAGACGAGCCCGCTAAGAGAAGGCAGTCAACCTCGCGAAGAGATGATCGGGATCGAAGAGAAGATCACCGATCCCGAAGAAACGACTCTCCCCGTAGGGATAATCCACCTCGAGAGGTCGAAAGAAGAGGAAACCTCGAGCTTATCAACACCATAGCCAGCGGCTTCACCGATGGCGTGAGTACAAACAGCGCCCGAAAAAAGCACCTTCGGGCAGTACACAAGGTGAACACGGTGACATTTCGACCGAGGATGCCACCCATCACCTTCACAAATGACGACTTTAAAGGAATGGACTATTGGCAGGACAATCCCATGGTGATATCAGTCGATATAGACCGATTTACCATCAGGAAAACTCTTGTGGATCAAGGAAGCTCAGGAGACATCGTCTACTGGAAAACATTTAAAGCCATGAGAATACCCGAGGCCGAGATGGTACCTTACGACGACCACGTGGTCGGTTTCTCGGGCGAGAGGGTGGGAACCAAGGGCTACATCGAGCTCTACACCACCTTCGGTCAAGAGAAAAGCTGCAAGACGATAAGGATCTGGTATTTGGTAATCGATGCCAATACCTCCTATAACATCCTCCTCGGACGACCGTCCATTAGCCGGCTGATGGCGATCGTATCGACACATCACTTGGAAATGAAGTTCCCTTCGCAATAGGGGATATTCTCACGGTCCACGTCAACCAGAAGAAGGCAAGAGAATGATATGTTGAAAGGATCGCTCATCCCGGGAAGCCTGACCGATTTCGGTAGAGCCAACCGTTGCGTTGGTAGACCTAGACCCTCGGGCGACCGAAGACAGGCTGGAGTCCAGAGAAGAGCTGAGACGAGTACTCCTCCTGGATGCCATGGCAGCAGCTGAGGTCGAGATAATGCATGCCACGCTTAAGAGGAATGTGGAGCTGTTTGCGTGGACACCATCCGATATGCCAGGCGTAAGCCCAGATATCATTACACACAGGCTGTCAATATTCAAGGAAGCACGACCGATTGCCCAGAAAAAGAGGGACTACGGTGAAGAAAAGCACCTAGCGGCAAAAGCAGAAGCCGAAAAGCTTATATCGGCCGACTTCATACGCGAAGCTCGGTACACGACTTGTCTGGCCAACGTCGTCATGGTTACCAAGCCGAACGGTAACTGGAGAATGTGCGTCGATTACAGAAACCTCAACAGCGCCTGCCCAAAAGACTCCTACCCCCTACCAAACATCGACCGACTAGTAGATGGGGCGACCGACCATAAAATCTTAAGCTTCCTGGACGCTTATCCTGGCTATAACCAGATAAGTATGCACCCCAAGGACAAGGAGAAGACGACCTTCGTGACGGCCGATGTCAATTACTACTATGAGGTCATGCCATTCGGCCTCAAGAACGTCGGGGTAACCTACCAGCGCCTCATGGACAAAATCTTTCAAGGGCTCATCGTCCGATGTGTGGAAGTGTACGTGGAAGACATCGTCGTGAAGTCCGACTCTTTCGACCAACATGTAGAGGACCTCCAGGAGGTATTCAAAGCCCTTAGGGGGGCTAATATGAAGCTCAACCCCGAGAAATGGACATTCGGGGTTAAGTGGGGGAAATTCTTGGGTTTCATGCTGGCCAATAGGGGGATAGAGGCCAACCCTGACAAGTGTCAAGCCATCGTCAACATGAAAAGTTCGAAGAACATTAAGGAAGTACAACAACTCCTAGGGCGCCTGACAACCCTCTCCAGGTTCGTCCCTCGGTTGGCCGAGCGAACAAAACCGATGGTACAGCTACTCCGGAAAGCAGCCAAGTTCAGTTGGGACGACAGATGCGAGGAAATTTTCAAGCAACTGAAGGATTTTCTAAAATCTTCATCGGTCATACAAAAACCGAGACTCGACCAGTTCATCCTGGTATATCTGGGGGTCTCGGAGGAGGCAATCAATGTTGCGTTGGTACAGGAAGTCGAAGGATATTTTTCATTTTCAGCAATTGTGTACTAAACTATGGGGACTACATTTTGTTACAAATCTAATCTTCGTTAAGATATCAGTTCAAACTGCTTTTGATATATTCCATATAAAAGTGTATGTAGTTTTTGAAACATTTGTTTTTGCCAGTCTGGGCTGGTTTTGAAGAGAGATCTCGTGATGAAAGTAAATTTGTTGTGGGTGAAAGACCCGTAAAATAGGGTCGCCGTAATTACTTCACTGAAGCAAAAGATTCTATCATCAAAGAGAGTAAAGCTAGAAGATAAAGTGCTGGCAATGGTTTCTTTGACGAGGTTGAGAGTATCAATTCATCTGCAAACCTCCTTGACACATTATTTGTTGATGGTTGATGGAAAATGTGATTCCCCGACGGTAATGATAATTTGTCTTTGAGATCGAAGGTTGAGGGCTTTAATGCATCAGTTGCAACAGAAGAGAAGCAACACCTTGTCTATGTAACATTTCAAACGAAATCATCAGGGGGAAGGCAGCTACTGAGATCAGGTGTTTATATTGTAATTTATAGTGGAGTTTGAAGCGATTTCATGGAAAAGTGTGAAGCAGTCAGTCATTGTTGCATCCACCATGAACGTTGAATTTGTGGCATGCTTTGAGGCCACAGTTCAGGCTAATTGGTTGCAAAATTTTATTTGAGGACTTGGAATTGTTGATAGTATTGCCAAGCCGCTGAGAATTTATTGTGATAACTCCGCAACTATCTTCTTTTCTAAAAACGACAAGTATTCCAAAGGTGCTAAACATATGCAATTGCAATAATTTTTCATTAAAGATGTTCAGAAACATAGAGTGTCAATAGAACATATTAGCATTGATCTTATGATTGCTGACCCTTTAACAAAAGGGTTACTGCCCAAAAAATTTACTGGTCATGTTGTAAATATCGGCATTATGTCTACTAGTGAATGATGAATGTTGTTATTAATGTTTATTTGACACTCATAGCTCATTGATAAATAAAGTTTCTGAAATTTATGTTTTCTACTTTATGTATATGCATGTAAATTATGTTGTGAAATTTTTGTTTGTTGTTGTTATTGATGAAAAATGACATTATGTTTGAACCTAATATGAATTTCTCACTATAAAGTCATATTAAGGAGAAAGAATGATATAGTAGTACATGGAAGGAAATGTGTTGATTGAAATGACATGTAACCGCCGCCGTGACTCTTAATATTTATATATCCTTGATTTTGATGGATGATAGAACCAATTTACGTAAGACCTTTTAAATGCGCATTTATGTAATTATTAAATTATGAAAGTATTATAACTCATATGAGTCAAGTAAGAGAATGTAATAAATTATGTAAATTAATTTCTATAAAGTGACTCACATGACATAAAGTTTGGACTTTGGACCCGAATATAATTTAATAATAATAATAGAATAAAGGGCCCATTGGTTAACGTGAGAATATATATCTGATGATGCTAATGAAAACCTACATCTAATGAAGATCGGGAATTAAGAGCAATAGGGTTCTGTCTCTGCAAATAAACGTTGTCTCAGTGTTAACCATACAAAAAGTGTGTGACAATAACGTAATAGATTGGGACAAATGAGATAAAGTAACTGCTCAAGTAGGATCATTTATGGATCAAGGTAAATGTCTATTCCTTCTTGATTGTATGAATATGTGTGAGAATCATGAGGTGATAAGATCTATATGTGAACATTATACGTGTTCATAATGTTTTAATTTACAAATTCTGCCTCTCTTTGCAGAAATCCTTAATTTTCTTTTATCAGTCAATTAAGAGTAAATTACGAAAACAGAGGCTCCCTATAGTATGAACGTTCTCTTAAATATTGAGGTTACGTTTAACGTCATCGAAAGGTAGGTCAACCTTTTTGGAAAATAAAAAATGCATCTTCCTTTTCTGCTGATTAAAGTCTTGAAAGGTGCCAAATTAGTTAACTGTGCTTCTATAAAAAAATGAGTGGTGTTATATTTTACATAACCTGTTAATAACTAACAGATAATGAAAACCACTTAAAGATAATTTACCTAAACATTTAGACGAAAAATATGAAACAAATGCTTGTAGTACTTGCAATAAATAATAATATAATTAATTAAAAATAATATAAATTTTAAAGGATAAATTATATCGTTTATATCTATAAATATATATAAAAAAAATTATTATTAATTAAACTACATATTATTTTAAAGACTAAAAAAATTATTAATATCTAAAATAGTTTTTATTAATAAATAATTTTATCTAATTACTTACTAAGTTTTACCTGATAAATGTATTTATCTGTCTATAAAATCTTATGAAAACTATGTGTATCAATATAACAAAGCATTCAAACATGGATGCATAACTATCTACAGTTATTGAATACTTTCTGCCATTTTTTCTTAGTTTCAAGCAAAAGCAAGAAATAACCATATATGAATCCAGGAATACATTTTTTGTGTTTGATGTAAGGAATGCCTTGTTGATAATAACAAGTAGAATTCCAACTCAATAAAAAGTAATTGGATTGGTTTGGAATGAAATTTTGCATTATTTTATTAAACTCCATTTAATATCGGTTTAATATCTCTTGTGGGGAGAGAAGTCTCCTGTAGTGAAAAGGAAGCAAACAAAAAATAATAAACAATACTACGTCATTGATTGTATTAGTCATATTTTATCAACATTACTTGTAATAACTTGAAACACTATTTTAATTAATGCACTTATGTTTTAATATTTTACCCTCATTTATATACTAGTTCATTCGCTCATTCGATACAAGTGAAAAACAACAGCTTCTGAAAAATTAAAAAGATTCTACTTATATCACAACCAAAACCCGACCCAAAAACAACAAAAGAAACGAAAGGTGTTTTGTTAAAGTGGTTGCCAAACTTGATTGAATCCATAAATTTAGAAAATAAAATCTCTTTATTAAGAAGTAAAACTAGTTGTGACTCGTTAGATTTAAAATTCAATCATCTGCTTAAATTATTTGACAAGTTTATCCCCTTTTTTTAACAATGTAAAGGTGAAAATCTGAACTTATAAATTTTTATAAAGGTGTCTAAAATAAATATCTATAATATAATCTCAATATGTACTTCTAAACTCTTCTAAAGGTCTCTAAAATATTTTTTGTAAAAATAGATATTAAGAACTAAAATATAGTGATTTCAAATTTGAAAAAGGATAAAAATAAAAATAAAATATATTTAGATAGATTGAAACTATAATTTTCTCATTTTTTAAAATTTAAAAATAATTATTTCAAAATTTTGGAGAATTAAGAAAAGTAAGCACTATAATATCAGAACTATTTATTTTACAAAAAATAATAACATATATTGTACTGACATACAAAGAAGTGGTGGGCAAAAGAAAATCCCAAGACCAGAATTTGAATATAAAAAAATAATATATATATACCAATTTCAAAGTCCATATAAAATTAAAAATAATTAAATTAAAACTAATTAAATTAAAACTAAAGTTTCACTTTTTATATATATTTTTTTTCTTTTTTTAATAATATTTTTTTATGACATATTGATGTGATGATATGAAATTTTTTATAAAAAAAAAAACGAAAGTCCTACTTGGATCAGATTCACAATCTTAAGGGCTTGAATAACCAGCTTACGGAGTCTTCTTTGAAATGTTTCCAAACTAGTATGTTGACCCGTTAGTTGACCCGTACAACGCATGAATTTTTTTTTAATATTTTATATATAAATATATAAATATAAATATTAATATTAAAATTAATAAATAAATTTTTTATATATAAAAATTATAAAATTGAGCTAATGAAATTAAATATAGTAAACTAAACATTGAGAATAAGTTTACATACTTTTTTTTTGCATATTAAAGAATTTAATATAACGTAACATAATTTGGAATGTTAGTAGTCCACAAATTAATTATAAATAAATAAAAATGAATGAATAAATTTTTCCCATAAAAAATATGTACCGGTACAACCGGACGACTCAATGAGTTGGCTAACACTCAGACTAACTAACCATCTAACCATGGTGAGAAGGTCACATGACGACACGTGACCGACCGACCCTTGATGGTAAGTCGAGGGTTGACTAAGTCAGCTGGGTTAATCCATAGTGAATGGCTGTTTAGCGCAACCCTAAACATGAACCAACTCCCTAATTCGGTCCACCAACGGAGGCCCATTAAGGTAATATAAATAGCATGCATTTCAAGGAGAAAGGTACGTCATTATCTACAGTACTCTGACACCCGAGTGCTAACACCCCGACTGACTTGAGCGTTGGAGTGCCTTCTACATGTACCATCCTCACTTGTGGAGCCAGACGACCAAGAGAAGGAAGGCGTACCAGAGTTTGGAGCATCAGTGACCGATCGAAGGCAGGAGCAATCATTCTCTAGGTCCCAAACCCGTTCGAGAACAATTGGCGCCTACCGTGGGGCCAAGAGAATAGTGTGAAGAAGCGGCAGTAGATGGTATCAACCCGCAATATGACTAACGAGAGGATGTCCGAAGCAGACCAAGCAACAATGATGTTGACTCTCTAGAAGGAGTTAGCAGAATGAAGAAGGCCCATGAAGAGGCAACCAAGAAGAATGAAGAAGAGATCAAGAACCTCCGGAAAGAGACCAAGAAATGAAGAAGTTGGTAGAAGGAGGACCGTCCCTTGCCCCGACCAACCAGGTTGGCAGGTCCTTCGCCATAGCTGCCGACCCTCATACCGAGAGGGAGCCAAAGAACAAGAACCTCACCCTCAAGATGGATGGTGAGTCCCATCCCAACAAGACAATGAACAAAATCGGTACTGCTACGACCGACCGTCGTCACCCTTTCACTAATTTCGTCATGGAGGCTCCTATACTAAACAAATGGAAGGATTCAATAGGGATCGATATGATGGGACGACTGACCTCGACGAGCACATGGATGCGTATACCACTCATATGAGTCTGTATACGACCGATGACGCGGTCCTATGCCGAGTCTTCCCAACTACTTTGAAGGGAGGAGCTTTGAGTTGGTTCACAAAGCTCCCTCCGAACTCAGTGGATTGTTTTGAAACACTAGTGGCCAAGTTCAACGTCCAGTTCGCGACAAGACGCCCCATCATCTAACGTTCGTGGCCTTGGTCAGCATCCACCAAGAGAAGGGAGAGTGCCTGAGAAAGTTCATTGATCGATTCAGAAAGGTTGTTATGAGCATTCAGAACCTTAGTGCTGAAGTGGCAATGCATCATATGCTGACTGCCCTCTGACCGGGTCCTTTCGCAGACAACTTGTGCATGCAGCCTGCAGCAAGCTTGGACGAACTTAGGCGCCGAGCCGCCAAGTTTATGCAGTTGGAAGAGCTACATGAGTTCAGGAACCAGGCTCGGGCAGAGGCGAGCGGCAAGAAGAAGGATGAGAAGGAATGACAAGGAAGGTCCGGGTCTGGACGAGGTGATCCCAAGCGAGACAATCTTGGGCCTCGGTTCTCACGATACACGCCTCTCAACGCCGACCAAGGGAAAATATTGCAGGAAGCCCTTAGCACGGAACTGATCCCGCCACCCAGAAGGGCTCTAAGCCCTGACAACGACGGTCGTAGCAAGAAGTGTTGGTATCATAAGAATACCGGTCATTCGACCGAGGAGTGCCAGGCCTTGAAGGACAATATAGAGGAGTTGATTCAAACAAGGCACTTAGGTCGCTTTGTGCAGGGCGGCCGCACCACCAGGCGTTCCCCTTGTAGGGAGGAAGCACCAAGGAAGAGAGACCGCACCCATGCGAGGTCGAGGGAGGATGACCATCGCCGGGAACGCCGCGGAAAGAGGGACGATCCTCCCAAAGACAACCGCAGAAGAGGCTGCGAGGTTATAAACACCATCGCTGACGGGTTCGCCGGAGGTGGGAGCTCGAATAATGCGTAGAAGAAGCACCTGCGTGCTATCCATCAGGTGAACTCTGTGGCCATCCGGCCAAGGATGTCACCCATAACATTTACAGACGATGACTTCAAAGGGGTAGACCCCTCCCAAGACGACTCGATGGTCATATCGGTCGACATCGATAACTTCACCATCATGAAGACCCTGGTAGATAAGGGAAACTCGATCGACATTCTCTACTGGAAGACCTTCAAAGCCATGAGGATTCCAATAGAGGAAATAGTGCCTTATGATGACCACATGGTCGGTTTCTTTGGAGAGCGAGTTGGAACGAAGGGGTACATCGAGCTGTACATAACCTTCAGCCTCGGCAAAGCCAGCAAAACTCTAAGGATAAGGTATTTGGTTATTGACGCCAATACCTTGTATAATATCCTTCTCAGGCGGTCATCCCTTAACAAGCTTGGGGTGATCATCTCCACCCCTCACCTCGCGATGAAGTTCCCCTCCTTATCGGGCGATATTTTGACCATTCATGTGGACCAGAAGATAGCAAGGGAGTGTTATGCAAAAAGCCAGCGAGTGGAACCCACTCGGCAGAAGGTTGCCAACAATCACTCACGCAGGTTCTAGATGCCTGGACGAGGAAGGTCCCCTCAGAGACATACGGAACCGACCGAGCATGCGGTCTCTATGGTCGACCTCGACCTGAGAGAGGTCGAGTCGAGACTTGAAGCAAAGGACGAGCTATGCCACGTCCCTCTCATTGATGAGGAGCAATACACGAGTATCGGCATAGCAATGGCAGTCGCTGATGCCAAACTTATCCATCAAGCCTTAAAGAGAAATGTGGATCTTTTCGCGTGGACGGGCGCTGACATCCCTGGTGTCAATCCTGAGATCATTACTCATCTCTTTTCAGTATACAAGGAAGCGCGTCGGTCGCGCAGAAGGAAAGAAACCACGGTAAAGAGAAGAGACTCGCGGCCAGAATCGAGGCCGAGAAGCTCCTTAAGGTCGGGTTCATCTGAGAGGCCCGATACTCTACCTGGTTGGCCAATGTGGTGATGGTGACCAAGTCGAACGACAAGTGGCGAATGTGCGTTGACTATAAAGATCTAAACAAGGCGTGCCCTAAAGACTCATACCCACTGCCTAACATCGACCGACTCGTCGATGGTGCGACATGGCACAAGGTATTGAGTTTCCTGAATGCTTATTCTGGCTACAACCAGATAATGATGCACCCTAGAGACAAAGAGAAAACAACCTTCACGACCGACAGTGCAAACTACTTCTATGAAGTAATGCTGTTCGGTCTAAAGAACGCGGGGACAACATATCATAGGTTGATGGACAAGATCTTCAAAGGAATGATCGGAAGAAGCGTGGAGGTCTTTGTAAAATATATTGTTGTCAAGTCTGACTCGTGTGGTCAACACATCAAGGACTTGCAAGAAGTCTTTGATGCTCTTCGGAGGATCAACATGCGCCTCAATCTCGAAAAGTGCGCGTTCGGGGTTGAGGGGGGCAAGTTTCTGGGATTCATGCTAACTCACAGAGGAATCGAGGCCAACCCCGACAAATGCAAGGCGATAACTGAGATGATAAGCCCAAAGAATCTGAAGGAGATCCAGCAGCTACTCGGCCGGCTGACAGCGTTGTCTAGGTTCGTCCCTCGCCTAGCCGAACGTATGAGACCCATGGCGCAAATGCTTCACAAAACGGAAAAGTTCAGCTGAAACGAGGCATTTGAAAGCATCTTCATCCAGCTCAAGGAATTTTTGTCATCATTGACTGTCATTCAAAAGCCACGACCTAACCTGTCGATCGTTGTCTACCTGGTCGTATCAGAAGAGGCGGTCAGCGCTGCCCTCCTACGGGAAATAAACAATGAAGAATGTCCAGTGTACTTTGTCAGCCGCACGCTCCATGCGGTCGAAACAAGGTACCAAATGATAGAGAAGGTGGCACTAGCACTGGTCCTAACGGCGAGGAGGATGCAACCATACTGTTAGAATGTATGACTTTAAACTAGAGGGGGGGGTGAATGGTTTAAAGAGGGTTTTCGCAAACTTTTTAGTCTAGAATGATATTCCTTCAAGAAAACTTGATTCAGAATTCAGTTTGCCAAAAACACAAAGCAATTTAGCACAACACCATAAAAACAATCAGTTGTTTCGTAGAAACAATAGGTTGTTTATATCAGTTAACAAATATACAAACTGAAATTAAAGAGTTTAAGGGATAGAGTGATTGCACACACAGTTTATACTGGTCACTCTTAAACCAAGAGCTACATCCAGTCTTCACATAAACCACTGGGGAATCCACTAAGTAACCAAACCTAGATTACTTACACACACCACCAAAGAAGTGACCTTGATCCCCTCAAGACACACACTTCCTTTGGCTCATCACATACACCACCAAGAATGTTGATCTTGACAACCTCAAGAGCA
>Ga0123342_1003266_pt1 | contig 26181 bp, 10 predicted proteins | sample Turbeawhitnodule_FD_89960 | JGI IMG/M metagenome (GOLD analysis project Ga0123342, IMG submission 89960) | Root nodule microbial communities of legume samples collected from Mexico - Turtle bean Mexico white nodule | ecosystem: Host-associated > Plants > Roots > Nodule | place: Mexico: Nepantla...
AGAATAAAAACATAAAGCTGTTAATAGAAACCAGACATCATCTAGTACCAACTCAGTTTAAGAGAATATTTTGTTCTATTAACAAATCCAATACACCACTGAGAAAAAGAACATCTTTTATATTACCAGAACCTATTGAAAACAGGTTGATGAACTTCACATGTTCCCAATTGATTCAAATGAATGGCTAATACTGAAAGTAACCAAGCTCTACGAATTCTTACACCAAATATACTAATATTCTGCATTGAAACCCGAAGCAAAGTAGAGTCTGATCATACGTAATGCATGACAGGTTTATTTGACTTCAAATCCCACATGCCTCCTTCCTTCAGATATTCAAGATACCTTGCAAATTCAGGCTTTGCTGTTGTTTTCTTTTTCCTACGAAGAGCCAAGAAGCTCAAGAGAGGGTGACTCTTCTTCTCACTGTTATTTACCTTCTTTGTGGGGTTTCTCTGAAGATTGAAGTCCCCAGAGGTGGAACCTAAAGCCATTTTTGTTGAAGGGTTGGGTCCCCAAGAAGGCAAACTCGTGCTCCTCTTGAGCCCCTCGTTCAAAAGTGCAGTGGTAACTGATTCTTTACCTAATCTCTCATACCTCCCAGGACCTCTCCGAGTACTCATGGATCTAAACATGGTTGGAGGTTGTTGTGTGAAAGACAAGATTTTGAATGTTGTAGTCAGTGTTCAAAGAGTGAGAGCAAAAGGGTTGGTGGGAATAGGATGATGAATGGGAAAACTTGGTGTAGCACAACATTGTGGGTGGGGGGTTCTATATATCTGCATATTTGAAGTCAAGTTTGGATAGCTTCATGATGTTTCAGTCAATAATAATACTATAATCATGTTTGAATGTTTACTACGCACATGTGATTTGAAAACATTGAGGTTGTGCAACTTTTGTTGACTATTTCTGTTTTGGCGTCCCCATAACATAATTTTTTTATATCCAATTCTGAAATATGCGTCCACTTCCACGAAATTACATATTAATTGACTCCAATTATTAACTTATTATGCATCAAATAGAGTAGTTTTGACGATGTTATACTCTTTTAAATGTATCAAAATTTGTACTTCGCATGAAGTAAAGATACTAGGTAACTTAATTATAATCATTAAATTTGTTATAAATTTATAAATTATTTTTAAAATTGTCTTTACTAATAAGGCAGTGTATATATTATATATTTTTAAATACTTAACTTGTATTTTCTCTTCTTATTATTTTATTTGATTTTTATTTGCTATACATTTTAAAGGAAATGTATGGTTCTCAAAAAGTATTTCTGGTTATAATTTATTTCATGATAATCACCTTTTTCTAGTTCTTAGTTGAATTTAATTATATTTTAGTTGTATTGAATTATTTTTATTTGACTTATATACAATATTATTATGTCAAGTAACTTTAATTAGCCAAAATAATATGGCATATACCTAATTATCGGTAATATGACCTTAAGTCATAACATTAATTGTGTTGAGAATAAATACATGATTAATTAGTGGGAATAAATTATACAGTCTTCGCAACAATGTCTAACAACTTCCTATATATAATGTCAGAATCAAGAAAAAGAAACAAAAAGACTTATTTTAGATTTTTCAAAAAAGTAGTTAGTACAGACTAATAAAAACGAGTCCAAGTTCTCTATGTCTTTAAATTAATATATTAAAAATGTTTTTAATATATTTTAAATTTTCAAAAACATGTATTCATTACAAAAAAAAATCAACGGATTTTTATCCACGAATCTAAATCTGCAGGTAAATTCAGCATTACCTACGAATATTATTCACGGACAACATTACCTACGGACATTACCCACAGATTCTGTCTGAATTCGTAGGTAAATTCAGTATTACCTACCAACTATTACTCACGGATCTTATTACTTACCAACTTTTACCTATGGATCTCTATTACCTACCAACTATTACCTACGAATCTCTATTATCTACGAACTATCATCCACGGATTTCTATTACCTACCAATTATTATCATAATAATTATATACATAATATTAAAAATATTATTATAATATGAATAATTGTAAAATCATAATTAATATTCATAAATAATAATAATCATAACTAATAAGTATACATATTATTAATATTATAAAATTAATAATATTTAATAATACTTATAATATTTAATAATAATAACATTTAATAATATTAATAATGATATTAAATATATGAATAATGTTATTAATTTTTATTTATTAATTATATTAATTTTGATAATCATACTCATAAGTGTAATAATAATCATAACATGACAACAAAACTTGAGTGATGTAATAGTTAAAGCTTTTATGGACATTTATCAAGGAACTTGACTTCGAATAATAAAAATTTAAATAATAATTAAAATTTTAAAAAAATTACCTACGAACTAGAGTTGGTGGATATTACCTAATTGGTTTTTTCTTGTAGTGATTTTAAAGAAAACTCACATAATCCAAATTTAATAAAAATACGAACATAGTCTAAAAGCTGAGTTGCACTAATAGGCATAAGTGACTTGCCGAATTATGAGGGTACATGTGAAAATGTGATTTATATATTTATTGTTGTTAAGTGATAATTAATAATGTTTTGTTGGTTATTTATTAGAGATAGATATTGTATGAGCATCTTAAGTTCAAGAAATTAATAATGTTCTGTTTTTAATCTTTTCCTCCATTGTGACTCCGTGTTAATGCCCATGACAGCAGGCCCAGAATACTCTCCATTGAAACAACTACCCAGTTTGTATGAGATTTATCAACTTGAAATGTTGTTCCTTTTCATTTTCCTGCAAAACAACAACCAACGGTCTTTCCCAGCCAATTGGCCCAGAGAAGTAAAACTAAACTATAACACTCCTAATCGCACAACGATTTTTAACAGTTTGTCTAACTCTCCCTTTAGTACTGTTAAGAAAAGGAATGGAGCCATGTTGTTTAGTTTTTTTAGACTTGTAGTTATTATTGATGAGATATTTTGGACTTATTGGCCACAAAAAGATAATCACACAGAATCATAAATTATAGAAATTTTCAATTCCACTTTGATCGTTAGCTGAGTAGTTGAACCGAACAACATGGAACTTTTTTATTCCCAGATAAATAATCACTGATTAGTTGCACCTTATTAGGACATCAGCAGTTTTGCAGTTTATCAGAAATAGAATAAAAAAATATCAAAAACAAAATCATTATCAACACGGATTCAGTAAAAATTTAATCTCCAATTCACCACTGAGAAAAAGAACATATTTGCATGTTCCCAATTGATTCAAATGAATGACTAATACCAAAAGTAACCATACTCTATACAAATTGTTACACGAAATATACTAATATTCTGCATTGAAACCCGAAGCAAAGTAGTGTATGATCATATGTAATGCATGACAGGTTTATTTGACTTCAAATCCCACATGCCTCCTTCCTTCAGATATTCAAGATACCTTGCAAATTCAGGCCTTGCTGTTGTTTTCTTTTTCCTACGAAGAGCCAAGAAGCTTAGGAGAGGGTGACTCTTCTTCTCACTGTTATTTCCCTTCTTTGTGGGGTTTCTCTGAAGATTGAGGGCCCCAAAGGTGGAACCCAAAACCATTTTTCTTGAAGGGTTGGGTCCCCAAGAAGGCAAACTTGTGCTTCTCTTGAACCCCTCGTTCAAAAGTGCAGTGGTAACTGATTCTTTACCTAATCTCTCATACCTCCCAGGACCTCTCCGAGTACTCAAGGATTTAAACATGGTTGGATCTTTGAAAGACAAGATTTTGAATGATGTATAGTGAATGTAGATAGATTGAGAGGAAAAGGGTTGGTGGGAATATGAGATGAATGGGAAAACTTGGTGTAGCAGAACATAGTGGGGGGTCATTATATATGCATATTTGAGGTCAAGCGTGGTTAGCTTTCATGGTTTTTTTATTCATTAGTATATATCATGTTTTGAATGGTTATGCTTACTGCAAAACTTGACTATTTCTGTTTTGCCGTCTCCACTATTATAAAATTCTATCAACTTGTGAAGTCTATGTATCCACTTCCACGAAAGTGCATAAAAACCTCTCTCTTTTAAATTTGTAGTGTCTGCAAAATGACTTGTTAACAAATCAAATACTCGCTTAGTAGAGAAGGTAAGTTTGAATGAGGCAAAAGCAGTATATAAAAATGTTCAGGAATTGGTCTTATTTCTGACATCAACTTTGTTTAACTTCTAAACAACTAACACTTGTTCAAGTAGAGTGTTCAATTCCCTAATTGTTTTTTGTTTTGTGAGGAATGTTTGAAGATTGAACCAATAAAAAATAAATCCATCCTTATTTTATGAGTTCACGGAAAAGGTAGGTTTATTTGTGATGACGGAACGATTAATATATGCATATATGTACCCAAAGACTTGGTTTGAACGTGTGCGAGATTATATTATACAAATATACTAGTTCAAATTTTCTATTAGATTTTTTATACTGTATTTTCAGTATGCATTGATTTTAATTTTTATATATTAGTTTTTTTTAATATATTTTAAAATATCAGTGTAACTTGAAGTAGAATGTAAATACAAAACCAAACATCTAGCAGAAAATCTAAATTCAAATTTAACCACTTTATTTAAAAGTATATAAAAAATTAAATTAATAGCAAGGAAAACAAAATGGTGGAAATATATATCAATATCTACATCGTAAACAAGGATAGATCTCACTTCTCATCTATATTAAAATTATTGACATCTAAATCAATTTTTATAATAATTTTTAAATTAATATTTAATTAGTTATTAAAATTTTATTTAATAATTATTTATCTAATTTTCAAAAACATTGACCATTATAAATATATAATAATAATTTTGCTTTATTTTTTCTTTGTATATTTTCACCTATATTAAAAAAAATGTCCTTTACATTAAAATTTATCTTCTTCATTCTTCTCCTTTAAACACTCACTCTGCTAGGCACTATGTATATCCTATAAAACAAGTCACATCACCATGGATTTTTTTCATCAAATTATTTTTCAAAGATGTTATCATGAGAGTAGTTAACTCTCTACATCACTAGGTTTTTTTTGGCATAGAAAATCACATCTGATAATAAAACGCCACCACAATGATTTTATTTTGAAATTTCACAAAGCCCATAAAATTTTATTATTATTTTTTTCTAAAAAAAAATAATGAAAAGATTCTAAGTGGTACATTCATTTTTTTTCAATTTAAAGAAAAATTATTATAAAAAACTTGTCCTTTCACAATAAACACAAATCCTCACACGGAACTAAACAAACTATGAAATATAATTTATTTAAAACATAATTAAATGGAAATAAAAAAAATATGAAAATGAGTTTATTAAAATTTCTCAAAATTGAAACAAATTTATATGCGAGCTTCTTAAAAATAATAAAGTGGTGTAGGAATTACAAAAAATATTACAGGAACCACAAACAAAAATTAGTTTAAGAAGCTTTTACAAGTAATAATCAGAAAAGTATGAAATTTAAATCTGAATTTATTTTGACTTGACATTGATTATCAACCCTATTTTTTATTGTCTCGAGCTAGAGTAGTCTATAACTACTGGCTTGCACGTTGGCCAAATGTATGTATTTTTATAATTGAAACAATATTATAAATGATAAATCTAATATTATATAAAGGGTTTTAGGGTTGAGTAATGCAGGTGAATAATTATATATATATATATATATATATTCAATTCATATAAATAAACAAATAAATAATTGTTATTACATGTGTAGTTAATGGAGGCTATATTTCACGTACGTCAATTTTATTTTAATTTGTAATGCATGTTTATTCTTATAACTGATGCAGTCTACATGTTTCTATTATTAAGCATTATCTTTTATTTTATAATACAAATGACAATATATTTTATTTGATATTATTAAGATGGAATTTAATTATGTTTTTAGTCTTAAAATTTGAGTCAAATTTGTTTTTTTTTCTCAAATTAAAAAGAAATTAATCATACAGTCTCAAAAAATAAAATAGTTTCTGTAATTCCAAAAAAATATTTTGAACTTAATAGATTATAATCACATTAATGAAATTGGTGATGTAAAATTTGAAAGTGCATATATAGTAAATGCTACGAATGCCATGCTACTTACTTCCATTAACTTATCTAAGAACAAGTTATAGGAACTAATTTTTTTTTTCATAATTTAAAAGACTAAAAACAAAGTTGCTTCATTGAAAATATAAACAAATCTTAGAACAGTACGATAGTATAAGCAATATTTTATTAACTTCTTACATAAAAAAAATTAATTATTTTTATAGCCTAATTTAAAAAAAGTAAGTGACCAATATATTAGCTTTTTTACCCTCAACCAGTTAATGGATTAGGATTAGATGAAAAAATAATAATTAGATTAATAAAATTCCCATCCATTATTGGATAATGTCAATCTAATCCGACCTAAAATTATACAATCCAATAAGGTATAATTGCATAATGTAGACTCTTTCAGTTAAAACATAAAGCTTTATTTAACTTAACACTTTCGTTAACTTCAAGAACATGATTAGATTGTTCGAAATGATGTAAATAAAGAGTATAAAAAGCATAAAGTATTGGAAATACTACTCGACATAGCTATCTCCTGTTCTAAGCTTCAGAAGTAAATCAAGTCCAAAAGCAAGCACTACTAACAGCGATTTCATTATTCTCTGCTTCTTCCCGTTTTGCATGGTTATATAAAAATAATGGTAAAGTGTAAATTTAAAGCTTGTAAAGATAAATTTTATTAATAAATCTTTTAACATTCTTGCTCAGGAAAATACTAGGAACAGACTCTAACGTAATGAGTATTTTTGAACAAAATCTCTCAGCAATACTATTTTGTGAGTCTAGTTCCTCTTTGTTGGGTAAAGATCAACTGCGATGCGATGCTTCGGTTGAGAAAACTCGTGTTATGCCGGTAGTGATGGCGTGATTCCGATCATCATGGACATTTTCTTTCTGCTTTTTCTGCTCAGTTGGGACGAAGCACTATCATAAACCTCAACTGTTGGTAATTTGGCATGGGTTGAAAAAGCTTTGGAACGTTACTGTAGAAATACACTAATTAAGCTTGATTATCATTCTGCTATAAAGTACTTGAATGGAGAATGTCCTCCTTTACACAATAGTGCTTGTCTGCCTTCTCAGATTCACCAATTATGCTTTGGAGATGAGCTGGTTTAATCGCAGTCGCAAATCAAGCTGCTGAATCTGGCTAAACAAATACAACTTTAGTTTTAATGTTTCTTTTAGAATCTGAGTTCCCTCCTGATTTTGTTCTGTTGCATGACCGAGGGACTTATCTCATACCGTATTCCCTCGTGAATTTTGACTTTGTTTTGATCTATTTTCTCACCAAAAAAATTTAAAATATCAATCACTCCTTATTTTCTGGTCAGTCGTACAACAAAACCGCTAGCGGAAGTTGCACGATGAAAGGTTTAAAGTGCGACCAATAAATTTTCATCTTTACTAAAATAAACTGACAGAAACATTCAGCCAATTTCGAGCAGATTCATATTCTATATCCTTAAAATAAATTCAAGAACAGAGATTCCAAAAGTTTGTTTGATGATATAAATACAAGCCTCTATATGCTTTTTTGTATGTATTTACCCTTTGCTTTTGCCTTGGTAGGATGAGTATTTCTTACATATAAATATTTAGGGGATAATAAATATTACAGAACGTTGAAATGATAAAAGAACGAGGTATTCGTCCCCATGATCCCACATTACTTGTGAAGGGAACTGCTCTCTTGTAAGGGACACTTTAAAAAACATAACAGGGTGTGCTATCGCTCTTCTGAGTTGAATTTGTTCCAAGCTTCCTGGATAATGAAAGAGGACAGAAAAGGAAAAGAAAGAAAGCAAAAATGAGAGATCGATCATGATAATTAATTTATGAAGTCCAAGATGATTATCCAACTTCATGTTTTATCATCAGAATGAGGGGTATTGGAATAACCAACTTGCCATGTATCAGAAGTAAGAAACAAAGACCAGAAGGGTGAACACTTATGACATTCTAGCTTGGGGTAGGAGGAAGGTCAGATACCAACCTCACTAAGCACATGAGCATTATTGGCATGCTCGCGTATTTGCATATTTTCATATGCTATTGTGTATATGATGTGCATGTGCACTGGAAAATTTATTAGAAGTTCTGCAACAGCATTATGGTTCGCTCGGGCAGAACATACACATTACAGATCCCCCTAGAACTTGGTTCACATAAATAAATCAACTGGAAGATGACATGCATGAAATACCTTTAGGAGATCAAAGACTTTTTCACATATGTATTTGTGTTGAATACTTGCTCCACGTTGCTGTAATTTGTCGGGATGGACACAAAGGGTGGCCTTCCTGTAGGCTTTCTTTACAGCAGCAGAAGTAATGACGTCCGTCAGTGGGATTGGCTGCCACCCACTATCAGGCCCAAGAATCTGACAAAGTAAAAAAACTAGATAAGGAACGACATATAATGGAGCATCAGGAATCAGAAAAGATTAAGAAACCAATTTAGTCCCATCTGTTTCAGACTTGTTTAGTGGACCTTCAAATCACCTCCTTACAGTGTTGAGTAAAAAGTAGTTCAGAATAAGAGGAGAAAGGAGTGACATGGGTTATTCGAGAATATGAAAAACCTACATATTGTAAGGTTGAAAGCAATGCACGCAAATTTCCTTCTTTTCCACTTGACCACCTCCTGACTTCAATATCCAGGGTTTCTGCTAATCTCTGCAAAGATTATCAGACTGAAGTGATCAACAAAATGTTGAAACAACAAATCTGAACCTATAAAGAGCAACTGTTTGGATAAAAGCTCACATTTCTCTCAGCTTGCTCCTTCTGAGCTACAAGGTCGCGCATGTTCTTTTCTTCCAAAGCTTTTGCCTTACATTTTCCCAAAAGTCATGGTCAATCTCATTTATTTTATAAGTAAAATTAATGTATGATTAAAAAAACAAGGTTAAAGAACTTACTGCACGTTCAGCTGTTCGATGATACCTCTCCAGTCTAGCCCTACACCTCTGAGCTGATTCACCTTCTCGTTCTGATCTTTCAGTAAAAGAGGAAGCTTCAAGCAAAGGACAATACCTGGTCAGGATTATCTAGTGGAAGCACTAAAATGTTGATTGAAAGGTTATACTAAAGTAAATCATGGGTGTCGTGCATCACATACCACCATAAACTGAGGAGTACGGATATCTGGAATGAGTGGAGGAACTAGAGTTCTGACAAAATGGATCCAGAATATCCTGCTATGTAATTATTATAAATTCAGCAGGCAATTATGAAATTTGTCACTTGGATATTTAAGTGGGTCTGTGAATACTTACTGAGGATGAAGAGCCCTGTCTTCCGCCGTTTCTGGTAGAAACACTAAATTTGTCAGAGACAGATCTCCCTAATCGTTCTCTGGACTCGGATGCCGCTCTCTCAACCTTTACTTTTTCCATTGCACGCTCTCGAGCCTCTGCAGTTGCTCTTTCCACAGCAGTTCGCTGTGCTTTCAGTCTGGCTTCTGAAGCAGCCTTATCAGCATATGTTTTGTCCCTGGCCTCAGCACATGCCTTTTCAAGTCTTTCTCTGGCTTCAGCCAATATTCTCTGTCGAGCTTCTGCAGTTGCTCTCTCAAATGCAGCCCTTTCTGCTCTCTCACGAGCTTCAGCATATGTTCTATCACGAGCCTCCAAAGTTGCTTTATCAACTGTCATCCGATCCTTTCCTCTTTCCCTTTCCCTTTCAGCCTCCAGAACTGCTGTGTCAACAGCCATTCGGTCTTTCTGTCTTTCCCTTTCTCTCTCCATCTCCTCTTCTATCTTTCTGAAACGATCTTTTTCCAACTCTCTTTCTCTTCTTATCCTCTCAACATCTTTCTCTTTTGAGGAAGAAATTTCATCAAGACTTTTATCTTTGCTTTTGGTGGAATTTAATACACGAGCTCTTTGAGAAGGCTTCTGGATATTTACCGCTTCTTGTACTGTAGCAGGTTCATCAGCTACTGTGTTCCTTCCATAATCACCACACAGGTTAGCTTGGCTCGATGACATTTGAGGGGTTGTCTTAGTTTCCTCTGTGCATGCCTGTTCACTGTTAAAACTATTCTCGTTGACATAGACATTTGTACTAGTGCAAGTCACCTTTCCTGAATGCTCTACTTCCCCTCGGGACATTTCAAAAGCCCCTTTTTTCCCAGTATCCTTTAGATTTTCCAACCATACCTCTTCCAATTTCTTTTCACCAACCTTGCAGTCAGTGACACTCTTTCCAATTTCTTGGTCAGCTATAGGGTCTTGACGTAGCTCCTGTATGCAAATATTTTCTTCATGAATGGAGCATGAGTGAGCTGCCAGAAGATTGTCATCACTCTCATTGGTTTCTTTTGCAAAATTCAAGTGAATCCCTTCTCCATTACCCTCCGTTTGTTCCAAAGCCTTGTCCAATCCCTTACCTTTTCCATCTTTATCAGCATCTTTGAGCATCCTCTCACGCTTTTGGGAGTGACTATCCGCACGTGATATATCCAGAGTTCCTTCGCAGTCACATGCTAGGTCTGATGGGCAGTCGATTTCTTTCTTTCCCTGAGTCTCATTTCCAATATTCATTTGTAGCTCTGGAACTTGTGTCAGAACATTCTGAAGCCATATGCTATCACCGACATCTTTTACTCTATTTCCTTTTCTATACCCATCACAAATTTCACTAAGTTTCTCCTTACCTTGATCTCTTTCGCAAGGCTCATTTTCCCCCAGCTCAAAAGTCACTCTACATCTTTCCTCATTCATTTCCAGTTCAAAGTCCTGTTTAAGTCCCTTTTCATTCTTTAGCTGCTCAAGAGCATGCTTTAAGCATTCATCATTTTCTTCCATTGTAAAAGATCCTTTGCGGCTTTTCCCAATTTCTTCATTTTCACATGTCTCCTTCAATTTCTTCTTGTTCTGAATTTGTGTAGCTTCAAGGATAATTTCATCTTCTATTTTGCAAGTCATATTTTCTTTATGGCTAGACAGATTAATGGCTTCATTTGATCTTTCAAATTTTTCTAGCTTCACAGAATCTTTCACCCGTTGCTCACTCTTTACACCTCCAAGAGCAGAAGCTTCTCTTTGAATTTTTCCGTTTTCTTTCATTCTCTGAGACTGTTCATGCCTTTTCATACTCAGTTGTAGCTGTTCATCCTCTTTTCGTTTTTTCTCACTCTCCATATGCTTCGTGCTCCACTGTACCTCACTGAGCATTTCTCTATCAACTTCTTTTGATTTCTCGATCTCAACTTGTTTATGCTCCTTGCGTTGTGTCTCAACCATTCTTTCCTTCTCACTCTTTTCTAGCTCAAATATTTCAGCCATTTCCTCGTTCTTTACATGCTCTCTCTGCCTGCACTCCTCTTTAGATAACTTAGATTTTTTTATGTTTTTTCTCTGTTCATGAGCCCCATTTCCTGCTTTGTATTTCTCCTTGCATTCCTCTTGCTGCGAACCTTCAACTTCTTTAACCTTTTTGTATTCTGCTTTGATGTTAAGGGCTTCTTTTTCTTTCTTGCCATATTCATGTGCTCGGGTATCATGTACCAATTTCATAGTATCGCTATGATTTGTGGGTGTAATTACCTTCCCAGATTCTTCTGTTCCAACCAATTCAAAAAATTCAGTTGCTTCTTGCCACATCCCAATTCCAGTACGTCTATCTGATTCTTGAGATGACCAGGACTCCTTGATGTGTGTTTCATCAAACATGTTTAGAAGTCTTTCCCCTTCTAACAATTCCAGAGTTTCTGGGGCAGCCTTCCTAGTTTTCTGCCTTCCATCTGTGGAAGAAATTTTCTTTTTGCCAATTCTCTGCACACCCTCATCATTCAAACTATCAAGTTTAGTTATATTCACTGCTGTCTTTGCTTCATTAACTTTTGCATCATAACTTGAATCTACATTGCTTTCGGAAAACTCCTTCTTTCTCTCTTTCAATTCCTTGGCACTCCTAAGTTTTGCTTCAGGTCTATGCATGACATCTTTGATAGCTGCAGCAGATGAATTTGTATCAACCTCCACATCAAGGAAAGGTGGCGAAGTGTCACCTAGGGTCTCTTCAAAATCAACCCCCTCTTTGTTTGAATGAAAACCATTAGTGTACTCCTGTTTTGCATCCAATACTGGTGGTGGCCGAGAAGGGGGCGGCACTTGAGAGGGTAGAGTTCTGAGGCTAATGTGAGACACAGTTATGAATGTTTCACAGGAATGAGAATCATTTCTGCAGCATTCATTGTGCAGATCAAGATCACTACCAAAAACCTGTTCACCAGATGTAAAATTAACCGGATGTGAATCCATTTCACTTAGATGGTTTCTCCTTGCCTGGCTTGCATTAAATTCCATATCAAGGTCAACATCATCAACAACCTGTAAGGAAGGATCGGTCCTATGGAAGTGCGTGGTTTCATCAAATACATGAGTGAATTCAGGAGCATTACGCAGCTGACTTGTATGACTTTTCCCCTTTGACAAAGCTTCATTTCCTGTATCATTTACCTTATGATACAAAACGTTGAACTCTGAAATTCCATCAGAAGACCGCAAATGATCACCATTTGGCATGCCTTCATTAATTCCAAAATGGTCCAAGTCTCCGGAAAATGAATCAGTTTCCACCGGCGTCCTACCAATGATGAAAGAACACGGTTAAATCATTACAATATCAAATTCCAATCTCAGTAAATTAAAATATAGAGAGAGAGAGACCAAAGCACAAAAAATAGATGTAAAGAAAACAAAATCATGCAATAAAAAACACACAAAATACTGAAAAGCGGACAAAAAGCATTTCACATATACAGTAAGACCATATAGCATGTATCTGAAAATTCAAAGAATTCACCATTTAATCGGCAAAACCATAACTACCACCCCTGCTTAAGAAAAACAGGGGTGGAGTGGGATTACGAAAAAAAAAAAACAGCGTCTTCCTATGCAATAACCAGAAGTAAACCCATAGTTCCCGTTGCTTCCTATAAAAGCTCATTTTCACTACCATTACCCCAAAATCCTCAACGACGAAGCTAAAATCACACACTGATACTAAAACGCACAAACTCATTGCCTTGAGTTTCCACTGCGCATTAAAACAAAACCAAATCCAATCATGCATTTCATCAAACAATCAAAACCAAACTGTAAACACAAAGAGCGCGATGTCATTTATACATACCAGGCTTCTTCCTCTTCAGCATCACCACCGTCGTCTTCTTCGGAGACACCATCCCGAAACAAGTCCTCGTACGAGAGCAAAAAATCGAGGCCTTCGCAGCCTCGGAAAATTTCGGAGTACTCGCACACGACGTTTCGGAAGTCGAAGAAGACCTCGCCGTCGTCGAGCGACGGAAGATCCAGCACCGGAATGGCGGAGGCGCGCGGCGCGTGGAAGCTGGCGAAAATCTCGCCGTAGTCCTCGAAGCGTGGCGAGAGGGAGTGACCGCCGGCGAACCTCGTCGCGCCGCCGTATACGTGGTCGTATAGAGTTTCCGCCGGAAAACCTGGGCCTCCAGCGGCGCCAGTGATTTTCTTGGAAACTGTGACGGGAAACTTGTTTGGTTGGCGAGAATGCGCCAAGCTTTCCATGAGAACGTTGGAGTTGTTTCTACTTAAGGTTTCTTCTCTCTACACGCTCGCTCTTTTCTACTTTCTTCCCTCTCTTTCACTTTCTCTCTCTTGCTCCCTCTGCTCTTAGTAACTGAGTGCAGACACTCTTGGAAATCAGAGGAGGACGACGAAACCAGAAAAGAAATGAGTAATGAAATTGAAAACCAATGGGAAAAGGTGGTCACGCCAAATGACCAAACAGCCCTTTCATTTTTTTCCAAATTTGGCCTAGTCTCTCATTTCTATTACATTACATTATATAAAACTATTACATTAAATTTGATTAAATGGCATATTATTATGTATAATAAACTACATTACTCTAAAATAATAATTTTAAACTATACTTTGAGATCAAGAAAATGATAAATAAAAATATAGGGGACCAAGACTAAAATTAGAATGGATTTAAAATAAGAGGGACGTGATGTTTCATCTTGAGGATATTTTATTTTTTCTTCGGAAAAAAACAAATTAATAAAGTAATTGAATGATTAATTAATGGAATGGAATAATTAAAATAGGTAAACAAAAGTAGTTAGGACTAATAACGCGGGAAAGATAGGAAGATGCAGACATGCCTGCTACTTTAACGCGTAAAAGATCTTCTAACATCGTAGACAAATATATTTTTATTTTATTTAATTGTAAAACAAAAACAAAAGAAAAACAATAGTAGTTTTAACGAGATGAAATTGTTTAGGGTTGATTTTGATAGAGTTGATAAAATGGAATAAAGGAAGATTAGAAATTTGCAGAGAAGAATGGTGTATATTTTGGTGGGAATCTAGGGGACCTTTTGTCTTTGCTACCAAACAAAACCCACACCGTACCATTTTATTTTAAAACAACATATATAGAGACAAAGGTGACGCACTCATACAACGTTGGAGTGAGATGTGAGATTTGTTACGTCTAAAACTAAACTCATTTCAAAGTTCGTACATTGCACCGATTCCATTTTTTTTTATTATAAATGGCCACCATGTCCTAAAATTTTCTGAATGACAAGATGATTATTTTATTTTTAAATTAAAATTCATATATTTTCAAATAAATACTTTCAGGGATAATTTTTAAAAAATTACTCAATCTTATAAAACCTCGACGTAGATCTTCAACACATTCTACTCACGTTGAAGTTACCAACTCGTGTGTGAGGCTATATTTTATAAATGATCTAATAACGGTTCGATAACGAAAGATTTGATAAGTTTAACAAATCGTCACTAAAATAAATTAAAAAATGAGTATGATATTATATTAAGAAGTGGATTTTGAGTCTACCTCAATCTCATAAAACTAGCAAACTAGCTTATAAAATGAAATTTGCACTATTTATATACTATCAAATATTCTAATTTTGATGTGGGATCTCCAACACTTATATTTATTTTTCATTATTATAAAATAATTTAAATTCCCAAGTTAATTTTGGTGGAAAATTGTTTTGTTTAAAAAAAATATCCAATAATTTCTGGTAATAATGTATTAGGAATGAAAGTGGTTATCTAAATTAGTAGAAAAATCTTACGTCTAAAAATTTAATAATAATTATTATATAAAAAATAATAGATGGTTTAAAATCTATTAGACCGTTGAAGTATACGAGAAACACTCATTTTTTAACATTTGAATATTTTTAACTTTCAAAATATAATTAAAAAGTAAAATAGAAACATAAATTATATATTAGAAAAACTTCTTTTATGAATTATAGTATATGATAAAATATTTAAAAGTGAATTAAAAATCTTAAAAACTAGAAGTGGGTTGATAAAAATGGTCCAATAGATAAGTCTCTTAAATATTTCATATTCAATTTAAAAATTAAGGGGTGATTAAAACTCTATAAAGGTACTAAAATTTATTGAAGATAGTTTGTTATGGTAAAAGGAGTATTTGTTAGGTATTAAATAGAATATTAGACATCTAATTATTTTTTTGATCGGATTAAGTATGCAATTATAAGAAAATTAAAAAAGTGTTATGATTATAGAGAAACATTTTTCCTAATTTATCTTTACCAACTCATTCATGAATTGGCAATGTTCTATGCCCCCAAGGGCTATGGGTTTTATTTAATCTAGAAATTTGCAATAGTTGACCATTGGCCTTGCATATTATATTGTAAATTTAATTTCATTACATTTCCATAGCCCCAAAGCAAAGCCAAGGGTTTAAGGATTTAAAAAATGAATTGAGATTCCATTTGGCTTTCCTATGAGATATATATACATTCAAAACCTTTCAAATAACTTCCATTAATACGAAACTCTCTAAGTTTGGTTAATGTTAGAAAAAACAACTCTTCTGTTAACCAAAATGTTTCAGAGCCTTTAATTGAGTAGTCCTATATTTTGCAATGAAATTCAAGTGAGAAATGATAGGTACATCTACCCCTTCATCAATACCTACAATTTCAGCAATGCAACCCAAAATACCTGTGTATGTCTTACATGTGCAACACCATAATTAATTATTTCCCAAAATGTAATACATACATATTTTGCCTCAAATATGCACAGAAGTACAGTTCAGAAATGCACCCAAATGCGTCACACATTAGAACAAAAATGCTACACTGAAACTCATACGTAGTACTTATGTGGGACAGGACCACCACCAAATGCACTTCCAAATTGCGCCCAAATGCATGCACCAAAATCTAGTCCCAAAAATATGTACAAAAACTACCGAACTAATATGAAAGTAGTCGCAAATTGAGAACAAATTGAGAACATGTGCAGCACCAATACACACTAAATGCAAATTAATATGCACCAAAAATTCATTAAAATACAGCACTAATACGCCAAAAGGTAGTCCTACAATGAACCAAAATCATAAATTAGTGAAATGCACAACTATAAACTAGATCTATGTCCTCTCACACACCCCAACCTCCCATTTTAGGGCTATTATGTCCACAACTACCTATATGCTCAAGTTCTCACTATGTAAATATAATTAACCTTTTTTCTCTCTAAATAAGTTCACAGTTTACTAGTTTAAAAGTGTGTAAATATGCATACACAAAATCAAATTTAAGATCATAATCTCACGTGTTATGAAATTGTTCACTTTTTAAAAAAAAAATATGTACTAATTTGCGAGTTTTAAACTTTTGAAGTTATTTATGTCCTAATTTCATTAAAATTCAAATAGTTGGATGAATCAAAGAATGTTAAAATTTTAAATAGAAGGGAAATTGATTAGGAGACCGAATTTACTTAATTGTAAACATAAAGGAACTTAGTTAATTCAAAAAAACTTGAAAGACTTAAATTATATAGGGACTTTGCTGTGGGAAAGGTAAAATTAAACTTTGTTTTCGAATACTTGATAATTTCTCATATTACTCATGATTTTGAATAATTCTACCTCATTTAGAAACTCTCAGTATTAAAATTATCATAATATTAACTATATAAATGTGAAATATATATATATATATATATATATATATATATATATATATATTTTTTTCAAATCTACTTGAATGTCACATGTGTACTTTGATTTGTAGCTTTCAACTCTCTTAAATCCTATCTAGTATTGTAAGTTTTTATATCTAAACTGTTTTGTTATGTGTGTCCAAGTTTTTTGACATGTTTCTTCATCTAATGAGAAATTTCAATAAAATGATAACTTAAAGATAATCATACAACAATTGAAATTCTAATGAATATAATCTATTGTAAGTTACAATTAATGTAAAAAGTGACATTTTAGCATGAATCAAATTTTAAAATCAATGTAGGAATCTACTCTATACATTGATTATTAATCAATGTTAAAACTTTCGTAATTTTTAAATCAATTAAAATAGTGATAACATATATTGATTTGAAGTTAAAATGTTACATATATCTTCTAAGTGGCAGAGCTTTGTTGGGTGTGAGGGCCTGGTTACCACATTTTTTTCCATATATATAAATACTTTTTTTTTTAATTTTAGTATATTTTATATATTTCACATCCTAAAAAAATTACCTCTAATATTAATTTCGCAGGGGCGATATAATTTTTTGAAAATCCTCCACTTATATAACCTATAACTCTTTTGTTTATTTAATAATCGTTAGTGACTTTTATTAATTAATTAAACAAGATAATAAAAAGGGTTTGAAGAGTGGAACTTGAAAGAATAATGTATAGTTTTGACACTTTAACAAAAATAAAAGATCAATTTGAAACTAATAAATAACATAAATCAGTAAAAAAAGTCTAATTAAGTTTTACATGAAGAAGAGGTTTTCCATTCTTTTTATAAAATTATAGGAGTGATAAAACGAGTTAGTTCCGTCCGTTTTGGTCTGATTTGTTATTGGTCGGTCAAAAGCGGGATGGACGAGTTGAACGAGTTGAACGTCAATATTATATGAGCTAAAATTAGTAATACATTTTTGTTATATAATGGGTTGACGGGGCTGACTACATCTTTTCAATTTTATTTTATAATTTTTTTGTTTTGGATTTATCGTCTTAGTTGTAGTAATTTATATAACTTTTTGGATAATAAAAATATAAGGAAGAATAGTAAAATTGAATCAAACTTCAATATCTCAATCAAAGAAGGTTTAATTCCTAACAAAATAAAGTAAATATCAACAATACATCAATTAATGAATGTAATGATGTAGGAAGAAATTAATGTAAGTAAAGTTATGTATAAAACATTGATCATCATCAATTTTAATTCAAAAAGCACGAGATTTATCTTTAAAAGTGACAAAAATAAAAAAGGGTAGGCTAGCAGGCTAGTCCGTCTTGCCCTGTCCTTAGCCTGTCAAGTTGACAGGCTGAATCAATACGAGTTGACGAATTTAAAAGATTAATCATTTCGCCTAAATAAGACGACTGACAACCCGACCCAACCCACTTTATCATTCTAAAAAATTCATGTGTCGCAATATATATTGACGGATAATTAAAGTTAATAAAAAGATTAATGTTATGGAAAAAAATTAGTCAATATCAACAAATATTTATAAGGAATTTTAGATTTTTTTTTATAAATTATGGTTATGCATAAATTAAAAATAAAAATTTAAAAACTATAAAAAGAGCTTTTACAAATTAACTTATGATTTATAAAAAAAGTTCCGGCAATAAAAATGTGTTGAAAATACAGAAAAAAAAAAAATAACTCGTCTAGATTGAAAGGTAAATTGGTGGATTGACTAAAAGAACTAAAATTAGATTGTAAAATGATAAGTTAGCATGCATTTGTCCAATCAAAACCTGAGAAGTTAAAATAAGAGTTAAGTGGGGTGGTAGGTTAAGGTTAATTAACCAATCTCTTCAATTTTATTAAAATTAGAGTATTGAAGTCTAGTTAATTTTACTAAAACTCCATATTATTCCTATAATGATACACATTTCTTTTAATTTAATTATATAAGTGTTGTTGTGTAATACATATTTATATTTTAAAATATTTATATACAAAGTGTTTTATTTCTAATTTTGTTAAGAGGTGATAAAATATTAAAACATGTCTGAATTGAGCTTACTCAATATATAATTGAACTTTTACACATAACGTTAAGGAATACTTCAAATTAATATTTTGTTCATAAGCGTAGTATTGGTAAAAACTATCTGCCAATTTATTGATGACTAGTTTTTATTAGAAAATTTAATTGATATTTTTTAATAAATTTCTATTCGCAGCCTTTTTTTCATCCGCATGACATAATATAAATATAATATAGAACTAATTTAATTATAAAACAATGTTTAATATTAAGACTCATCTTTAAAACAATAATTTTATAGATTATCTATATTAGTTCAATTTACTGGTGCATCTAAGCTTAATATTATCACTGAACTGTTATTTTACCAATGCTATACAAATATATTATTTAACTAGGAAAATTAACAGAAGGAATTCAATGAAAATGAATAAAAATCATCATTGTATAAAAAAAAAAGGAATTTTTTTTATCAACTAATTAAGAAATCAAATTTTTTTTAGTTTCTAAAATTGTTTCTATAACAACTAATTATTTTTTGTCTTTAAAATTAATTTCTATTTGATGATTTTTTAAGTAGTCGTTCATATTTATTAATTTTTTATTACAAAATTTTAATGGTTGTATTTCACTTTCTTTAAACAAGTGAAAAAAATGTAATTAAACATCATTACTTTATCTTTTCACAAATAGATATTAAAAATATTTAAATTTTGTTTTAATTAATCTTTAATTATTTTTCTTTCATAAATGTTATATATAATTTTTTTTATTCTTGATTCACAGTTTCACAGTCTTGTGATCCATTCAGTTATTGGGTAATTATTGTATTGAATTGCCATCACATTCCACTAAAGAATGAGAGTCACATCAAATGAATCTACAATATCCAATATTAGATTCATCCTCTTTTCAGCAAGTTTCTAGCAACAGATTTGGAATGGTGGAAGGGACAAAGTAGTTGCTGAAATCACACTCATCTTATTCAATAAACCTTTAATTCACCCTCTTAATAAAACACTTCTGATCCCTATAATAGAGACCCACATATAATCATAAACCCACATTTTCTAACAATCATTATCGAAAATAAAAGTTTAGGGAAAAATTATTTAGTAGTTAATAATCTTCCCCACTCACGCCCAACAATATAAAACATGAAAATGTGAGTGAGAAGAAGTATCCTAAAAATCTAGTATACAAGTATATTCAATGAATACTTGAGTAACAAGTTTAATAATTATGCAAACACATCTAATATGCACAAGCGTCATGCGCCATGATCGTAGAACAAAGATTGTGTTTATTACTTCGTAGAACAAAGATAATGATTATGATCATTCACTATCATCATATTCTAATAGTTTATGATATTTTTTTTTTATAATTTGAAACTTTTATACTTAATGAGTTGATTGAATTATACATATATACTTAGTAGTCGAGGAATAAGTAATAATTTATTGTGTTGTTTGATGCTTTGTTTACATGTTATTTTTAATATACGTGCTATTTTAACGTTAGAACAGTTATTGAGGAAATAACACTGAAAATAGAAACATTTGATTGTTATTTTTTTATATATAAAAGATTATGTATACTCCTCTTTTTTTATCTTTAGAGAGAAGATAGTAATTTTTTAGTTTAAATAAATATCCAATTTTCATATTCTATAGTTTTGTTTTGAACATAATTACAAATTTTCTCTTTTTATATAAACTATTTAAATATAATATATTTTTATTTTTACCAATTTTCATTATTCACTATTACCAGTTTAAAGGTTACAAATGATCCCATTTGCAATCAAAATACATTATTGAATTTCCTTATAATTATTGTATTTAAATATAATTTAATTCTTTTGTTAATTTGTCTATATAAGGCAATAATAGCTTAAATTTACAAAATATACTAACAAACATTTTTTATCATTATTTTTAGGATTAACAAATAAATCTATCTATGTGTATTGTCTGAATTTATTTCAATTTTGATAGATTTTTTTTTGTATTGACTGAGTATGACTAAGTATGATTGTGGTTAATATCCATTTTTTTTAATTTGGGGGTGAAGAATGGATAAGTATTTTTGACATAAGAATATCTTAATTTTAAGTGTTCAATTGCTTAAACCATTAAAATGTGTGTCATTTTTATGTGTGTCATTTTGACCATCTGTGGTAGAGGTCCAACATCACTCTATAAATAAGTTGACAAAGACTAGGTAGAGGCACAATTTTAATAGTATTTATCACTCTCAACTATCCAAAAGGACTATCTTGAACGTCGTAACACCTTTTGCATGTACATACCATCATCTCATATTGATCACGAGGAAGATATCTTGAAAGGAACATAAACTACTAGGCAGTGGGGAGACCTCCTCTAGTCATACAAGAACAATTGTTGCCCATCGCACGGGCGAGAAGACCGTGAAGAATATCTTATGGTAGCAACAAGGAATATAACAAATGGCAAGCAAAAATCAGTTGACACTCGAATGATCGAAACAGGTCAAATGGCCAGTTGATTGAACTTCATAGGGAGTTGGTCGAGCTCAAGAAAAATAATGTGGAGGAGATAGTCATCATAAGGCAAGAGAATGAGACCATAAAAAGAAAGCTACCAGAAGGAACTGATGTATCCCCTAAAGTCTTGAAGATGAATCCAACCCAGAAACCTTTGCGAAGGGCATGTTCTGCCCTATACATTTCTCATCAGTTTTAACTCGACCATTTGAAATAAAGAGTCACAAGGTCAAGTCGCAACTCAACACCTCAACCTATACCTCAACCACGATAGGAGGAACCCTATGACACCCCTTTGTAGATGGCATAATAGATGTAAAACTACTCTCAGATCGATCCAAACGAACACATAAATACATTACCCAAATAAACATGTGCACCATGAACGATGCCTAATGTGTCGTGTATTCCCCACATTCTTAAAGGGAAAGAACTTAGCTGGTTTCACATGTCTTCCCATCTGTCCACTATTTTAACACATTGGTGGCTAAATTTGAAACACAATTCGTGATGATTCGTCCACACCACTTGACCTTCATTGCACTGGTGAAGTGCTCCTATTCATGAAAGGAATAATTTCTAAAAAAGAAGAATCTCTACACATGTTAATGAAAATTAACCATTATAAACTTCAATCGAAAGTTTTGAGTGACATCCGTCAATGAATAGTTCCAACATTATTAATTGAGAAAATTTTAATGAAGATTAATTGATAAATAGTTTTCACTATACAATAATATTAATTAAAAAATAATTTCTATCATTGACAAAAAAATTTCATCATTTACAAAATTCAAAAAATAGTTTGAGTAACATGGATTAAAAATCTTATATGGTATATATATTAATGTTGATTTTAAAAAAACTGATTATTGATTAATATTGACCTACAAATAAATCAAACTCAATTATTTATTAATGTTTATAAAAAAAAATGTTAACTGAGATCAAGAGGAAATAATCTCAATTGAGATAAACAAAAATTATATTTGATATCTATCAAAATAATGTTAATATTAGTGTTGACTTACAAAAATAGCTTTAATGATAACAACCTAATGATTGATTTTAATTTGAAATCGAACTCTTTTTTTATCAATAAAAAATATATTGTGCCAATGACACACCAATTTGGCGAGTCAATATTCTAATAAAAATCAAGCTAAAAAAATCTTAAAAATTTATAGATTTAAGATAGAAAGAATGTCCAAAATTATTATTTATTTTTTATTATATTAAAAATAAAATATATGAATATTTATTTTATTTATTCTAAATTCTATTATCATTTATATATATATATATATATTATTTTAATTATATCATGAAACAATGTTTTTAATATAAAATAAAAATAATGAATTCAATGATAGGAAAGGAGGAAAATGAAAGCAATTATGTAAGGAACCTTTGTATGATAAGACAGGGAACATTAATGCTTGGTGGCAATAAGCTAAACCTAATTCTTGTATGTTGTAACGGAATAAGTTGTGACGAAATTGACATGAATATTATTATCTATATTATATTTGGACACGTCACTCTCAGAAGCTTCTGATAGTGATACCAGATTCCACCATTAAACCTTCACTACATGTCAAAACTGTAGCCATTGCTGAGTCTATGAGAGAATCAGGGACCCCACTACCTTAAATGGTTACTTTCATATCAATGCTCATTTCTACCAGGGACTTCTAATAAATGAGGTAACAGAGATCACATATTCAAAGTAAAATCCAAATACATGTCATTAATCACTTCTACCTCTTCACACATCTTCAATTGCCCATCATTACTTCAATGCATGAATGGTTTCTTGCTTAGGGGATTTAATAATCTCAGATGAAGCATCATGTCCTTTTCCTTCATGCCTTCTGCCTAACATTATTCATAATACTATATTTCAATTATTAATCATACTCAGTTTTCATCATGGAACAGTCAAACATTGTCGGTTGCTAAACACTTTTTCAACACATAATTAACTACAATATTGTCTTGCACAACATGTTTTTCAAATCATACGTGATATTTTCTTGCCCTATTATAGACAAATCTTCAAGATATATGCAAACACTAAAAGCAATTAATGGTTTTTGTCACATGAGATTGAACATGTAATCATGTGTTAAGCTTCTTCTATTTGAATCAACTAAAATTCAAAAGGAGCTGCTTCATTAAGTTTTTATCATGTTTAAGTTTATGAAATAAAATAATTAAATAACATATTAAGAAAATAATAATTATTAAATTATACGTAATTATTGTATATAATTATACGATATTATATCAAATTATATGTAATTAATTTAATAATAATAGAATCTCATGATTAGTGGATCTCTTTCTAATTAAATTATAATTTAGAGAGATAAAATAGTCTTTCTATAATAATATATTTTTTTTTTACATAAAAGTGATGTAAATACACTTTCTTTTTACCATCTTCTTATATATATATACCCTCTACTTATATAATATAACAATGCTACTCATTTTATTTGTTATATTCTTGAAGACACAACCATGGACCACAGTACACTAAAAAGAATGAAATGTGAAGTATTGGGAATCTGAAATTCTGAATATAATTTAGTTAATAAATTTATTTTATTTCTTGGATTATAGCCAAATTGCAAAAACCTTTTTTATCAACGACTTGTCTAGAAAACTTCTACTAACACCAAATATAATATCTATAAACTTCTTCAATCTTCTTACATATATTATAAGCAACTTTATGCACTTGTTCTTAGTGGTTGTGCTTTAAGATTTAAACGAATTCTTTAACAATTTGATGTGTCCCAAGATTGAAATAGTTGGTCTTTGTAGTAACTAAACAGATTGAAAGATGTTTGTGTTGTGTTAGAAAAAGAAAAGAAAAGTAAGATTCAAATCTAATGAAACCGTTGATTGCTTTTTCATTGGTGACCAATCACATTCCATGGAGCTTTCTGTCCTTGTGGTTGTTCCGTCATTTAAGTCAAATGATTATTCCTTTTTACAGTAGTTTTGGTGTTTAAGAAGATTTGAAATGAAGAAAGATAGAATATATATAACAGGGTCCACTTGAAGGATGATATCAATCACCCAAATCCAAAGGAAAAAGAAAAAGGGTTAGTGCCTTAGTGGGTCATTGTGTCTTCTTCTTTACATACATTCATCATGTTTCCACTTCATACATATATCAACTAAATTATACAAAACTAAGACACTATTGCTGCTTCTAAAATTTAGGATAAGAGAAAAGATCAAATTAATACTCAAATATTTCATTGATTCTCTGATTTTCCTGAAAAAAACATTTATGAATCAAAAGATAATAATTATCCACGTTTCATATTTGGAAATATAAAAGTATGCATTAACTCTACCCACTATAATATTTAGAGCACTTAATTTTCTTGACATGTGACATTGTTTCAATGAAGTGGTCTAAAAAAGTGACATAAATAATACTTGTTGGATTGGTTGGTAACTTTATTTAAGATCTTGGCCTCAGAAGTTTGCTGGTTCTAAACTATGGGAACTATGAGGGCACGTTTTGTAAAAATTATTTATTTATTTCTTAGTTTTGATGAAACGGAAACATCTAGAACTCTGTTTGCACACTTTAAAGACATCACTAGCTTCTTTGCAATAATATAAATAAAATGATTAAATATTGGGGACATTCGAAATTAAAATATATATTACGGTATGAATAATGAAACCCCATGGTCAACTATGGGGTGCTCAAGTGGGATAGCACTTTCTGATCACTGATTATCTTATTAATTAGATAATATTTTAGATTCAAACGTATCATCAATTCCATTGTCGTCCAGCGGTTAGGATATCTGGCTTTCACCCAGGAGACCCGGGTTCGATTCCCGGCAATGGAACTTTTTTATTAATATTATTGGATTTTTATATATACCTTAAGACTGTGTCTTTTAGTATTTCAAAGAAACCAACGTAAGAGTGAAGAAAGAAAGAAAAAGAGTGTGTTGAAATAAAGTTCACTTGTTGAAGTGTAAACCTGAAGACATATGAGTTATTGTACATTCTGTTACTTCCCCACAAAGTAGTAAGGTATATTTCATACAAAACTTTTTTTTGGCACCAATCTAAAAAAGTAAGAGTAGTTTATTGTATAATATGTAACACAAATATGGATATGAATTAAAGATAAATATAATGTCTAAAATGTGGCTCAATTCTCTATCTAGCACCATTTACATCTTTATTTCCCTATCTAGCACTCTTTTGTTTTTATTTCCCTATCTAGCACCCTTTTGTTTTTATTTCCCTATCTAGCACTCTTTTATTTTTTATTTCCCTATCTAGCACCATTTTAAAAATAAATAAATAAATAAATAATTATTATTTTTTTATAATTTTAATTTTGAATGCATTAAAAAATAAATATTTTTAATGTTTAAAATAATTAGAAATATAATTAATGAATAAATAAATGAGTTTTTACAAAATAAAAATAAAA
>Ga0123342_1003267_pt1 | contig 26171 bp, 12 predicted proteins | sample Turbeawhitnodule_FD_89960 | JGI IMG/M metagenome (GOLD analysis project Ga0123342, IMG submission 89960) | Root nodule microbial communities of legume samples collected from Mexico - Turtle bean Mexico white nodule | ecosystem: Host-associated > Plants > Roots > Nodule | place: Mexico: Nepantla...
CATAAAAAATGTAAAAAGGTATAAATTCATAAATTAGGAATTATTTTATATGTAAATTAGCAATAAATCCTCATAAGTGTCTATATTTTAATATGAAATATTACTGAAATTAGACACTTATCAAGCACCTACCTTAATGACACACTTGAACGCACAAAACTCTAATGCAAATGGAGAAAAACACCCATCCCCACAAAACACCCACATCCACCAATTCAAACCACTGAAATGACCTCTAAAACATCCACAAACACCCATGCAATTGCTGTTATCGAAGAAATAAAATGAGGGGGAAATTGTATCGAAATCGCAAGGAAGAAGAAACTTGGAGTCCTAACTTAAAACAATTTTGTCAGACTGGTAGGGTCCAACGCAAAACTCGACATTAACATTAGACAACATATAACCCGAAGTAAATATTGAGTTTTATGTTGAACCCCTAACAGTTTAAAGTAAACAAGTTCCAATTATTTACAAAAATGTCACCGTGTACTTTTTCATTATTTTTATTTGGATCTGGTGTAAAAGTGTGACGCGAAAGACTAATTTTGCACTAGTGATTTGTATTAAACATGTATTACATATGATCAATATTAACTTGTACGTTTTACATTGCAAGGACATTTTGTTCTTCTTTCTTTTGACTTTCTTTTGACTGAGATTGAGACTCTGTTAGCCACCGTGTAAGGATCAATTATAGAAATAATTGATGTAACTAGAGATTCTATTCATTAAATAAAGCATCATGAATGAAGAAAATATGCACATAAGTATCAACAGAAGAGCTAATAAAGATCAAAATATCAATATTTTTCTTACAAATAGGAGTGTTTTGAGTTTACTAACTTTTGTACGAGTTTGAAATTCAAAGTAAATATACAAGGTATTCGAAATTAAAAAAGTATGACGATACCCTACCATTCTTGTATGTAGATTCGGTGACATGGATGCTAGAAGACATGTAAAGATTACTTGATCTTGTTGATACTAAAAATCATAGGTATCAGTTACCATATTCATTATCTTTGTATTTCTTTGATATTTCTCCTTTTGATTATTGATAAAAAGAAAATCTATGAATTTGTGAGATTAAATGGTGTGATTTACTTTTTTTTTTTCATGCAAGAAAATTTCCATCATTTAAATTTAATTAAAATTGAAACCATTGTTTGAGTGGGGGTTAGAGATAATAGAATCAAAGTCGTAAGATTTAACATAGCATAATTGTGATTTTATAAAATGTACAGGAGACACAAATAAAAGAAAAAAGAAAAATGTACTTGTATAGACAAAGTGAGTTTAAATAGTACCTGAGGTTGGTTGTAACAATTGTAGCGGCTGTCAGTCGCACGGTCACTCCCTTGTTCTTCAATACTTCTTCACTCCTTCAGACTTCAATACTCCTTCTTCTTAATTCTTTAGGACTCGGTTGGGAGTTAACCTGCAAAAGGTACTCTGACGATCAAGTAAGTACTTTGTGTTAAGAGTGTTTAGTGAAACTGATAAAAAAACGTATCTTACTCCATTATAAAGAGCATATTTATAACATTGAGTTATGATGGGCCGAATTGAGCATGTTTCTTTATAGAATATTTGTTTATACATTTGTTAGCTTGTGGTATTCCTAATTATAAATTTGCAATTAACATGTGGGCTTGAACTTTGTAGTAGAGATGACAAAGTGGGTCGGGCCCAGTCAATCTTTTGGACCCGTTAGTCTGTATTGGTTTGGCCTGTCAGGCTGTATCGGTCCAACCCATCCTTTTTTATTTTTAACATTTTAAAGAGGAACTTTATGTTTTTTTAATTAAAATTGGTGGTAGTCAATGTTTTATATAAAATTTTATTTATATTAATTTTTTTACACGTGATTTGATTAATTAAATTATTGTTGATATTTATTTTATTTTATTAGTCATTAAACATTTTTTTATTAAAATATTAATTTTTTATTCAATTTTATCGTTTTTACTTAAATTTTTATTATCAAAAAAATTATATTAATAACAATAATTAAATAAATAGATTTAAAATAAAATAATAAAAAATAAAATTAGAAAATAATGAATTAATTCACTAACCTATCATATAGATATATCATTAATTTCGGTCCGTATAATTTTGATAAAAGCGTAACCCTTTTTAACATATGAGATGAGTCGGCCCAAAATGTCTAAATCCTACTTTTTAAGAGGCTAGAGTAGTTAACCTGAGAAGGATTTTAGATTGAATGTCCTAATTGGCCTCAATAAGTGTCTGGATTATTCTTCTGACTGTTTTATTAGGCACCAATTGCCTACATTCTTTCTGACCTTTCTTTACACTATAGGTAGGGACAGGGCAAAAGATGATTTATTATAAATATATTAAAGAACGTGTTTATTTGTTATTTCCATAAATATATGAAATATTTATAAAAAATATTATTAAGACTACTTTTAATTATTATTATTGTTATTGTGTAAAGAGAAAATTTGCGTAATAAAAGTTTGTTAGATTCAATTTGATATCAAATATGTTACGAGACCGAATGAGTGAGTTATATTAGATGAAACATTGAATTTTTTTTACTTTTGAGTTTTCAAAAGTGTTCAATTTAAGTTTATAGAAGAATCAATTGAAAAGTTGAGGAATTATACTGGAATATTATTCAAATAAAAATCTGTCTTCGATATCAAAATGTCTAGACGCACGTGAAGAACATGGTAGTTCAATTTGTCTTTTTTTTAAGAAAAAAATTCTGGATGAATTTCTCAAAAGACTAATTCAGTTTATTGATGAATATCATTATTGTTATTACATATAACACAAAAAATATTATATTTTTTTCTAGTGAAATTTTGTAGTATTTGCGTGTGCTGATAAGTTGGTTAATTTAAGGTTGGTATAATAGACTTTCATCTAGTTTGTTCTTAAAATTTTTTATAAATAAGTACAGTCTATCTATGTATAATTTTTGTTAACATGTAAATTTTGGTCTAGTCCTTCATATTTTGTATTTTCTTTTTAATAATATTTTTTTTTTCAACTGAAATGTCAAGTTAGTAACATAAAAATTTTTATATAAAAAAAATTAATAGTTTCTACTGATTTTATTCAAAAGTAAAGTACGAATATAAATACAAAGATAGAGAGCTGCATGCATTTTTTTTAGATGAGAAACATGAAAGATTATTATGGAATAATATTCTTTTTTAAAGAAATGATCGAATCATTATCTAACGAAAATATAAAAATTTGGAACAGATTAGAAACTCAAATAAACAGTTTGATGTGAGTAACGAGAAGTTCTTACTGTGGCGGTTAGCAACGAATGACAGAGTGAAATGGCTCACCCCACTAACTTTTTGTACTTTTTTTTTCTCTCATTCCCCAATTTATACCCATTCACCAACTCCACCTCTTTCTTCTTTCCTATAAAGCACCCTTACAGAATAAAGTTTGAGACTTGGATATTGGGTTTGATTGAGAGACAGAAATTATGGCCAGGAGAGATCTTGAGAGTGGCGGTGGGGGAACCAAGAACAACAGAACAGAGGAAAACTACACTGCGCATGAATCTTCTCATTTTTACGAAGCTGAGACCCATTGGACATCATGGCTCGTTCCTATGTTTGTGGTTGCTAATATTGCTGTTTTTGTTATTACCATGTACATCAACAATTGTCCGAAGAATAACATCGGTCTCCAAGGTGGCTGCGTGGCCAAGTTCCTTGGAAGGTTCTCCTTCCAACCTATGCAGGAGAATCCGTTGCTTGGTCCTTCTTCTTCAACGTAAGTTCACTGACTTGTTTTTATTCAATACTATGTGCTGTTTATTTGATTCTTTTCGTTTCTGGTTTTGTTAGCTATTATTCCTTTCTTTTAGGGGATTTTGATACGCTTTTATCGGGGGTCTCGCTTTGGATAGAACCCAATTTGGGATTATTTTTTTTTCCGGGTGTTTTTGGTTTTAGCTTCTTTGTTTTGGAAAATTTTGCTCAATTTACTGAATTAGGTGTGTCCTTAAATATGTTGTGAATGCTAAGGGATTGCTTTATGGTAGTTTTTGTGTTTACTCTATGAGATGAATTTTAAATTTCAAAACGACTCACTCTTCATGGCCTTTTCAATTGTCTGCCTTGGTAGATATTGGTGAACTCGATGGCATCATTTTCTTGTTTTTGCGATGAATATCCATATTTCTCACTTGATTTTTTATCTTATTGCTGATTATAAGATGTAATTCTACATAAAGTAATGTAAGAGATAAATATAAATTCCTTTTGGGTAATCATTTTGATGTTCAAACCATCGTATCCTTAATAAGACCCTTTATGGACAGAGTAACACTTTAATGGGATATTTTATAATTACTAATGCATTGGAAAGAAAGAAAAGAAAGCCAAGTAGGTTGAAACGTAAAGGTTCTTTGCGTGCTTAAGTGCCTTAACTGAACTGACGCATTTTGTGATTAACAATCATTTGACTTGGCTAGGACTATGTCAATTTTTGGGTCTTAAAAAATTAGCCGCAATGCACAACGCTATGGAGTTATATTCTTTTAAATTTCATTGTTTATTATTGTATGATATGGCAGTATAAGTTTTTTTATTCTGCTTTCTCCATCACCCTTTACAAGGGCCAAACAATGAAAGGTTCAATGATTCTTTACTGGTGTATTGACCTGTACTTTGTTTCAGGTTGAATGCTTCAGGAAAGGCTTTTTTATTTTTCCTTTTGTATCTCAGTTTGGTTTATTGGCTGGTTTCATGTTGTCATTCATAAGAAATGTGAAATAAGTTTTACATTCATTGACATTTCAATTTTATTAGATACGTATTGAACTATAAATGGTTGTAGTTGTAGCTGACATGTTTCATTTGGGTTCTTGACTTGGTTATACACTTCTACCGAAAGGGCCAAAGCAAAATATTTACCTATCCAGCAATGAGGGTGTGGCTTTTCCAATCTTGTAATTGTAACTTGCATGCACAATTCTTGTAACAGTTTAAATGATAGCCTATTTTGTTCGTGAAGAAAATTTATTGATTTGAAATGTTTTATTGACATATGAAGATTGACCAAGATGGGAGCCCTTCGATGGGATAATGTTGTGAACGGGCATCAGGGATGGAGACTTGTCACTTGCATTTGGTTACACGCTGGGATTATTCATTTGCTTGCTAACATGTTGAGCCTGATATTCATTGGGATTCGTCTGGAACAGCAATTCGGGTTTGGTATGTTTTTCTTGCAGACTAGTAAAATGTCACGCAAAATCAGGAAAACAGAACTTCTGAGTTTATCATTTGCTTCCTACGAAACTTAATTTAGTTTCTCTTTTGGTCAATGTTTACGTAGTAAATGGACCTAAACCTAACACTTTCCTTTGTTAAATTCATGTCAGTGAGGATTGGAATTATATACCTGGTGTCTGGGTTTGGTGGAAGTGTACTGTCATCTCTGTTTATCATAGACCATATCTCGGTTGGTGCTTCTGGTGCCCTTTTTGGACTTCTTGGCGCAATGCTGTCTGAACTTATCACAAACTGGACTATATATTCCAACAAAGTGAGTGTAGTTAATTCTTTATGGTTTTCTGGATGTTTATTAGTTTTCTTCAATATGAGAGACACATAAAATCTTCCTACAATTTGGCTCATTGTCATCAATTAGTACCTGCCATTCCTTTAAATTAAATTAATATGGGAAGTGTCAACTTTTAGTTTTGACACATTCTTGTGCCTTTTTTTGTAGGCAATGGCATTACTCACCCTTCTAGTGATCATTGTGATCAACCTTGGCATTGGCATTTTGCCACACGTAGATAACTTTGCTCACATTGGAGGATTCCTGGTGGGATTTCTCCTTGGTTTTATTTTGTTGCCTCGTCCTCAGTTTGGATGGTTAGAGCAGCGTCGTCTTCCTGCTGGTGTTCGTTTGAAGTCAAAGTACAAGGCTTACCAATATGTTCTATGGATCGTGTCTCTTGTTCTGTTGACTGCAGGGTTAGTTCCTTCCTTAAATCCTCATCAGGAATGTTGTTATTTTGATAAGGATTTTGCTAGAGGAGATAGAACTAATTGTTTTAATTTGCTATTTAACTACAATATAGGGTCTTATAGGCAATTTTCCTTTCTCTTTGTTACATATAGTCTCATAAATGCTAAAAATCAATGATTTTTTATTCAATGGCAGGTTAACAATTGCATTGGTGATGCTATTTCGGGGTGAGAAAGGGTATGATCACTGTCATTGGTGTCGCTACCTAACATGTGTCCCGACTTCTAAATGGGAATGCAGCAATGGCAGTTAAATGAGAGTGGGCACATGATGTTCACTTGCTTGTTCTTTTATGTGTATAGCCATAGCTCCTAGAAACTTAGTTGTTTTGTGCATTTCCTTCTTTCTTTTTCATTTTTGCTTTAAATAATTGGTTTGGCTTTACGGATATATGCTAACTTCTTTCGTTTTTATATAGTATATACTGATATATAAAGAAACTTGTATATGAATTCAGTTTCTATCTTCTATATGAATATAAAGCAATCTTGGACTTCAAATTTAAATAAGGAATTCTGAAGCAATTATCATTGGAAGGAAGACAATTTTTGGAAGAAGCATTGTAGAATTCAAACTATCGCCAACAATCAATTTCTTATAAGAAGCAATAAGCAGAAAAAAATTTATCCGGGGGTTAAGACCGGAACATCCAACAGATAATGTGTTAAGAAAAAGACAAATTAGGTAGTAAAGCAATTGGTGAAAACACATAGGTTGGACGTCTCACCAGAATCACCACTCATTCCTTTAACTATACCCTTTTGGCTTCACCTAATTTGTGTTTGTATTTGAAAAACTAGTAGCTGTTCATTGCTTCTACTGTACACACTTGGTTGGCCTCACCCATTATTTGGGTACAAACGAGGATTTCTTAACACGTTCAATTGGGTTCTCCTCTAGAACACTTCTAATTTAGCCCATCTGCTTTGTTCTTATGTCAGAAGTATAATTAAAAAGTTCAAAAAACTAAGTTAAAATGGCGTCGCCCGGATTCGAACCGGAGACCTTCAGTGTGTTAGACTGACGTGATAACCAACTACACCACGACACCATTGGATGACAATTGATTGTGTAAATAATACCTAACAATGTACCTCTGATACCTTTTGAAATGGTTACATCATGCATGTCTCAAAGCTCATAAAAAATTCATGTAAAACCACATGCTTCACATTGCACACCAAACCATCATTTTCCTATTATATATACCATATAACATTATAATGTAGTGAAGGAACTCCGCTTAACTAACTAGTTTAAAAGTTTGTTTAAGGAGACAAAAAGGGGTAAAAGAGAGCCTTTCTTAGAAGCATATTGTGATGGAACTTTGTGTGGGAAGAAACAAGGCTTTAAGAATAATTGGGTTGGTGATCTTGTTTTCCTCAGCTACAATTGTATCTGCATTTATAGAATGCTCCACAATTACTCAACTTTTCTCAGCATGCTCCATGTTCATCACCAATGGCTCCCCAGACCCCATTCCAGGGTCCCCTTGCTGTGATGCTATGTTTGGGGTGAACAACATTGCTAACACTGCTGATAATAGGCAATATGTTTGTAGGTGCTTAATGGACCTGATTGACACTTTCAGTTCAAATGCCTCAGCCATAGGTATCTTACCAGGCTTATGTGGTATCTCTTTGGGCTTCAAAATGGATCCTAATACAGACTGTAGTTTATAAGTTTTTAATATACTTTTATACCATATTTAGAGTTCAAGTTTAAATAAGATAGAAGGTTTTCATCTACCACCATTACTAGTCTCTAGAAATATATGAATGCCTATGGCAGATATTTCATAGCCATGTTAGTGCTATGTCCCCACACTAATATGTCTGGTGTGGTGGTTGTCGTTGGATACCTCAAGCCAAGGTCTCTCCCATCTTTTATTGCCCCATTTTTTTAGTATTTTATGTTTGAGTGAAATCAGTTCAACTAATTCATAATGACCAATGTCAAGCATAATGAAGGATATAATGATCAATGTCACCTCTTGCTTTCTTTTAATTCAGGAGAATTTCGCTAACACTAAATCTGACTTCTTTATTGTTACTCGTTTGCAACTTTTGCATGACTGGGAAAAAGCTAATGATTTTGGCATAATGAAGGTCATCATCATACTTTATAAAAGCAGGAAAAGAAAAGTGCGTGTGCATTGTAAGTATGCATTTGATAAAAGCGTTTACAAAAGGACAAGTAGGGTGTCTTAATGAGATTAGTTGTAGATTAATTATTCTCACAAACAGCTCCATATAATCGCTTGATTCAACTGCATGGCCTAAGGTGAGCATCCAAGGACACAGTTCCAATTCGGAGTCTCATCAAAAACAAAAACTAGAACAGAACAAGATAAAGGGAAAGATCCAAAGGTGTGAGTAATGCTGTCATATATGAATTATTTTGTCCTTTTGTTTCTTGTCCCTGTCTGACAAAATGAACCACCGAAAGACTAAACTACTGAGCAAGCTTAGATCTAATCTCCGTGAATTCACAGCGAATAAATCAAAATGGGAATACTAATAAGTAAAAGTAAAACAGATTTTCTTTAAATAACCCTAAGGCAAGGTTTTGTAATGAAACAATAACTTATTCTTTTTTCTGCACAATGAGTCAAACTTGCACCTATGCAAATTAGATAGAGAAAATAAGATGGTTGGTGTAGTTCCATTAAGATACATCATCTCACGTTTAAAGGGAAGACAAAGCTATATTGCAAGTTATATATATTATAAAAAGATGAAGACCTTTACAAGTTGATAGTAAAAATGGAATGTATAATAGTTAATGTGTGTTAGTATGTGCTTGGTACCTGAACCCGTTTTCTGGAATATAGTGATGAAGTCATCAAAAGAAGCAAAACCAGTTTAGTGGATTTTGATAACAGCTTTAGTGTTCAAAGGAAAAAGTGCATACCCCACAGGCCAACATCTACCCCAAAATTTCTGGGGTAAGATCACTTAGATGCATTACTAAGTAGGTATGTTTGAGAGTTTGAAACGACTTTGATTTTGCAAACTTAATTCAGTTAATAGTGAGATTATAATATTATTCTTTGTATACATACTATCATATCAAAAGTAATTTAAGAAAGTAAATGTAATTTGAATTATTTATATCAAAGTCACTAAGTGAGCAGTGCATATTTAGTCCTAAAGTAGTGAGAAAAATTGTGTTGTACCAACAAATTATTTCCTCCCATAGTGTGGGCGTGACTTTCAACACAGAAATATGATTAGAATTAACTTAAATATACACATTCTAAAGGTTGAAGACCTGTTACTATGTCAAAATTAACTGCACAGCAGACAATTAAAAGCCGTGTTATAAAACAATTAGTGTATTTATCTCAAAATAGTAACATTAATAAAAAAGAAGTGAAGTTTATGAAAATTTGTTATTAGAAGATCAACCTAGACATTTTCCCTTTTTGAATTAAAAAAACTGAAGTCTTCGTCGTACACATAATGATGTGCCAACTGCCAAGCATTTGTCCTTAACGATAAATGATTGCTTGGATCCATCATTAATTATTCGCATGAAGGGCTAATTCCATGTAAGGTATGATTCAAAACATGCACTCCACTAAGAAACACAGTCAAACCAAGTCATGATTTACAAATCCACACACTGAAAACGTCAACAATGAGAGAATAATTGTGTATGGACTATATGAATACAGGTAAAATATAATTACATTCTCAACTACCACACACAAGAAACTCAAACAAGAGAAAGTATGTCTCTTCATTTTATGGAAGAAAGTGGGGATTGTCTTATAAAAACACTCAACGTGACCTTAAATTACTACTCCCAATTCTGTTGACACTGTTAGAAGCAGGTAAGACTTTGTTTCTTAAATCTGAATCCTGGTCTGAATTAGGCCCCACCACATGAACAGGCCTCCTAGTGGAACCGTATCTGTCAAACTCCAGCCTTTGTCTGGGTGCACTTTGTGATCTAACCTTAGCTTGAAAAGATTCAGTGTTTGCCATGTAATTGGGGTGACCCGAGTAGCCACTGAAGAAACCCCATGAACACTCACTCCTGGTAGGTGTGAAGGGACCCCTCTTTGCACCACTTCCATTTCTAGAATTGGCTGAAAATGATTGTGGACTATTGTCGGCAGTTCTTGAAGTTGCTTCTTCTTTCCCTCTGTGAAACTTCAAAGAGTTTAGCTGCAATACCTCCCGTGATGATGAGAAACTTTGGTTTAGAGCTTTTGCTGAACGTTTTGACGGAGACTCATGTGCCATAAAGTTATCATTATTGTAGTCAGAACTCAAATAACAATGTGCTGTCTGTAAGGAGCTGCTACTGTGGTGAGGCTTGAAGTGTGGCCTCCAAGTATCTACTTCGAGAATCTTGTCACTTTTATCATCATCAGGGCGTCCAGTTTTCAATGAAGCATCTCCCGTTTGCCTGCACTTGTTATCTAATTCCATCCAACGGTTTAACCAATTCGAATCAAACCGGGCTCGTTCTGAGTCAACGTTCCTACAATTGGCATTGGAACTACATCTCTGCAAGTTTTAAAGAAAATGGTATTGAAGTGGGGAGAATTAAGAGAGGAACACTTTTCTTCAAGTTATGTCAACACCTAACTGATTCAAATACCCGTGTGCTCTTCAGGCCGGTCCAATGTGACAATCTAAGCTTAAAGCAAACTTATTATAAGTCGTCAATAATTTATGATGATTTTATTTTAAATTCATTTAACATTTCTTTTCAATCCTAAGGAGCATGATCAAGCTTAGTACCTAACAAAAGAAAAGAAAGAAAGAAAGAAGAAATACATTTGTGTGTTGATTTAATAGTGTGAAGGAGAGAGAAAGAACATTGCTGAAGGGATTAAGAGAAGTAATGCAGCCCTTTTTATGAGAAGAAATAAAATCACAGTAAGATTGGGGGGCCTTTGAAAAGAAAATGGTGTTTCATAATAAGTGAATATTATTTATCTATTAAATGGGGAAAAATCGTGCACCTTAAGGATAGAAGATCCATCAAATTTTGTATTCAGGGCACGAGGTGGGTGTTCATATTCTTCTGGGACCTACAAGTAAGTATAGATAATAATAAAAAATAATGAATCAGACAAGTTAATGGTTGAGGAGCCATTCTTTGCTGAGTAAGCAATAACAATACCCAATCTTTTAAACAAATAATCCACATTTCAATCCCAATCACAATTCAACCTAAAGATGCACCTTCATATTTTACAATTTCGGTTGCTCAGCTTTTACTACAAGGTGGAAAACAATTTCGTAAAGTTAGGTTATAAAAGTGACAGGTTTGAAGAAATACATAGTAGCATTCAACTTGGTATTCAGACCAAAAAGTTGGCTTCAGAATAACAAAAAAGTGGAAAAAGAGAAAGTGTTTGCTTACAGGGTAGTGAGAAAGGGAAGACTTGAAAGAAGGCGTATAATATGACAAGTGCGCACGGCTTGCACGTGCCTGGGCCTGAAGTTTCACCAATGTTTGCATGCGCCTCAGCATATCAGCACTTTGCTTTCTCACAATGTGGCCCCTAACCAATGCTTGCAGCTTCACCAATGCTTTTAGTGCTCTCAATGCCCTCCTTGCCTTCCAATTTCATCCAAAAAGACATTATTTTCTCAAATATTTCCCATCATATTCTTATACACACTATCCTATAACAACCACATTCACCCAATTCACACTTGAGGACCAATAACAAAATCAATTTCCGTGAAGGAGAAAATCCAAAGCCAAGAGAACATGTTTGCTACATGTTTAATTTAGGACCTTCTAAGCAAGGAATCATCATTAAACAAACACACAGTGAAAAGCCATCTTATAATCATGTTCCTTTCTTTCAAAACAAAAGTTTACTGTTGAATTCAATCTAAAGGCATGTTGTTTTTTTTTTTTTTTTAATTTTCTTCGTGTGAAAACCATCCTTGTGTACAAATTATTGTGATAATTAATTGCATCATCATTACTCTTTATTCCTTGAACCTTCCTATGCTACATTTCCCCTTTAGTTTGGTTAGCATAGCCAGCAGAAAAAGGTGAAAAGAGTTAAGTTCCTTGGCTCAATGAATATGGTAACCTCATTCCTCTCTCTCCAACCATTTCAAACAAAAGAACGCATTATGGTCGGTCAGTGACCTTAACTAGAGTTACTTCTTTCTCATTAAAGCTAGAATGTGTTTATCTTAAAGTAAGGTGAAAAACGCTTTTTTTCTCAGTAAGGAATGGTATTTTGCTGTTCTGATATGGCAAGAAAATGACATGATCAGAAATGCTACCCTCATAGAAAGGCAAAAACAAGATTAGTGGTTACCAACTTGCTCTTCTCTCTCCTATTACAATACATTAATAGCTAACCCCACCAATGAGTAGTTAGGGTCATGACCTTAGATGTGGTTGAAGATGGGCTGGCACAGGGCCACTAACCTTTGATGTTTTTTGGGCAGAGGGTCTTTCTACTTTGCCTCCTGCAAAGGTAACTATCATAACTCACCATTCACCAACTATGTGGGCCTCTCTTATGCTATTCACACACGTCCCATTTTCCTCTTTACAGTCCCCCACATACTCACACTCCAATTCCAAAAACGGAACTTTTCCTTAAAAAAGTTGAACCTTGCTTCCCCCACTTGTAAATCTTTACCCCTAACAAGCATCTCAAATGGGTAGGGAACTTCAGACTCTCTATTTCCCTTCCTATGCTATTCCTAATTATAATTCCATTAATTTTATCTAAAACGTTGTTCGTTGTTGTCAATCAAACTCATAAATAAGGAAAAAATACATTGAATAGAGAACAACATTTTCTGATGGAAATTTTACATTCTCGAAATGTAGAGCCCAAGTTTATGAGATAAGTCACTCAAACGCACATGGAAGATATGGCTCAAAGCAATAAATTGAATTAAATGTTGCACACAGCACGTGATACGAAGAAGTAATAACAATTCTCAAACACGAACAGCATAACTATAAAATATAATTTAAGACAAAAAATCATGTCATGCGGAGACAAGGAAAAAATGAATTTCCTTGTAAAATATAAGTATATAAATTATAATGAGTTAATTAGTCAAACGTAAACTGTGCTTCGAAAAGCTTAGAATAGAAAAATAAAAGGAATCTGTAACTTGAATATGAGGAGATGATATGCATATAGCAAATAGTCAGCACTAGCAGTATCCAACTCTGAGAGGAAAGAGAAAACAAATAGTTTCCAGAATCTTACTATAATAAAATAAAAAAAGTCTTTAATTAATTATTTAGCAAAGAATTCATATAGGATTTTGGAAGGAAGTAAAGGTGGGGTGTGGTGGTGGAAGGGGACCAATACCTATGTCCCCGGAACAGGTTGCTTTCAGTGCAAAATATTATTTAAAAATTAAAAAAAAATATTCTCATTATTGAAAAATTAGCAATATTTGACCATCGTTTGTTCCAGAGAAAATCCATAGAAAAAATTCCATTTCAATAAAAAAAATAGTCAAATAAATTGAAATTACCTGACACGCTATGACCATGGAAGAATATTTTTAATTGACTCGGATAAACTTCGGAACAAAGTGTGACCATGAAGAAAACAATTTGAAGTTTTTGGTATTTTTTTTAACTTACCAAGTAACCACGGAAGGCCGATTGTATCGTAACGGCGGCAGTAAGCTCCGGCAACCGCAGCTGGCTAACACGCGCCGCCGCCGCGGCGGGTCTTGTGCTGGTGCTGTTACTTGTGGCGGCGGCGGCGCCGCTAGTGAGTCTGACAACCTCGGCTGCGGCGTGTGCGGCGGCAAGAGCGGCCTCGGCGACGGCTGCGGTGGCGGCGGCAACGGCGATGGCATGCTTGTTGGCGTCCAAGGGAGCGGAGGAATCAAAGTGGGTGTTAATGGCAGAGGGGGGCGGTGGCGGCGGGAGTGACTTGTTCCGGGCGGTGGGCTTGAGGAAGGCCCATCTTTTCTTGGGGGATTTGGAGTCTGAGGGCTTTTTGGCGCCGAAAATTCGCCGGAGAAAGCCCATTGGTGAAGTCAAGTCATGGGTAGAGAGAGAAGTGAAGTGAGTTTAGTTAGAGAAAGAGAGGGAATGATAATGGAAGTTGCTGAAGAAGTGTGGAATAGTTGGATTTTGTAGTTAGAGTGTCGGAGATTTGGACGTCTCATTTTGTTCCCCATTCAACTTCACGCGCCTTTGCAACACCTTCTTCTTCACTCGCAATTCCCATTTTTGTTTTTTCACCCACTCGCAATTGTCTTATAATTTTTTTCATTTCCTCGCTCAAACCTTCTTGCATGCTATGTATTAAAAAAATAATAATTGATAATTATTATTTTCTTAATACTATGTAGTATACCTCCAAATCAGTTGGTGGAGTTGGTAAGAATTGAATTCCAGATATTGGTTCAAAATTAAAATTTTGTTTCTGGAATAATAGAAGTATCCTTTGAAATTTAACTAATGAGAATTTTTCTGTATCAGTAAACTTTATATTAGAATATTTCCTTTGAAATTAAGGTTGTTTGGACGAATTTTTTGACAACGTCTTCTAATAAAAAATATTAATTTTTTCATAAATTGCGACTATAAACTAATTTTAATTTATAAAAAAAATTATTTATTTTACTTTTCTATCCTAGAAGTTGTTGAGAACTCCTCTAACATTTTTCCTATGAATTGAATGTAAGTACTATACTATATAGGCACCTTTTTCAAGCATACACTGTATCTATAAAAGAAACAGATACCAATTTAAAAGAATAAGTCGAGAAATGAAATGGATATTCTCGTAGAAATAAAATATAAGGATCAAGTTACCACGATTTAACTTTTACTACATATTATAACTTTTTATATATATATATACATATATAAGTAAATTTTTTCTATTAATATATATAGATAATGCATTAGTAGTGGTAAGAAATCTCGTAGTAAAATTATTGTACTAAAAAAATATTATAGTAGAAAATAAATTAAAATGAAATATAAACCGTGAAAGGTAAAGTTTAACCCATTGTTTGATTTCATAGACTAGTACAAAAAAAACTATTTAGGTGAGTGTATCTAAGAATGAATGAATCATATGATTTCATTACTTTTGTGAAATGTATCTAACCATCTAATATTAAGGTTTTTAATTCCTAACAGAAGTATTTATTGAATGGGATCGTATATAAATACTGTGAGACATTAATGTATATTCACTTGTACATTCATAGTAGACGCGTGGAATTTAATATCTTAATAATCTAGCCAGCTAACTTTTGAGTATGACCGTGGAAGAAGATGAAGGATTTTGAAACGTTGAGTCCAAATTCTTTTAGCATTACAAATTAAAAATGTTATCAATATATTTCTATTCTTTAAGAAAAAGAGTAGAAATGGATAATAATACTTTTTATAAAAATTTGCAGTTTTTTCTTCTTTTATCAATCTAGATTTGCTTTTTGGACAATGAATGGAGAGAAAAAAGTTGGTATATGGTTAAGAATTTCCCAGTGTCAAACAAAAAAACTAAAACCTATGTCGTGATTTGAGAAAAATTGCTGTGCCGGTTGTCAAATGATCTACATGCATTAATGTATAAGCATGGCCATTCTAAGCTTCTAGATATTAATAAAATTTATATAATATATTCAAACAAGAAAAAAAAACTAAGGTTATTTTATATTTTCTGATGTCTTGTAAGTTTTAAACAAGATACATGGATAAGAATTATCGTTGTCTCTGCTCACTCTGAATAAATATTGGCTAAAACTTATTTGTGTGACACTTGATCGAATGAAGAAAAAAAAAACTTTAAAACAGTTAATCTAACCAAAATAGGAAAGGTCCATGAATAATAAATATAAAGGTACATCTGTATTTTATTTTCTACTTCATAAACATATATGTTTTGGCAAATAATTATCCTATCAATTCAAGGAAGGAGACAGGCATGATAACATCTTGCTTCTCTAAAATTATCCAACCTCCCAACTACTTGGGAAGCCATCATGCAACTTGGTGCTACCTTGTTTTTGTTTATCTTTTTTAGTTCTTTATCAAAGAAAAAAACATTCTTTGCAAAGCAAATTCAGGCGATCATGTGGCCATGCAGGTCGTGATCACAAGACATTTTGGTTAATATGGTCGATATGGAGGTTGAATTTTGCAAATACCAGTTCACCGTTTAATTATGATACTGGTTAAGTGCATTAATGAAAAGTCAGCAAATGGAAAAGCTATAAAAAGACACAATAAGCATCGAAGTCAATGAATGTGGCTTGACGATAGGGAAATTCTATACCTGGAAAGTCAACAAATTTAAATAAGGTAGTGTACCATAGAACTAAAAAGTAGTCAAATTAGATTAACACATGCGTGGAAGCAGGAAAATACAACACCAGAAAGGTCATGAATTAATTCATTAAAATCATATCAAAATTCACACCACTGTAAAATCATTGAAAAAGAATGACATTTCTATACAATATCAATATAAAAAAATATATAACATTAACTTTAAAAATAATTAATATAAAAATCAATACACTTTTCATACGTCAAATTATGGGAGGGGGGACTGACACATGGATATCGGAGTCCAACATCAAATTTCTAAAAGATAAAGGGGTGAGGGGACAAATAATCAGAAAAAATCATGGTTTCCATGAAAGAAATATCACTAAAGACACAAGTCCATGATCGAAATTACCTATATTTGGACAGGGTCCCGAATTTCGGCGCAATGTCCCACCGTTGAACTTGTATCGCTTAAAATAACAAAATCATGTGCTCATGTTACAAGCGAGAACGAGAGGATCCAGATCCACAAGTAATATAACTATATCGTGCAACTAAAATTTCCAAGTATAGTGTTATCCCACTAAGAACACTGGATTACCAAGATAAACAAATATAAAGCCATGCAACTTTTTAAAATGATCATATGATCACAATTAACTTTTAATATTTTGCATCTGTATATTTTTGTTATATAGTCTAAATTTATACTTCTCACTATGAAAATAATAATTATTCTCATTATATATCAACTTAACAGTGTATCAGAAGTTTCTTAAAACAAAAATGTATCAAGAATTTTCAGAATCTTCTCAAGCACAACTTGCCAACCTGAAAATCTCTAGGGCTTCCAAAAGTTTTTCTCAGATTGGCAAGGAAATATTTTGAATTGCATTCCTTGTAAAAGCAACAACAGAGCAAAAATAATTCAATTCAAGTAATAAGACGATAAAAAGGAATGCATTATCTACCAAAAAATATGGATGTATTTGTAGATTTATGTTAACTTTCATTCCAAAAAGTTGTGTACCCATCGCATTCAATTATGTAATGTTCATATGAGCTACACAATATTGTATGGTAAATGTTTGGTTATTTACAAGGAGAGAAGGATGATTCTGTTTTCAATGCTAATGACTGCATCAATCCGCACTGTACAGTAAAACATATTGATACAACCAGAAGAGTATTAGAGGAAAATGATTTAACCATTTTATTCCGTTGTACTTCATGCAGACTCAGAACTTCTGTATCTATGGTCATACAGCAAGAACGAAGACGAATGTGGATTTTGGATGTCAAGATCCATTCCCTGCAACCAATATACCCAGAGCAGATTTAAAAAGTTAGCTGACATGAATCTACCCACCAAAAATCTTTCTATTTTTTCAGGGTGGGGGTGGTAGTGAGTGTTTTTGACCAAGTGTTTACCTGGCGCATCTGATTATTGCTTGGCAAGGACTCAAGGTATGCGCTCTGGATTATAGGCTCCTGAGTAAAAAATTCTTAAAATGTTATATAAATGCATATTCCACATATGATAAAAACACTCGATGACTAGAAAAATAAACACCTGTAATAGTTGAGATTGACCCGGAGAATCCTGTGGGTTAGAAAAGATGTTTTGCGGTTGCAACATGCTAGAATTAGATTGATTGTCCAGAACAAGATTAGTCTGCTCATACATGCAGTGAACCACTTGATTGGCTTCAAAACTGTACAAACCCTGTATCACAAATGAAAGAATCAATAAATGTCAGTCTCTTTGGCGTGTGTGTATGTATGTATATTCATAGATATAAAAAGAGAGAACTTATTATCTTAAAAAGTTATGTTATGAGCATTGAGTTTGTTGATAATTGTAAATAAATAATATGATCACAGTATAAACTGTCATATCTGATAAATGATAGAAGATGACCTGCAGAATGAGATTTGGTGCTGCAGGCTGAGATGAAACATATGTGGAGGGGGCGCTCGAAATACAGACAACGGTATTTTGTGGAGATTCTTCTACATTCAAAATTCTATCAGAATCAGTTCCATTACATGTCATGGTTGTTAAGTGCCCCCTGTCTGACGTGGCTCTCCTGTCTTTTCCACCATTTGCGCTGTTACTTTCATCCTGGTCGTCAATTACATGCCCATTCAGAAAGATCTTTGAAGGCTCACTTTCTGAAGCATCTGCATCAATATTACGTGAGGTGATAACTTGACCTTCAGCTTTCAGTGTCAAGATTTTCTCCACTCCAACCATCATTTCATCAAGTTGCCTCATGGCAAATTGATAGGCTTCCTCCGATTCAGACGCTCTTGCTGAACACTTCAGCAGTCTGTGGCACAAATCTTTGTAACAGCTAGCAGGAACCCTTTTAGGATTATCTTGCATTATACATTGCTTAATCTCCCTAAGATTGCCCGTCCTTGCATCTCCAGTCCATCTCTCTAAGATGTACTGAGATGGAACTACTTTTATGTTTCTTTGATCAAGAACTTTAAGCGCGTGGCCACATAGAAATCCAACACGGTCAAACTTCATACAACTGCAGACAACTGTGTAGTCAGAGGAATTGAAGGTGACACTGTATTGTCTATTATGCCCAAATGTATTTGCTTTGTACTCAAACAATGATCCATTTCTACTGTGTTGATTAACAATAACATTTAAAGACTTCTCATATGCTTGCTGAAATACTTCAAATGCTCTTGGAGTATAAATGTTACTTGCATGCTTCAACAAAACCACATTACCCATTAGCCTTGGCAAACACCTGCTCATTTCATCACCAGCTTCTATTTCTTTATGACGCTGTTCACCTACTACCCTTTCAAAATGCTTAAAAAATTGAACTACATCAGTGTCAGGATTTAGATAACTTCTAAACTTATGAGACAAAATCTCAGCTAAATGAAAGCCTTTGATGTCTACAAAAAATGTATTCTGGCCAAAGACAACAGCCCATTTCTCTCTTTCTCTATACATCCATCTCAGCCATTCATTTTGCTGCAGATTATACCTCTCCAGCATAGTCTCCCAAGAATGAGTAAATTCTTCCTCATCCTTGGGGTCATAAATACTGCTCCGTAGAACATTTGCAAAAGATTCAGCATCCTTGACAACATGGCTGAGGTGTTTCAAAGTGTTCTCATACAACTGCCATACACATGTACAATGGTTTGTGTCAGGTAAAACTGTATTGACTGCTTCAATGATTACAGCTTCTTGTTCTGTGAGAATGGCCTTGGGCTTTTTACCGGACATTGCATTAATGAAAGTTCGAAATAACCAATTAAATGATTCAATGGAATCATCATACAAAAAAGCAGCAGCAAATACTAACACTTGTTTGTGATGGTTAACACCTAAAAACTGTACAAATGGCCGAAGATCTTCATTTGTTCTGCAAATTGTATCCAAACAAATGACATCACCAAAGTGATCATAATCCACCACCATATTGTCCTCAGCCCAAAAAATATTGCTAACCTTGTCATCAACGTCAAGCTGTATGGCATAAAAAAATGTTGGATTTTCAAAGTGCTGCCTTTGGAAGTAACCAAACAAACGCCCTGCTTCTCCTTCCTTCATATCTCTTTCCCTTGCACAATGAAGATAATTATCATAATTCATTGAAAGTAGATCAATGGATTCGTGTGCACTTATTTTTTTATTCAACGTATCTAATGCTGACTTTGATTTAGGTCCCAAACTATTGTTTGATTCAGCTTCCACAGCTTGAGCAACACTGAATTCATTTAGCAAGTTTAACACGTTAGCATTGTTAGGGTTTACATGGTCATGATTATGCTGTGCTTCAAAATGGGTGACCTGGTATCTACCGTTTGGCTGCCGAGTGACTATCATATGTGCCAAGCAGCCAGTTCTAGTTTCCTTCCGATGTTTCTTCACATTGACATCTCTTTTGTCTTTCCTACGGTATCCCTCTTTGGAGCAGGTAAACTTCCTAGACACCACCTGACCATGCACCTTACTCCTGTTTATCCAATCTTTTCTAACATTGAAACCTACCAATCTGGCATACTTGTTGTAGAATCGGTATGCATGATCATCAGACTCAAATTCTGTACCAATTCCCAATACAGAATTGGCGCTGAGTACATTTTTTGAAGGAGGACAGGATTGATTGTCACTAGCATGAGCCATGTTTGGACTACAACAGTTCTGCTCGACATTCAAGTCCAAGTTATTCAACATCTGAGGTTCAACATCAAAACTACCTTCATGCACAATACCCAACTCTTTTCGATCCCCATCCATTGATAACCTTCACCAAATTGGGAGAGAGGAGCAAATTAATTTAAAACGCATTTATAGACATTTATAAAAGTCAACTAACTTACCATACCTCACACATACTGATTGAATGAGAGTGTGAAAAATGCATATATAATTTATTTTTAACTCAATTTTTTGCTTAGCTAAAAAAAAATACGGATCACCAGTTAAACCCAACATTGGCTAGAAGTAAGTCCATGCAAAACCAACAAATAATTGTTTCAAAATCCACTTAGTTTCACTTTGCAATTCGCAAAATGACATTCCACTGTGAGAATTACAATCAAATGGAGCTTTATCGTGCGTCAAGATAGAAAGGGAGAACACTTTGGTTTTTTACTGGATATCAATTTATCATCAATCATGCTCATAAAACATTATGCAGTTATTGGTTTTCCAGTGCAAACAACCTTACCGGTAGTTATCGAGAGGAACAAAGTAGTCGAGGATGTAAGACGAATTAGGGTTGGAGGCAGAGGAAGTGATCGATGGAAAGGAACAAGATATCGTGCAATGGACGCACGACACTGTCCATAATCTTTGGGATACAATCAAATTGAAGAACTGCGATGTGTTGAATCGTAGGACGCATTCGAATAGAGATAATTGCGGAAAAAGATAGTCTGTGAGTGCGAAGAAAGACAGAAAATGGCAACTCTGCAAACCCTAACAAGATGGAGATTGGAGAAGACTACTGTTGAAAGGCTTCTGATCCTCTTCATACAAAGCTAACAGTTAAAACCCACAGTGACAGTTAAAATATTTTTAAGAGTAATTAGAATAACTAATGTGCTAAAGTAAATTATTTTTCCCTTTTCTGAAATATCACTTTGTTACATTATTTTTTCTCATCTCCTTCCTTCTTAAATTAAATGTATATTTTCTAAGTAATGTCATATGTCATAAAAAAAAAAAACACACACACACATGTATATATATATACACATTATAATTTTTTGGAATGTATTTTTCATTTAAAAGTACATGTTTATAACAAGTATATTCTATATTTAATAAATACAATCACAAATATAATTTAACAAAGTATAAGTTTATTTATATAAATATTAGAATGATATAGCATACATAGAAAGATAATTTTTATGTACAAATTTGTTAAAAGAAATAATAATCTAAACATTAAATTACATATTTTACATAATTAAAATAGAAATTCATTTACATATTTATTATAGCAGAAAACTATAATAATATTAATATACCTTTTATTAAATATTTAAATTATATCAGTATAACTTTTATTAAATATTAAGTTAATTTATAATAATCTTAAATATAATGGAAAAAATAAAGAATTTTTTCATGGCCTAACACAAAAGTTTTTATTAAAAAATATTAGGGTGTTAATAACTGAATTTTTTTCAATTCAACCTTTAATTACAATTTCATATCGTTGTAAATTTTATTTTGTTAAATTTAAATAAAATAATAAAATTATCAAATCATTTATATTTTCATATGTTTTTAAAACTAGGTAGATTCTCATCTTTATAAGTATTAAATATTTAATATTAGTATAGAATTTTGTATGTATAATATATTTGAAATGAATTTTCTGATTGTAAAAAAATGTAATTCAATCAAAAGGTATTGAATCATTATTTGATTAAAATTATACAAATGTAATTTTATTTTTTTCTCTCATATTATATATAAGAAAATGTGATTCAATTATCATATAATTAATAACTGAAGAAATTCTTCAATTTTATATAATAAATTTTACAAAACAAATTTATATTATCTAATGATATTTTATGTATGGTTTAAAAGTTTGATAGAATTATTATCGTTGAATGATTCATATTTATATTTTAAGAATTCTATACATATATCTAGTGATGTGTAAGACTTTATAGAGCACTCTTTGTATTTTTGTATACTATACATATATGTAAAAATAAAGTAAATATTTAGGATAGCGTGTTTGGTTTCTATGCAATTTCTTTTGGTTTATTTTAATCTTTTGCACAATGCATTGTGCGTTGGATGTATATGTATCATGCATGATTTCAATTTTTTCCTTTTAATTTTTCTTGAATTTTCTGTGATTAACATGTTATTCCTATCTGGATGTTTCATCTTGAATTTTTTGTGATTAACTTGTAATTCCTATCTGGAAGTTTCATGAGACTAAGTTTAAAAATGTGAGATGTCATTTATTTAACTATGAAACTCATCTAATGTAAGTTTCACTATGAGAATGTGGTGTGTCTTTAGTAATAAAATTGAATCAAATTTTAATATTTTAATAAAAGAATGTTTGATACCTAACAAAATAAAGTGAATATCAAGAATACTTTAATGAGTCAAATGATTTATAAAGAATTTGATGTAAATAAAGTTGTATATAAAACATTGACCACTATCAATTTTAATTCAAAAAGAATGATATTCCTCAAGCCAGCCCCGAGTCTTCGGTCGGATTGACGGGTCAGACCAATACGGGTTGATGGACTCAAAAGTTAACTCATCCCACCTAAATGAGAGTGAACCGATCTGTTTTGTCATCCTTATTTAAAATACTATTTTCGTAGAAACATTATTCACAAGCCCAATATATAGAATAAATATTTTTTTAATCAAATAATAACCAAAATGAAGAAGGGAGGGTTGTTGTTCATTTTTCTCCATGCAAAACCAATTTACCCAATTTTTTATGTTGATGAAAGTGGTGGTAGCATCTCTCATCACTCAAGATAACAAATGTAAACAAATCTATTTATAAGAACAATTTTAATATTATACATAAATAAACAAACAGTGTAAATAAATGTGTAATAAAAGAATACCATTTATAATTTGTCTAATTTATTCGAGTTTAATTCTTGGTAATTATTATAGTATTTAATATTTCCAAACGTTTTATTTTTTATACCTACTACCAAATCTGTTGTTATAAAAAATGTTAAGATGATATTGATACGATGTCATCATTTACCATATCATATTTATGATATGTCATGTTTTATCAGCAACACATACGTTTTTATGTTTGTATTTTCGCATATAGCTTGTGAATAAGGAACAGGTATAGAAATAAGAACAACAATTATTAATTCATATGTTAATCGGTAAAAAGATTGAAGTTAGTTGAATGTATTTACTAAAGTAAGTTAATTTTTTTTTTTGATATAGCTAATGCAACCCTAATATTTATATTATTTGTAGGTATAGCTAATTTCCAATTGTATGATTTTCAAAGGAAAAAGAGTTATGACCAATTAGAAACAAAAAAATAAATAGAAACAAAGTTCCAATTAAAGAAACTCACATACCATATTCTCGAATGATACTTTTTCTACATTTAAACAATTTTATTTTTGAATCTTCAAATCTTGGAATCTTTGTCCACTTTTTTTTTTTATGCTCTCACTTTCATCCAAACAAAGTATTAATGGCATTTTCTATGTTTTTTTTGGATTGAGAGATGAATTTAAAAAATAAGAATGAAAAGAGAGTGAAATGTGAAGTTGTTTAGATTAAAAAAAAAAAGTGAAAGATGAAGAGAAAGTTTGTCAATAATTTAATAAATATAATAATTTTTAAAAAATTATAAAATAATATATATATATATACGAATTAATTTATTTTTATTATTCTAAATCAATTATAAACAAATAAAAAGTTATAAGTTTTTATTATTATTATTATTATTATTATTATTATCATTGTTTAATTTTTTATTGTTTATTATTTATAATTATTTTTTTATATTATTATTTTATAAATTTATTATTAATATTTTTTATTTTATATAATCTTTATTATTATTTATATGATATATAAAATTATATTTATTTATTTTATTAATAATCTAAATATAAATATTAATAATAAGAAGTAATTAAATAAAAATATAATATATATTTAATATAATAATTATATATACTAGCGAGAACACATACGTGTGTATCCGCATTTTTTATTTTTATCATTTATATATATTTATATTTAATATTAAAATTTGAGTAAATAATGTTATTATAACCAATCTAATCTATTGCATGTCGTTATTTAAACTATCAAAGTTTATTATAATAAAATTAATTTATATAAAAAATTTCATGATTACAAAATTTTACACAATAACAAATAATTAGGATCAATGATTTAAGTCATATCACTTCACATAAAGTTAAAAAGTTTGTAGACTGAAGATCCTAGTCGATAGAGATAGTGCTGAGAATAGTTGTTTGAATGGTTAAAAAATTATACATTGAAAATGAGAGAGAGCCACATAGATAATAAATGATTAAAAGAAATAAATACACAATAAAAAAATGGGAGTTGTTATGGCAGCACATCACTGCAAACTCTCATTCTTATTTTTTGTGAGTAATGTAAGCAACAACTCCACACCCGTTTTTTTTTCTCCTTGGGGTAGCACCGCTCTTAAATGTGAGTAGATTGCGACGTTGTTATTGTTGTGGATATCTAAGTATTGACGTTCTTTGAGCTCAACCTTCACAATCATGTTGGAGTTCTTCACAATTCCGTTAGATCTCTCCATAAGTATGATTATCTTTGTTTTAACTTGTTCGGCCTTTTCTGATAGAAGAAGGGAACTTGCATATGAAAGAAAACACTAGAAAAGAAATAATGACTTCTTATTCTCTGAAAACAATTTCTCCAAAAAAGATTGTGGATTAATCATCTATATCTATATATAAAGGGATTCCCCATTATAACCGCTTTTTGGTGTACACAATTTTTTTTCGATTCTACACTTATTTAATATATTTCATTTTATTAGTACAATGGAGTATTTTGTCACTTCATATGGTTACTTAAAAAAATAAAATTAATTTTTAATAAATATTTTAATATTATTTAAATATATATATATATATATATATATAAAATAATACTAAAATATTAAGTAGCTATTATTTAAAAAAATGTTTAATTATTTTGAAATTAAAAAAATAGTTATATCTTTTATTAAATAAATAAATAAATTATTTTTATTTATTAAAAAATAAAATTGTTTAATTAGAAGATGACATCAGATAAAATTACCAAATGCTATTATATAATGATAAATAATCATTAATATTATAAAGAATAAAATTGAAAAATAATTTTGTTTATAAAAGGTAAGTTATTTATAATAATTAAATTATGATAATAAATTTTTTATTTATCAAAAGGATGATATCATATCTAAATTTATGAAAATATTGGATGTTTTAAATATTTATAGTTATAAACTAAAATAATAGTTATAATCTTAGTAATTATAAATAAATTGAAGGAAAAATATAGTTCTTAACAGTCATCCGTTAAATAAAGTATATTACTCATATCAGTTTTAAAATATTTATTATACATAAAAAATTGTAATTAAATAACATTATAAATTTGCATAACCTGTTTGTTTCAATGTGTTGGATCCCTCTTTGACTGGTAGAAGTTTTTGGAGGAGCAGTTGAGTCAGTTGCTGCAAGGGATAAAGATGGATGCGGGAGGGGTGGATAGCTGGGTCTGGAAGGCTGAGGGGTCTCAAAGCTTTACTGTTAACTCAGCTTATATTAAGGTA
>Ga0123342_1003268_pt1 | contig 26169 bp, 14 predicted proteins | sample Turbeawhitnodule_FD_89960 | JGI IMG/M metagenome (GOLD analysis project Ga0123342, IMG submission 89960) | Root nodule microbial communities of legume samples collected from Mexico - Turtle bean Mexico white nodule | ecosystem: Host-associated > Plants > Roots > Nodule | place: Mexico: Nepantla...
AAAAAAAAAAAAAAAAAAAAAAAAAAAAAAAAAAAAAAAAAAAAAATTAAAAAAAAAAAAAAAAAAAAATAAAGAATGAGTTGGCTTTTTTTTTTTTTTTTTTCTTTTTTGAAAGAAAGAAGAAAAAATTATTCTTCTATTTGTACCACCTGAAGCACTAACTACACCCAATCATTCTTTTACTTTATTTCTCTTGTAGTCCAACATAAGTAACCCAGTTTACTAAAGTTGTCACTCAATTTTTTTAGCATCACTCCTCTTTTCAGTACAATTTTCATATTATTTGTAATTACATAATTAGCCCCATATTCCATACACCGATAAAATGCCATATTAATTAATTAATTAATTTTTCACATATTCTAGCATGTTACAAAAGCTAAATTTCTTCTACTTAAGATGTTGGCAAGTGTTATTGACTAAAAATTTTAAAATTCTTAATAAGAAAGTCTCCATTGTACCCACCAAAGAACCTTTTTCATTATCATTATCCTTGTAAGTAAAAAAAAAGCCTTGGAACTAGCTTTGTGTGGATATATGGTTATTTAAATATATTTTTTATCAATTTATTCACTTAAATTTACTAATTTTTAATTCATTTGTTCAAACAATAAAAAATTTCACTATTTTTTTCTTTTTTTTACTCCATTCTCTTCTAAACGAAGTCTTAGAAAACATTTGTGATCACTGATATGGATTTTTAAATTATCATTATCATCAAATTACAAGTTATTTTGAAGATCAAAATAATTACTTACTATTAAACTAGATTAGAGATCATTTTAAAAACTAAATAAGTTATTGGTATCTAAACTAGTTTTTATTATTAATAAAAAAATTATAAAGTAACTTTTAAATGGTTATCTAACCATTAGCTACCAAGATTTAGCTACTAATATTTTAGAGTCTAAATTAGTTTCTAAATAACTAATTGAGGCCAACTTAAAGTCTAAAATATTGGTAGCTAAAATACTGGTAGTTAATTTAGATACCAATTTAAAAATTATTTATAAATTTGTATTAATAATAGAAACCTTTTTAAATATAAATAATTTGTAGTCTCTAAAATAATATCTAATTTAGTTAATGTAGTGACTAATTATTTTTGTCTCATTATTATTTAATGAAATTTTTATAATGAGTATTATTTATGGCCATTAGATATATAACTACTCTTAATCATTCATATGTGACTTTAAAATTTAGATGCATGTAGGATTGTGAGAATTTGGCATAAAAATTGAGATTAATGCACTAAGACTGTATTCAGAACAATGTACAATGCTACAAATCAATTCAGAAAAAGTTGAAAAGCACTATCACCCTCAGTGGGATCTGAATCAGGGCCTCAGCTTCCATTAAAATGGAAAGTTGTAGAAAAATCCAAGATTCTTCAGACAAAAATCATACAAAAATAAACATAGAGATAAACTTCATCATTAATCAATCTCTTTTCTAAATTAATTAGTTCCAAGTGCTTACAAAATTAAACAAAGCTTATTACAAACAAACTATGATCCTTTTTTCATTCATGGGAACATTTGCTAAGAAGGTATAACATGATGGATCAAAAGATGACATGCTTGCAGAAAAATAAACAAATGAAAAATACCATTCATATTTTTATTTTTTAATAGGCCAAAACTTTTTAGTAAACCCTAAATGAAAACCACAACTTTTACCCGTTTTATGTAGAGAGGTAGAGGTAATTTTATAAGAATTTAAGGGTTTGGTTTGATTATATATTTGAGTTTTATTGTAAGGTTTTAGACTTGTTATATGTTGACATGATAACTTCATTTATAGTATTAAAATATTCTTAAAATATATACTATAAGAAAATTATTTAATAGAAACTAATTTTAGAGATAAAATAATCAGTTATTATTTGATTAAATTAGATATTATTTTATAAACTAAAAAAAATTAATATTGGTATCTAAAGTAGTTTCTATTATTAATAAAACTTTATAAAATTGTTTCTAAATTGTTATCTAATTCTTAGTCACCAAGGTTTTAGTTACTTACAACTTTATATTCTAAAATAATTTATATTAGTCTTTTAGATGAATTTAGAATCTAAAATATTAGTAACTAAAATCTAGATAATGAATTTAGATACTAATTTATAAATCATTTAATAAATTTTTATTAATAATATAAACCACTTTAGATACAAATAATTTTTTAATTTCTAGTTAAGATAATAACTAATTATTATTTTTTTCTCTAAATTTGATTTCGATTTAATGATTTCTTGTAGTTTATATTTGAGTTTTATTGTAAGGTTTTAGAGTTGTTTTTTTGAAAGGTTATGTCATAACCTCATTTATAGGATTGGAATATTTACTATTTTTGTCCATAAAAAAAAAAACTAAATGAAAACAGAATTATAGGATTTTTTTATTAAAGATATTAGAAATTGAGAAAACAGATACATGTTATTATGAAAGAAATGAAAAGACATAGAAGAAGAAAAAAGCCTTCTCTATTCACATTTTCAAATATCTCTTATGTCTTCACTTTTGTCTGGTGTTAACTGTTAGATTTGAATGGAGGTTGATTGGTGAGATTGATGAGATGTGAAGAGGTGTTGTTGGAATCTGAATTTGCTTCAACCATTGGAGCCTTTAAAGCCAATGGAATATCCTCCACCACTTCTTCTTTCTGCTTTCCCCAAAGAACTGAATATAACCCTATTACAATCAAGATCCCACCAAGAACACTGCACCCACAACCCCAAAGTCAATTTCATATTCTCCAACAAATCAAACATTTTCTAATATTCTTTATGTTTTCAACATCTCTTCAAAGTTACATAAAGTTTAATTAAATATTTAACCCACCACCATCACTTAAAATAATAACTTGGGAAACCATGGTTTTTGTAAACAAAAGGTTGTTTTGTAGTCACTAGTTTTAATTTGTTCTACTAGTTTTGTTTTAAAATATGGTGACAATGGTGGTTCTATAGTATATATGCTTTCTCTAATTCTCTATGTATAATCTTTGTGGCATAGAAAAGGTCATAATATATATATATATATATGCTCCTTCATGTACAAGTATATATATTTTTCTTTAGACAATTTATAGAAGTAATTAGGAGTTAATCTTATGCATGTTAAATTGTTCTTTTGGGGATAAAGAAAAGCTTGTAACATTAATGTGAACATTCTTTACACATATGGATATATAAAATTAAATTATATATCACTAAAAAATTAATTCTAAAAACAAAAAATAATTAATTATTATATTAATTAAATTAAATAATATTTTAGTTGGTATCTAAGTAGTTAAAATATTAATAGCTAATTAGATACTAATATAGAAATTATTTATTAATATTATAAAGTACTTTAATGTGAATAATTTTTTAATCATTAAAAAGTATTTAATTTAGTTAATATATTAACTTATTATTTTTTATTTTTATAATTAGTTTCTTGTTAAATAATTTTCTTTATATATATTATATATTTTTCTTTTAGTTGCTTAATTTTTTTAGTTTAAATATATGCATATACATTGAATTCCATTGATAGAGCTTAAGAGACAAAATTTTGTCTCAACATGTACGCAATTTATACTTTGTGCGAGGCAAAAGGCAACAAATCCAAGTAAAATTAGTGGTTTAATTTGATTTTTTTTTTTTTTGCATGATCCAATTATTAAAGACATTATATTGTGTGGTTTTACTTAATTTTTAATAGCAGTGAGTGCATAGTTGAACTAATTTATTTTGAAAATAGTGGTGATTTTTTAATATTTTCTGATAAAGTTTTAAAAGTAAATATTTTTGTGAAAGGTTTTCGAATAATGATGAGTACTAGAAAGAAAAAAGAATAAATGATTATAGAAATTTACCCTCCAAGAAAAATGTGTTCTGCAAGGATAAAGGAACCCATGAAGGCTACAATGATCATCATGAGAGGGCTAAATGCAGTTGCAAAAACAGGTCCTCTCTTCTTAATTACCAATCCTTGAACATAGTATGATATGCTTGATGTAACAATTCCCTATATAGTACAAAATTATTCAAATAATATTACACAAAAAAACCTTCATACTTAAATAACACTAACTACTCATAAATTTATCACTTCTCATCATCATTTTAAAAATCATATTTCATATTTTTTTATTACTAAACAAGCCTAAAAAAATTATTAAATAAAAATCAATCTTAAAAAAATAATTAATTATTATATTAACTAAATTATATACTATTCTAGAGACTAAAAAATTATTGGTATTTAAATTAATTTTTATTATTGAAGAATAATTTTTAAATTGGCATCTAATTAGCTGTCAATATTTTCAACTTGGTAGTTAAAACCTTGATAACTAACTAGATACCAATTTAAAAGTTATTTGTCAATAATACAAATTAATTTATATACCAATAACTTTTTTAGTCTCTAAAATAGTCAATATAACATTAATTAATTTTTATCTCTAAAATTAATTTCTATTTAATGATTTTTTAATAATGTAAGTATTATATTAAAAAAGCATAAAAAAATAAGATTTTAATAAAATTAAAGTGAAAAAAAAAATGAAAGAGTTTGTTCCTTACAGCATAGGCAGCAGCAAGTAAGTTCATATCCCAACCAATTGTCCAGACTGAAGGATTGTGTTCCATAACAAAAGTAACAGCAGTAGCTTGAACAGTGCCTATGAAGCATATCAGTGTTGTGAGGCTTAGCTGGTGACTTTTGTAGGTTTCAATGGCTTTGGCCTGTTCAAACAACCATCAAAAAATAATAATGTTTATTATGTAGTGTCAATGCAAACACAAGCATACAAAACAAAATTTTACTTTCAATAAATGATAAATGTTCCCCTTTTGAAGATTTTTGTTAAATGATTATGTATCATCCATCTTCATATCACATTTTATTGTTTTTTTTGTGTAAAAACTAAAGTTAATGTAGTATAAAAAATAAAAAAATTACTTGGCATCTATTTTAACAAATTTAATCACATATATCCTTACTAGAAAATTACTAAATAAAAATCAATTTTTTTGACAAAAATAATTAATTAACTAAATTAGATATTATTTTAAAAATTAAAAAAATTATTGGTATCTAAATTAGTTTTTATTATTGTTTAGTAGTTTCTAAATTGATATCTAATTAGTTATCAATGTTTTAACTAATCGTTTATATATAGCTAAAATCATAGTAGCTAAAATCTTGGTAGCTAATTAAATATCAATTAAAAACTAATTTGCATATGAATAATTTTTTTAATCTTTAAATAGTATATAATTTAATTAATATAAAAATTAATTATTTTTTATTTCTAAAATTAATTTTTATTTAATGATTTTTTATTTATTTAAAATATAAAAAAAATATGAAATAAACTTTTCTATGAGGTGTAATTAACTTAAGCAAAAGATAAGTAGTGGTCTTACTTGTAAAACAAAGAGGGATGCCCAAGCAAGTGTGGCAATGATTAAGAAAATGGAGCCAATGAGCCAATCTTTGTCTGAAGGTGTTGTTGAACTATTATTATTGATTTGACTTTGATGATTAAGGGCATGTTTGGTCCAAACTATTTCCACTTGAGGTCCTTTGTATAAGGTCATCAACATGGCCCCACTCACAGTCATCAATGTTCCAATCACCTTTGCTTGGCACCTCACCTTCTTCATGTTCATCTTCTCCATCCTTTATGAATCATTCAAATAATCATTTTTTTACCAATCTTCATCATATACATTATTCAAGAAACCAAAAAAGTGATTTTAGCTTCTATTTTTACCTGCATAAAACTGACATTACAAAAGTCATGGCAGGAAGCATGTTGCTCATTGCACAGGAGAAGGTTGGGGATGTTAATTTCAACCCAGCGTAGTAGAAGTTTTGATCAATCACAGGCCTGTGGATACACCACCAACAAAAACACTTCAATTCTAACCAACTTGTTCATATATCAATGTATTTGGTTCTTTAAAATAAACAATATTATTATTTTTTTCATAATTTAATTCTAACTCAACTTTATAAAACCAACTTATAAGATAAGATTTGCATCCACTTATATACATCGAAACCTATCAACTCATGTATGAAACTATATATTATAGATGTCCGATAGTGGCCCGTTAACTTTATAAAATCGACTTATAAGGTGAGACTTGCATTCATTTATATACATCGAAACCTACCAACTCACACATAAAACTATATATTATGGAGGTTCAATAGCGGTCGGATAGCAAATGGTCATATAAGTCAGTAAATTCTAAATAGTTCTGATACCATACTAGGAAATGAACTTTAAGTCTAATTCAATCTTATAAAATTGACTGACTTATAAATGAGGTTTGTACTACTTATATACTATGAAATGTCTTAATCTCTAATCGATGTGAGATTTTCAACATTATTTTTCAAAATTTATAGATGAAATAAGTATAAGATTTGTTTGGAGAATTTTAGAGGTTCCATAAACTCATTTCACTTTTTCAATCATAGTATATGCATGGACATAAACTTATGGAACTAACCCAAGTAGAGCCAGGATGAAAATTTGCATGAAAATTTTGAATGTTATCCTTGGTTGAGCTTTCCTGTGGAAATTGAAACTATGCATTAGCATTAATTTTGCTGCATTAACAAAAGATGATGTGCATGTGCATGTTTTTGTTCTATGAACCTTTCAAAGATGAAGGCAAATGGAGCTATGACAGCAGTGGCAAAGGCATGGCGATAAACAACAAGAACATAGTGGCTAATCCCACGGTTGAGGGAAACCTTGGTGATGATGTTCATGCCTGCATAGCCAAATTGCAGAGCAATCATGGCAAAGTAGTGTTTAGAGTTCTCAAGGAAGTTTGCACAAAACCTAGGCTTTTCAGTGGCCATTTTTTGCTGCTTTTGGAGAATTTGGAGAGACAAAACTAGACTAGTGTAGCATAATGGGAAGAACAACACTTGGAAGAATCAAGGTTTGTGTTTCTTCCTAGTAATAGCATGAGAAGGCACCTACTATTTATACCAACATGGAATCTATTCTCTATGTATGTATAGGAAATATAAAAAAATCATTAAATAAAAATCAATTTTAAAAATAAAAAATAATTAGTTCTTATATTAATTAAATTATATATTATTTTAAAAATTAAAAATAAATATTAGTATTTATTTAGAGTAGTTTTTATTATTCATAAAATTTATAAATTAACTTTTAAGATATTTAATTAGCTATTAATTACTTTAAATTCTAAAGTTGATAACTAAAATTTTAACATCTGGATATCAATTTAGAAACTAGTTTATAATTTTTATTAACAATAAAAATTAATTTAGATACCAACAATTTTTTTAGTCTTTAAAATAGTATCTAATTTAATTAATATAGTGACTAATTATTTTTTATTTTTAAAATTAATTTTTATTTAATAATTTTTCAGAGTTAAAATGTTTAAATTTCATGGCTTTTTCTTCTCTAGTGGGATGGAGGTAGGAATCACTTTCATTGGGCAGGTCAAAACGCATATATTGGTGCCTTTTTGATACACACAAAGTAAATTTTGATGGGAAAATATAATTAATATGTGAGGCTTTGTGATTGAATACAAGTATAAAAAAAACAAGTATAATTTTATTTGTTTGTATGAGTGCATAATGGAATCAAAGGGTAGATACTTTGCTCCCTAAACCATGCTATAAAATGAATTAGATTCTGAAAACATTAGGTTGGATGAACTTTACTTTGGTGATTTCGATGTTCCAAAACAAATTAAGAATATGCTGTGTTTCACTAAAAGTAAACCAATAAAATAAAAAGAAGAACATCGACCAAACTTCCATGTATACTTAAAAAAAACTAGCTAAGTTCATTTGCAAAAAGAAATGTATATTAATTTCTCTTTAGTGTAGTGATTTTGTTTCAAAATATTCCAAGGGAATTTGAGCATTTACTTTGTGAATCTCTCCATATTTTAAATTAATTATTTTGTACCCTCTTCTATTCATTATTTGTAAGTTATCCACTTCTATAAACATTCTCACAAAACTAAAGTGGAGGTTATCCTATAATATACTTATAAAAGTCGAAAATAATTTAATAATTTTATATTACTTTTTTTTTTTTTTTTTTGTCTAACATTAGATTATTTGATTAACTTTAAATTAAGATTTGTAAGATTTGTAAAGTAGAAGAATCAGAATAACAAGAATCAAACTTTAAATATTAAAAACACATGTTTTTTTTTTAAATGAAGAACTCGGGTTGACACCAACAAAAGTGAATTTGTCAACAATGATACACTATAAATAAATGTTGAATTACTTATAAATATAATTTGTCAGTAATTATTGATGGATTTGTGTTCATCAATAATTATCGTCTATCCATCGATAATTGAGTGCGAAATAATATTTGTCGATAAAATTCGTTGATAATTGTGTGCGTAATAAAATTCATTGATAATTGGACACTAATATTATTCGTCGTAAAATTTGTTGATAAATTTCACAATATTAATATAATTCTAATAAAAATAATAATAATAATAATAATTAAGGTAATAAAAGTAATAATAATTTTCTTAATAATAAATTTTTATAACAATAATACAAATAATTTTATTTTATATAGATATATAAAAAAATTAAAATATAAGTTTAATAAATACGTGTAATAATAATAAAGATAATAATAATAATATACAAAATTGTTATGATAATAATTATAATAATAGTATTAATAATAATTTATGATATTTATAATGTTATTTCTTATTTTGTATGTTGATGATATCTTGTTTGAAACTAATGATCTTGGTTTATTAAGTGAGACTAAGAAATTTCTCTAACAAAATTGAAAGGAAAAATATGGTTAAACATACTATATGATATGAATAGAAATATTTTGTGATAGATCCCAATGACTGTTAAGCTTGTTTAAGAAAACATATATTAATAAAGTTTTAGAGAAGATTTGAATGGATAAATATTCAAAATCTCTCGTTCCAATACATAAAGGAGACAAATTTAGTCTCATGCAATGTCTAAATAATGATTTGGAATGAAAACATATGGAGAATATCCCTTATGCATTTGTTGTTGGGAGTTTGATGTATGCTCAAACATGTATGAGGCCATATATTAGCTTTGCAGATATGTATTACCGGGTGGCCGCAAGGCCGACCAAACGACAAAGCCGACTAGACGACAAGATGCAAAGCTAAACACGTAATTAGGTATAAACAAGCCAACTTAAGTGATAAGCGCGGTTAAAGCACAATTGGGCCTTCGTTTGGACCCTAAAGCAGACCCATAGAAGTCATAGCCCATCTAGAGCAGTATAAATAGCAGAATAGGCACAACACCCAAGGTAACTATTCACTCCCTACTCTTCTGGTACCTAGCTCTCGGTCTGACTTGATCGTTGGAGTGTCTTCGCAGGTACTCCCCCCATCGTGTCCAGACCAAAGGAGATCCATCTGAAAGGAGCCTAACCGAAAGATGAGAAGATTGCAACAAGAGGAAGTGTTCTACAGGGTTTAGGTCTTGTAGAAACACAGTTGATATGATTGGTAGATAACAGAGTAATCCAAGATTGAATCATTGGAAAGTTGCAAAGAAAGTCTTAAGATACTTACAAGAAACAAAGAATCACATGCTTACGAAGATTTGGTTATCTTAATGTGATTGAATATAAAAATTCAAATTTTGTTGGTGTATGGATACAAGAATGTCTATATTTGGTCATGTGTATATCTTTTACCTAGATGAGTGATTTCATGGAAAAGCGCAAATGATTTAGTCATTGTTGCATACACTACCGATGTTTAATTTGTGGCATGCTTTGAGGCCACAATTCACGCTAATTGGTGTGAAATTTTATTTTAGGATTTGGAGTAGTTGACAATATTTTCAAGTTGTTGAGAATTTATTGTGATAATTTTGTAATTGCCATTTTTTCTATAAGCAACAAGTATTTCAAAGGTGCTACTAAGCATATGAAATTTAAATACCTGTTCGTTAAAGAAGAAATTCAAAAAACATAAAGTGTCAATAGAACATATTAGCACTGATCTTATTATGATTTGTTGAGTCTTTAACAAAAAGTTATTGACCATGTTCAGAATATGGTCATTATGTCTACTAGTGAATGTTGAATATTGTTATTAATGCCAAAGTATTATAACATTATCAGAAAAATGTTAAAAAAATAAGTAAATTAAATTAAATTAAATGACGTGACTCATGTAAAATATAATTATAAACCTAAATGTAATTTAATAAAATAAAGGCACCTAGTAGTAATGAGATTGTTCACCGTTGACCATAAAAAAGAAAAAAAAAATAAAAACTAAAAAACACATATTTAAAAAAATTTAAAAATTATTCATGTATCAAGACAAATGTTCTCTAATAGATGAGAATCATAAATTTTAAGATTCTTATTATATAAATTTGAACTAAAAAAATGTAAAAGTAAAACACTCCACTCTCAATGACTCATCAAATATATAGATAAAATAATAAAAAACAAAACCAAGACCATGGAAAATAATGCCAAATGAACATTGTATGTACAAAGTAAGCCAAAATTTGTGTACAAAACGAAATCACAAAAAGCAAAGTTAATAATTGAGAAAACAAAATGGTGGATCATCAAATGATGTCACAAATGTATTAAGAACAAATATATATATATAAAAAAAAAAAGATAAGAAGAAAACGTAATCGTATCTTAAAATGATAGTAAGATGTTTTGATAGATATGTGTTAAATTGGAAACAGTTGTGGAGTCTGATACACCTTCAAGTGGAGCACCAACATATATAATTCACATCTAATCATCTTCAATCATTATTCATCAACAACCCTACATACCCATACTCATGTCAAGAGAAATTACTTATTAAATAGATAAGAACAATTGTCAATTTTATAAATAATATAGTAAAATTTAAGACACTAGAAAATGTATAACACCATGGCTTGCTATATATGTGAATTAAGAAAACAGTGTCGATATACATGCACCAACTAATGAAAAACATGTAGAAGACATGGAGTGATTTTGATTTATATGTAATTTCTTTTTACCAGTAATAAATAAATATGAATCACTTAGAGGTGGTCCAACTTGTATATATTAGAAAATAGAGATGTCAAAACCTCTTTAAAAAAACAAAATGCTTACCAAAAAACTACCAACTAGAAATTCATGAAAAATCATCTAACAATGTATTTTTTTTTATCAGCAAGAAATAATAAACTAATGTGAAACATTTCAAGAGTAGTCTAACCCTCATACAATTAGTCATGTATTTTGATAACACAAGATTGATTGTTTGTCTCATATCCAAATTTTAGATCATCCACAGATGCGTGTAGTATGAAAATGATTAAAATGGATCCAAATATTATAAAAAAAACTTGTTTCAATTATTAATAACAAATGTTAAGAAGTGGACTTTAAGCCTAACTCAACCTCATAAAACCGGTTTGTGGAAATGAGGTTTGCACCCACTTATATACTATGAAATGTCTTTATCTCTAGTCGATGTGGGATCTCCATCAACAAATAAATTTATTTCATTTTCTTTTGTTTTTTTTTTTTACTTTATTTCTCCATCCAAGTAAATCTCATTTGTTAGTCTAATTTTCTTCTTTTATTTCATACACCTCATTCAAAGCAATATATAATTAGTTAAAAAACTAATTCATTGACCATAAATCATAACTTGAAGACTAACAATCTTCAATTTCTAAAATAGTTTTCAGATTTGTCTATACAAAATGTTTTTCATATCATGAAAATTTGTAGTGATCCCACAAATTGCAGTAGCAAGGCATAAAAAAAGGAGACAGAATTTATGTGTGTGGTCGGCCACTGAAATGAAGAAGATGGAAATAGCAAAATGACCACAATTTATGAGTATGTGTTGGAAGCCATGGTGACACCACAAGAACAAGAACAAACACAAGCTTCTCATTTCATCCATTTTCTTTCTTCTACACTACTATACCACCTTCACCATCTTTCAAAGTTTCCACAATATTATAAAAGTGAAAATAATATATAGCATCACTACCACACATGTCACATGTATACAGGGACAATTAATATGTATATATATATATATATATTAATAATTGGTGTCAAATTTTTATAATTGCATTATCAATGGTCTTGTTTTTTCTTCAAAGGGGAAAAGTAAAATAGGAAAATGAAACGATTTTTTTTAAGTGTTAAGTGAAAAAAAACTATCTTTATGACAAAACATATTTTGAAAAAAAAAATTATTCTCATAAATTTGTAGATTTTTAATTTCTTTTAAAAATCTTTATCAAAAACAAAATATGTCATAAAATATTTTAAAATTTCTATAAAATAAATAACTCTTTAAGAAACTCTGTGAGTAAGGAGATTACAGAGTAATTAGTACAATTGACAATTGACGTAGAGATTGACATCACAATTTTATTTTATTTTATTTGTATAAGTAAAAAACTAATAAATAATAGAAATATTTTGAAAATACCTTAATCCTTATATAAGTACGCTAGCCTAAAGATACTAACATAACTGCACATAAAACAGAGATTCAAAGTAAAACAACAACCCAAGCTATCATTATCCCACCTAATATTTTTTTATAGATTTCATGCAAACTAGCGGTTCTAAACACTAATCGGAGTAAGAAAAACTAGCTATACTAACTTTTGAAGAAACCCACAACCATACTTTCAATTGCATTATAGTGAATATTTCGAGACAATCTATCCTCCCATTTTTTAAAATCTTCGGATTTCTATGTCTCCACAATCCACTTACGACTACTATCCACACACAATTCCATATCTGATTGACAACCTCATTGGCCCTAGTGATCTTAAAATTTAAAAGCACACGTTACTAATGAGTTCAGATATGTATCTAAGTGATTCAGGCATGCACACTGTGTCCATGCAATGATTTATTATGTTATTATTAATATTAATATTATTATTATTATTATTATTAATATCATCATTATTGATATTAATAATATTATTATTAATATTAATAATTAAGTGTATATAAATATAGCATATAAAAATATTTTAGTTTTTTTTATAAAAAAAACAATGCTCACTTTATATTTTCAGGAATTAAAACTGTGATTTATCTGTATTCTAATTACAAGCCAACATTTTGTTGCCACGTAGAATCGTTTTAGCAATAGGATAATTATTGTACTAAGTTGATAAAAAGAGAAAAACAAAAACAACACCAATGAGAATACGTGAATGATGAAAATATAAAAAAAAAAAAAAACTAACATTAGAAGGAACAATCCATTCATAATTTTGTCTCTTATCTTTTCCAAGTTTAACTAAGCATATATTCACTTAAAAGATATCATTATTTAGGTGTCTCTCCATAACTCAAACCAAATAAAGTTTATTTACTGTAAATTGTTGATAGGTTGATACATCCAATTGTCATTATAATTAAAAAGAAAAATATTTTTATTAAAATAAAATAATTTTAAAATTATATTATATTATATCATAATTATAAATTGGTGCATTTTCAATGTAAAATCATCATAATAACATTTTTCTTGAAAAGTGTAATTTTTATGATAAATATAACTTATATGTAGGAAGTAAAATAGCAATAAATAATTAAGTGCATATATATAGCAATATAAAAATATTTTCAAATTATTTAATAAGAAATAAGATTTAGACCTTTAGTATGAAGAATAACAATTTACATCTCAACAACAACAAAAAAACTCATTATAATATAAATAGTTGAAATCCCTACCAATATAATAAAAAGTGAATCACTATAAAGGTTACAAGTATCTAGAAATGTCCAAAAGAATGCAAAGTAATTCTTGCCCTAAGTTTCCTAAAGTGGTATATATTCAAGATTATGACTCATCCATCACTATAACCCTAGTTGAAAGAGTTGAAAGCCAAGGCTAAATACCATTTTCTTTCCTAAATAATTTTTTATTTCCATATAAACTTTATGGGAATTACATTAAAAAAAAATTGCACCACTAGTTATTTTCCAAAACAAAAAAATAGAAATGGAATTCATCTAATTTAGAGTATATTTTAAACTGTTATCTAAAAAATATCATTAAATAAAAACTAATTTTAAAATAAAAACCAATTAATTATATATTAATTAAATTAGATATTATTTTAAAAATTAAAAAAATTATTGATACTTAAAATAAATTTTATTATTAATAAATAGTTTCTAAATTTATATCTAGTTAACTATTAAATTTTTAATTATAAACTAATTAAATTTTAAAATTAATATTTTAAAGTTTAGTAGTTAATTAAATATCAATTTAAAAATTATTTTAAATATTAATAATTTTTTAATTTTTAAAATAATATTTAATTTAATTAATATATAATGATTTTTTTTATTTTTAAATTAGTTTTTTAGTGGTTTATCTATTAGTTCTTGTAGTGGCAAAAATAGGTAATTTATTCCAAGTGTCTCTTTGTTATTGCTTCGTAATCAACTTTGTACTTATTCTCTTATCCACATACACACACTGCTTTATTAAAACAGGATTAACTTTGATTAAAATAATAAACATGGATTACCACCTAATTCCAAACAAAAGTTCAGGTTCTCACTTGGATTATTCATATAATAACTAACTACTTTTTATTTTTAAAGTTCATTGCAAAATGACATCACACTATTAATTTATTCTTTTTTAAAACAAATAATATATGTGTTAATAGTGTAAAGTAGTCTTATATATTATTATTTAATTATAAATTACTGTCTATAATAATTTTAGTAATTTTTATAAGCAGTATAATAAAAATGGTTTCTGGTTAATTAATTTTTTATTCTTTTGAAAAAATTGACAACCACTAAATGTTATTAAAAAAGTAATAAAAGTTAAATCAGAATAAGAAAATATTTCAGAATTCATTGAATCTGTATATAGCGAATATATATATATATAGTCGGTAATAATTATAATATAGTTTGGAAGAAATTTGTTTGTGAGCACTTTTAGATGATAAAAAAATAAAATTAATATTTTTTCGCAAGTTAAAATTCATTATACATAAATTAAATTAAAAGTAAAAAAAAATATGAGAATTTAATATATATTACAAACTTTGGTAATTAACTTATTTATAAACTATTTTGAGGTTGCAATTTAAAGGATAAATTTATTCAAACATACTCTCTCTCTGTATGGGATATAAAATTCCAAGTATTATCTATTATTTTAAAATTAAATTTCTAATTGATAAGACATTGATGGTAGAATATTATTTTATAGATTTTTAATATTTAAAATATACATAAAAGTTAAATTTGTATCTTAAACTTAAGTTTATATTTCAGCAAACTATAATACTACATTTTCAGTAACAATGACAAGTTCACATGGAATTAAAAAAAATCAACAAATAAATATAATGTAAAATTAAAAGAAATAATATATAAAAAATTGTAAATTAACATAATCGACTAATACATGTTATATAAAAAAAATGAATAATAAATTTTAAAATATTTGTTTTAAGAATATCATTTTATACTATTTTCTATACCGGATAATACCATGCATGTTTAAAAATTCTAAATCAATTTAACTAATTCTTAAACCAAAATATTATTATTTTATGTAACCAAACAAGCACTAGATAGTTTCAAAAAATTTAAATAATAAACTAATATACCATTTATATATTATTTATCTGTCTAATTTATATTGAACTTGTTAATTTGTATTAACACTTCAATTTCAAATAGAATTAAATATGTTGTTATACTTACATATAAAATTAATTTTTTTCTAATTTAAATTTTAGATTTTATGAATATTTATAATAAAAAAATTATTAAAATAAATTTATTTTTTTTAACATAAATTATATTATAATATTATAATTTACATTGACATAAAATATTTTAATATTTTTATTTACGTAACAAACAAATTTCAATGAACTATATTATAATATTATAATATTCACGTCAATAACAAATAAACATAAATATTTTAACATCTTAATTCATATTAAAAATTAGTTTATTATATAAAAAATAACTAACAAATACTTATTTGATTAATTTTTCTATTACAAATATTCATAAAATTTAAAATTTATATTTAAAATAAAAATCAATTTTATATTATAATACATATATATAAAAAAAATATATTTAACCATTTGTAGTTGTAGTAAAGTAGATGTGTTTGTTAACATTATTGATTGAATGCATTAATTGATCTGATTCTGAAAAGAAAAAATAAGAATAAATTTGAATTATATATAGTGGTAAGAGCATAATGTCCACATTGATTAATAATTTTTGTAACACTGTTGGAGGAAGACATATGCATGTGTGGGGATAACCCACTTTTGTGAAGTGCAATTCAACAACAGAAGGCAGCATTAATACATATTTGGATCATTTCACACAATTTCTTAAGCCAACAAAATTGTCATTGTCATAAAAAGAAAAAATGTTGTGGTTTTGTGCCATAAAAATAAAGAATATTGTGGGTAGTGGAATGCTCACAATTACCACCAATTACCACCTCTTGCAGTAAATTAACAAAGAAATTTTTACTTAGAGAAAATGAGAATGTTTTGATAGTGCTTCAATCATTAACCCCTTTTCAATACCATATTTCAGTGTTATAGTGACTTTGGACACATAGGACTTCACTTAACCTAATCATGCATCTGATGTGATACCAATATTCTTTATAATTCTCCTCACAAATCACTAATTAAACCATGTAAATTCATTTTTAATGGTAGTTTGAGGTAATTTGTGTCTATCTTTCATTTAGGAATGTTGTGAAAATATTATAAAAACTCTCTGAAAGATTTAATGATTATTAGTAACTTATCATGGAGATAGTTCCCATAGAAAAATCTTACTTTAACAATTGTATTTTGTATTTAAAGACACCAGTTTATAATATATTTTTTTATCTTTAACAATTGTATTTTTTAAATTTTAAATTAATCTCTAAAAGACTAATAAACACTAATTTATAATATAAAGTAGTAGTAGTGCTGATAAAAAAAAATATAAAGTAGTAAGTAGTTAAAACTTTGGTAGTTGATAGTTAAATATCAATTTAAAAATTATTTTAATAAAAAATACTTTAAATACAAATTATTTTTGTAATTTATAGTCAAATAATAATTAATTATTTTAATTTTTTAAATTAATTTCCATTTAATAATTTTTTTAGAGTTATTTTAGTTTCTAAAATAAATTTATATTTAATAATTTTTTTGAAATGTATATCAATATTCATAATAAATATGGAATCCCATGCATAATTTACACTAAAATAATTGATGATGTGATACTTCATTCCAAGGATACACAAGTTCAAACCATTTGCATAATTAATAAGCAAATTTATAAATTTCATAGTTTCTAAGGAACCTCAACAAATAATTACTGAAAAATTGAAAGTGATTTGTTAATAGCTGTACTTTTCATGTTGTCAAGTCTTAAATACATGTCTCAGTCTTTTCAAGATTGTACACTGAGAAAAGAGATTTTCTTGTTATTAAAATAATTATTCACATATACTAAACTTATCATCATTTTGAAATAAAATCGACATATATGAAAAGTCTTAAGATTCTATGTTTCTATGTTGAAAGAATGATTGATTGTATAGATTATTATTTGTGAGAAAGAAGACATATTGAATTTGATACGTTTATAACCACTAGTGTTTTTTTTTGGAAAGTTTTCCAATAATAATAATAATAATTATTATTATTATTATTATTATTGACATATTATATTTGATGTATTTGATTTTGTTTTCATTCCATGAAACATTATTTTAGCATGCACAACAATACCTCATGAGAAAGACCAAGATGAAAGTCATTCTAGATTAAACTTATCATTGTTTAAAAATCATCAAATTAACTTCTAAATATTAGTAGTATACAATAAATTACGATTATTAACATTATTAAACCGGTGTAATTTAAAAGATTAATTAAATAAATTATTTTGAAATAAATATGTGTATTAGTATTTGATTAATATCAACTTAATTGAAGCTAATAGAGTTTCTTTAATATTAGATGCTTACATACTGGCTAACCTACTTTGAGTATTTTAACTATTTGAAGTTTCTTTAATTTAACTTCATATCTTAATCATCTTTATCTCGATTATTTTGATTGAGAATTTTGAACATGACATCACACTAATTTTACTATAAAAAATAAAACCTATTTTTATATATGAATAGTCATTATATTTTAATTTTACTCTCTATCCTTAACTTTTTTGGAAAATTTCACTAAAAACAATTCTTTTAAAAAATGTACCATGCAATACCTAAAAATCCAAAATGATCTGATTTTGATAAAAGAAAATGTGTAAATTTTTATTTAAGAACAATTAATAATTATCAATTTCAAAAATAACAGCAAAAAGTTAGCATAAATCAAATATAAAAAAAGGTGACCATACACAATAATAAACATATACACTTGACAAACAAATAAATCAATATTTTAATTATATTTAATTTATTTTTTAATATAAAATATTATTATAATAGTTTATTACTTTTTGGGTGTAAACACAATCATTTCTTATCCAAAATGTTAGTATGTTAAAACAACTTAAACTAGAATGTACTAGAATTTACAGAATTGCAAATTAAACTAAAGTACTTTGTTAGTTCTCTCTCAACACTATATATCATCCATCATGGTTCTTGTGTGATGAGTGCATGAATGAAATAGAAAAAAAATGAGCCAAAACACATTGTTTCTAGAAGGATCACAAGAAATGACAAAATAGGATGTATTTACTCAGCAAAAGAGTTTTTCTTTATCTTTTATTGTGCATTTTTGTAATTCTAATTTTTATGATTTAATTCTTATACTTTTAGGTGTAATTAGTAATATTTACAATAAGTTTAGTTGGACTTTCTCAAGCCCATATGACATAAGGGACAACCAACACAATGAAAGGAAGTGCAAGAAGAAGAAAAACAATAAGCATAATTAGAGCCCAATTGAAAACTACCAAGCTTGACCAAGGAGTGATCAATCAAAGGCATGGAAAGCTTGACTAAATAGAAGCAAGGGAAACATGAGCATGTATATTCATGTTTCTTTGGTCTATATAACTTAGGTTGTGTTTGGATTGGGGTGAGGATTTAAGAGAATGAATTTGAAGTAATTTGAGAGAAAAGTGTAAAGAAAGTGAGTTTGTTTTGATTAAGGTATGTTAGAATGGATTTGTGAGAAAAGTTTATTGAAGGTTGTAAGTGATATGATGGTTGTAAGAGGATTTTTAGAAACACTTACAATAAAAACTATCTACCAATATTCACAAATATACAACCAGATGTAAGGACATTTACAAAAGATTTAGACTAATTATTAAAAAACAGTTTGACTATTATTTCAAAAGATTTTGACTAAGAGTCAATCGAATGGTGGAAGACTAGCTAATAACACAAACATTGCAAATGCAATTATTTATTTATGAATTTGTTGAAAACTCTCTTTTAACTTTTATAATCATAGTGATATGTTTCTTTGGTCTATATGACTTATTGTTTTTATCCATAGAGTTCTTTACAATAAAAATGTGTTTCTTGAACTTTTTGTTCATCTTGAGTTTTATATTATGCTCTATTTTTCTTGGTGCTACTTACAAATTCTTGTAAGCTGAAAAAGAATTATCTCATTATTACTCTGTTATTGAATTATTGTTACACAACACCTTGTAGATTCAAGATTGAAACTAAATGGACATTGATTGTCTCACTTTTTCACTAACTTTCATTGTGAGTGCAGATTCACTAAGAATCTATAAACATCATCTCTGGATTTATCAATGTATAAACATTTTGATTGATTTCGCCTATAAGTGTCAATGTTCTTCGTCTGAGTATTTAACTATTCTTGCATCAACAAGAACAATAGTTCTGATCAAGAGGTGTGATCATGACTTCACTAAATTGAACAAACCAAACTCCAAACAAGATCTTCAACAACCCACCCTGTTGTATATGATGTAAGTGTGTGCATGTTGGATCAGAGTGCACAACATTATCTAGATACTAAATTTAAACAAATTCAAAATGTAATCAAGACAAGTGTAAGGGAGCTGAAACAAGATTCTAATGCTAGTTCAACCAAAGAAGAAAAATAATTCAAGAACCAAAAAATGAGTTATGAACCATCTCAAATCAAACTTGGACCAACAAAGTTGTATGACATGCAACTCCATTTTTCTTACACAAACAATTTGAGATGCAACACACCTTCACACAAAGTGCATAACAATCACCGAAGAAAACTGCTACAAGATACATTTATATCACCATTTTGTTTCAGAAACCCATCAAAATCATCATTAATCAAGCAACCAGCATACCAACTTTACCAAGCCATGTTTGTGCATAGGTAAGTTATGCATGAAATGAGACCAATTTGCTTATGAACAGATTATATGAATTGAATTTCAAAATCAATCCCTTTTTTTAAAAATAAACTGCTTTGACTTTAATCAAACCAATTTTGAATCAGTTTTAAAATTCATTTTTAGTAGAGAATCCATCTTAATCAAATCTAGTTATAAGTCAAAAGATTTAACTTTTTTATTACAAAATCCAGTTATACAACAGTGTGTTTTACAGAACACAAAACATTTTAATAGAGTACAAAACTAGTCTTTGATTCTAAAAACTGGTTTCAGAAATTTAAAATAAATTAATACTGCATAAGAGACATGGAAAAAAAAGAGCTAACAATTTGTTGAGCCAGAAAATAAAACAAACCATGTGTAAAAAAAGTATTTCTTTTCCAGAAGAAGATGAATCAAGCTTGCCAAAAACTATCTACCAATATTCAGAGACACTCATTAAGAAGTGGACTTTAAATCTAACTCAATCTCATAAAATCGGTTTATAAGTCGATATAGGATCTCCAACACACTCCACGTCCAGAGTAACAGCTAATTCGTGGAACAATATATTGTGGATGATTTGATAGCGAGTGGCCTGATAAGGCTAACAAACTTTTCCTAGGATAGGTTCGAAATGACTTTGATACCATATTAATAAGTGGACTTTAAACATAACTCAACCTAATAAAACCCGGTTTATAAGGTGAGGTTTACACCCAATTATATGGTATGAAATGTTTTAATATCTAATCGACGTGGCTAAATGAACTTTTTGCAAGAGTTTAAATTCCTGTGAAATTCACATTAATAATGATCTTGATGTTCAAGAATTTCTATTATATGTTACAAATATTTCAGAGAACAATTGGAACATACCATGAATTTGGAAGAACAGAATTTGTTCCATTTCTCTCTCAATTCATATGTATATGCATTGTGAACATAGATCTATATGTACTCCTTGAAGAAGATCACCCTTCACTCTGATTCAAAGTGTGAGAATCAAAAGTTACCACCTTCCCCTGTTGCTCAGAGCTCTGAGCAACCACAACAACAACATGGCTAGTTCTTTGCTGATATTCCAAGGCATTGACAATGACTCTTGGTGGTGGTTCCATGGCTGGATTTGGACAAACAATGGTGATGGTGGAACGGCACAAGGGGCAAGAGGCATGAGATTTGAGCCAAGTATCAATGCAAGGGAGATGAAAAGCATGGTTGCATTTTGGCAACAATCTCAAGCTCTCATTCTCTTCAAACTCACTCAAACAAACAGAACAATCATGACCCTCCACCACCCCTCCCCCTTTGGTGTACTTGCAAACTGTGATGGACTTGATGAGAGCCTCATCCAAACCAGAGTTAGAAGAAGAAGAAACCTGAGCCAGTTCACTGCTCCCATCTTCTGCTAGATCATTGGAGTGCATGGTTCTTCTCCTGCAGAACCTTGAGATGATGGTGTAGTATGTGACCAAGATGAAAGTGCTGGCTAATATTCCAATCACAGCAACTATGAGAGGTGAGAACTCAAAGGCTGAAGGGTCATCATCAGAATCACCACCAAGGAAGAGTGAAGGAGGAGGAGGAGAGTAGACTATGTAACACCACTGGGGACAGTAGATGCTGCAGATCCCTTGAGAACAATCCTTAGGGGTCCATGGATATGGATTTGGATTGGAGTTACTTGCAGAAGCCATTTTCAGTTTCTGTGTGAATGAAGCTAATCATGTGTTATCTCTGGTTGTGTTGTGTTGTTGTTGTTCACCCATTTTTTGGATCTTAGAAGAGAAGAGAAGAGAAGGAATCAGAGAATGAGAAGATGGGAAAATGAGAGTAAAGTACTTGAGAAGTAAAGCAATGGTAGGTGATCACAAATGGCTTACTCATCTTATCTTCACCTACTTTTTCATTCTACTTTCAACTTTTCTTTTACCATTATTACAATCCTATGTAACACATAATACCACAAATCAAAATACTTCTAATTTCTATTTATAATTTCTAGTTATAAATTATATAAATTGATAATAAAAATTTATGTTTATAAATATTTTTAGAAAAAAATTAAAAAAACATATTTTTTATGACTAGTTAAAAAAGATTTATTCTTTATTTTTATAATTATATTAAAAATTTATACAATAAATTTAAATTTTTAGAAAATTAATGTATATCTCTTTTTTAAAATTATGTTAAAACCGTGGTAGAATTATCAAAATTTCAATAAATATTTTTTGAATTGGATATTCACCGATATATATGATACATATCTTACAAGTGTCACACGAGTGTCGGTCCGATACATTTATCCGACATGAACACGTCATTTAATAGGAGTGTTGAATGTCAAAATTAGCGTACATGGTTCCTTGTATTATGCAAACTTCTCACTCAAAAATTATACCAGAAAATTAAATTCTTTATCAGATCAAATTAACATCTAAAAACCAGTGTTTTTTCTTCAATCCACAGTGTCTATGGTGGTGTTATGTGTGTTTTATTTAATTAATAATAAAAAACAGTTTTAGGTGGTTGTACCATAATTAAACATATAAAAAAGTAGGAAAATTAACTAACACTTTTTTCTATGTGATAACTTGATAATTGCTTCTAACTAATATATAAATGTTGTGCTTAAATATTTTATAATTTAATTCTAACCTTATCACATGGCTACATACCAATATTATTTATCAATTCTGCTACCTAGGTTTTTGTCGGTGGGGAAGATAGTTATTCTATGCAGTCCACTCTGTCACATGAATTATAAACAAAAACAAAATTAATCTAAAGTTTTTAATTAAATGATAATATTTTTTTCTTCAAAAAGACAATTAAGGATATTCAATCTTTAAACTAATTGAAATATTTGTAATGAAATTTCAGTAGTTGTTGTTGACAAGTGATTGCCCAGAAAATATATCTTGAAAACATCATAAGAAAAAGTATTAGGTATATTCTTCATATACCAACTTTTTGAGCCTGCACCTTACATATTTTTAAATTTTCAAAAATACTTTTTATTTTGGAAATAAAAATATGGAATTGGAAAAAATATGTTCGTAAATTCATAATAGATTATTGTGTTCCAGAAATTAAAATTCAGAATAAAATTTAAAAATTAAAATTTCAATTTTATTATGATGCAGGAAGCCAAAGTATTAACACGGTTGAAGATGTTTATTACAAGTTGGAAGTGTTTTCCATGAAATTAAAAAACATAATTCTTGTCTAAATATTAATATTCATTATATTCCTTTATGTTGTTACTGTATATGTTGTAAATGATAAATTCATGATTAAACTTTGTTGGAGAAGATAACGGAATATTTTAAGTAAAGATATTTCTTTTTTTAATCACATTTTTTATTGTTTAATAATATTGTATCCACTCTAGTAAAACCACAAGTAGTTGACCTAAATTATAAGATCCATGTCTTTAAATAAGATTTATGTTGAAGTTTGTGAATAAATTTTTTATTTTAAGATGTTAATTTTCCAATAGTAATTAATCTTTAACAAAATTAATATATGTTTCTATATACATAATATCATTATAAAAGGAATATTAATAAAATGAATAAAAAGGAAGAGAACGTAATTTTTAAGGAATATAAAAAGAGAATGATAACTGAATTAGTGACTTGCTTTGCTTTGTTATCATGAGATACAAAAATAGGTCAATAAAATGTAATTGTATATAAAAGAATGGTTTATTGATATAAAATTTAGTAAAAATAAAATAAAATTTTTGGTATAGATAAAGTATTTGCTTGTTAGTAGAAGTAGTGATTTGATGGTTTAAGTAGTCTCTAAGACAATGAAGCTTCAAGGATGGTTGTATTGTTTGTAGATCTTATCATTGTGTTAATCACATTCAAACTAGTGCTCATACTTTTGCTTCTAAATTCTAAATTCTAATTTCACTTCTTCTATAATTAAGACTTGAGATTTTAACTTTAAATAACTTCACATAACTATAACTTAAATTTCATTTTGTACTGAATAGTAACTTTAATTTCATTTTTAAATATTATTCTATTGTTATTTTATTAAAACATTAAAATTATAATTTAAATATTATTTGAAAACAAAATTGATTTCATTCATATAATTTTAATTTTAAATCATATTTCCAATGACCAAACTTGGAGGAAAGTGAAGGGGCAATTGCTGCACCCAATCACAGAAAAAACCCGAAAATACTTTTAAAAAAATGGGATACATATAAAATTACATTTCGAACCCGTTTTCCAGAACACAATAATCTCTTCCAGATAATTTTTTCCAAAATGTATTATTTTCAGTTCTAGATTTTTTTATCCATAATGGAATTTTTTTTTCTAGAGTTTTATATCCGAAACACAAAAATCTCTACCAGATTTATTTTTCCAAAATGCATTATTTTCATTTCCGAATTTTTATTTCCGGAATAAAAAGTATTTTTGGAATTTTAAAAATTATGTTGGGTGCAAGTTAAAAAATGTTGGGTACAGGGAGCATTTGGCAAGTGAAGGTTGGTGGGTCCATGGACTTGGAGTATTAGTAAATTTGCAATGAGTTTGGCATTGAAATGAAAAGGCATAGACGTTGATTCAGAGACTAAAGGGATAAAAAAGAGAAGAAAGTAGAAAACGTGAAGAGACAGAATAGTATGGTGAATGTGCTATAAAACAGATAAAATCAACTCTCAAGTTAAAACACATTCTAAAACTACAATCAAATGTACTATACTATTTCATGCTTAACTTTTCCCACTTTTATACTTTTCTTTATTGCATTAGTAACCAATAATGTTAATTTTGGGAAGCAAAATTTGAACAAGAAAATTGGAAAATCGTTTTGTACACTAAATACATTTACATTTCTAAATTACATTTCTAAATTACATGATCAATAAGCTATTAAAATAAAAGAATTTGAATTGATCATCTCAGTTGGGAACATCTCTTGAGCTGACCTTTTTTATACATATCCTTCTGAGAGACACTTAAAATTCCAGACTGCTCCTCAACTTTGTCAATAAGAAGTTTCAGTAAAGGAATCTTTGATAGAGTTCTCCTAGACCCTACCATTATTAACTTTTTCTGTAAACAAAAAGCAAGCCAAAAACTAATTCAGACAAAAGTTAAACATTGCTTACAAAAAATACTAGATGCCTGGGACACCTGTTAGACAAAAATAATTGCTAAAACTCCTCAGGAAATTGCAAGAAAGCCTTCACTATACAGTTTATTTTTTGGATTTTGGCCACAACATATAACTAAACTTCATTCTTTTTGTAGCAAGATAGTTTAGTACTTGGATTATGATAACCAAAGAGAAATCTATGAAAAACTTCCTCATTAGTTAAGCACTAAAAAGCATGGTAGTAGAATCGAGATACAAGTAGTGTATCGGAGAGAGCTGATATTATGAATCGTAAATCGTTTCGTATCGTGAATCGTAAGATTCATAAACATTAAAAAAAATAATATATACTTAAATATATAAGATATAAGATATGTATACATACAAGATACAATAAATTATATAAATTATATATATGTATATATATATATATATATATATATATCACACAATTTTACCAAAACAACCTCTATGGTGCATACATGTTATTAAACAAATTATGTCTATCTTTTTTTATTTACTCATTTTTTAAAATCCACACTGATTCACACAATACGGAATCGTTTCGTTTCGGGATTC
>Ga0123342_1003269_pt1 | contig 26151 bp, 7 predicted proteins | sample Turbeawhitnodule_FD_89960 | JGI IMG/M metagenome (GOLD analysis project Ga0123342, IMG submission 89960) | Root nodule microbial communities of legume samples collected from Mexico - Turtle bean Mexico white nodule | ecosystem: Host-associated > Plants > Roots > Nodule | place: Mexico: Nepantla...
AAAATAAAAAAAAAAATGAAAAAGAAAAAAAAAAAATAAAAAAAAAAAAATTATAAATAATAAAAAAATGAATGTTTTTTTTGATAATTAAAAAGAAAAAAAAAAAAAATAAAAAAAAAAAAAAAAAAAAAAAAAAGAAAAAAAAAAAAAAAAAAATATTTGTAAAAAAAAAAAAAAAAAATACAAAAATAATTGTTTGTTCTCTAAATCATATCCATGTCATAAGATAGGAAAAAAATTTGAAATTACTCCTAGAAACTCCCATCACTTAAGAAACATCAAAATCAAATATTGATCTTGATGAAACATTGTATTTTCATCTCATAAAAGTTGTATGATATCTAAACATTCACATGAAAAAGCTAGAAAATACTACAAAGATAGTTTATAAAAGATAGTTTATAAAAGATAGTTTATAAAGCAAAAATGAAGATATTTTATTATAAATTCTACGATATTTCATTTTTTATAGTTAAAAATATAATGGTTACACCAATATTAATTTTATGTATTTTTAAAATAATGTATGTGTTTTTCTTAATAAAGTTTGTCATGATATTTCATATATGATAACACTATTTATTCAATAAAAAGTTAACATTAAATATATTTTTTAACCATTATATATAGTTATAAAAAAAAGAAGAAGTAAAGTCCTATATAGTGTATGGTTACATTTTAAATAGAGTTATTGATATAATCAATTAAAAATATGAACAACAATACTAAAAAAATATTGAGTTTGAGAGAGAAATGTTGTGTTAATTCTCTCTCTCATGTAGAACTCATATCGCTCAAGCAATGAATTGTGGATGTTAAGGTAAGATTTTGGAAGATTTTTTAGCAAATGACTCTTATTGCTCAAGCTTTAACCTTGTCACTTAAGTGATATAAGATGTAGTAAAGTGACATACTCGTAGTTTAAACAAAGATTAAGACACAACAATTATCTATTCTCTAAAGGGAGGGAAGTGTTAGTGTAACACTCAAGTAATATAGCATATTGCTTAAGTTTGGTGAATGTTGCTCAAGTGATAATTACTTCCTTAAGAGATGTAAGAGTGACTTTCAATGTATGTTTTGCTCAAACAACCCGATGGATATGTGTATGTGTGTGTAAATATTTAATTATGTAATTATTTGATTAGAATGAATTAAATATGTTATGCATGACTTGGATGTGATAAGTCAAATAATTTAACTAGTATGTTGAACATGTTTATGGTTTGTGATATTAAGGATGAGAACCCAAATAATACTCTCACATCACATATGATCTAAATTATGTGGATTAAAAGATCAAGTGATAATAAGTTGAAAGAAATTCTTGCACCACTTTTATAATTATTTGTGTAATAAACTTACTTTGACTTATAAAACCTATGGTGGAACATACTTAATACAATTATTTTATAATACATTTAGATGTTCTTAAGTATTCATTGAAGTTGAATTCTTATACCAATAATAATTTAGAACTGATTAAATAAACTTTATATGACTTGATTTGACTAAGATTATGATTTTTTTTATGTATGTTACATTGATTTAATTTATTGTTTGCTTATTCCTCCTCTAATTTGTTGTGATTTTTTAGTGTGATTGTTCCTTATACATAGTCAATGATATACAAGTTTAAGTAATAATTATGGAAAATAGAATAACAAGGCTTTTATGTGTATTTTTAAGACTTTAATAAATATATAAACTCTTTATGGTATAAATCACATCATTCAACCTATAAATGCATGTATATAATTATATTTTCATATATAGTTTAGTTTGTTGTTACAATAATAATTTTTCATAAAATGAAACTGGTGATAAATTTTATAATTTTCATTATCATGTGCTTAAAAAAATTAGAGATCAAATTATTCTAATGACAATTAGAATAGAACTAGAGTCACTTTTCTCAATATTTGTTGGCATGTGAAATTTGAACAATTTAAGTGTTTAATGTTATCTTAATGTATTTATGGTAATGCACATTCAATTCAAAATAAAATTATATCTTTATAATTAGGTACTCTTATAATAAATTTAATTACACTATACAATAATTAAAATAATTATAATTGATTTTTTCTAATAAACTTACCTTCACTTATTTTTAAAGGAAAATATTATATTAATTTTAATGTAGTTGAACACTTCTTTTCTTATTTTTTAATTACATAAAAATCAAATATTTTCGAGTAGAACTCAAATTCAGAGTAAGTCATTTAATAATTAATTTCTCTACCACTAAGCTTTGAAGGGGACGGAAATCATTTAACCACATAACTCATGACTAAGAGTATAGAAGAAGATGAAACTTCAATGATGAAGTTGGAGAGTGGAACACTAGATAAATTTTTCTTTCTTAGTTTTGTACAAATTGTATATTTAGGATTTTGTAGTCATAAATGGCTAGTTTTGGCCTTGTATGACCAACTACAAATGAAAGAAAAACATGAAGCAAGAAGTCACACATTTCTTAAAACAAGACACATTGATCTGTTTGTGATGGAATTTAGTGTCACTAGTGTGAAAATACATCAATAGTTACAACTTTGTAGTTTTAATTTCACATCACTTGGAACATGTCAATTTTAGGCTCTGTTTGCTTTAAGGGTTGTACTGTTCAAGAGAAAAGATGTGAATGAATATCCATCAAGGGATGTGCAGGGAAGGGAGAGAGTGGATCTGCATGAGAGTGATTTCTCTCATGACCTCTTCATATGCAAAGATCTGAGGGAAAAACCACCTAGGATGATGGTATTTCCCCTTTTTGACCTTCCTTTTTGTTTTGTCATTCATGCAACAATGTATATAATAACACCTTTTATTTTTATTATTTTTCCATCACAATTATCATATTATGATACTTCATACTTTATTCTATATATTTTCTCTTCTTTATAAATAAATTTGTTGTACAATTTACTCCATATATAATATTTTTTATTATAAAATATCTTCTAAAATATCTACATACAATCTAAAATCAATGAATATAAAAAAACTTTCAAAATGTATAAATAAATATAACAATAAATTTGTATATGCTTGGATAATATTATTTTTATGATTATTTTCATGTTTCAATAATATTAAGTAACTCGTATTTTTCTGAAAATAATTATTTAACGGTATCGAAATAACTTATTCAATTGTACCAAAAATAATTTAAAATATTTCAATTAACTCAAATTTACATAAAAATACATCATATTTCATTAATTAAATATTTTTAAATACAAGGATAAATTTGTAAAGTTACATTTTACACTTTTAAAAAAAATAGAAAAAACCTCAACCATTTTATCACTCACAAACTCCTATAGACTTTCCTCACACATCCACCCTAATCCAAACAACCTCATTTTCTTCGTACTTTCTTCTCACATCCTCACACATCCACTCTCTCAAATTTTCATACATCCTCTCTTCAATCCAAACACACATTTAAGCTTACTCGGACGCTCATCTCTTGTCCTATATGTTTTGTATTTTTTTAGTCTCACATTGATTTGACAAGTCTTGCAAAGAGAATCATGTCATCTATATATAAATCTCATTGTCTCTATAACATTCACCTTAATTGAATAAGATATAACTTATTTTAAAAAATATTTATCATTATCTTAGATCTTACATACGAGTAATTTTCTGCTAATTATTTTTGAAGAGGAGTAGAAAACTGAATTTTCTTTTAAATACTTGGTAGTCTAAAAGTTTTTACAATCCTTCTAAAGTTTCTTGTAGAATTTCTGATATAAAGAGGGGAATATAGACTACACCAAGAAAAACAACCAGAAATTTAATATCATAAAGTATAATTTTTGTTTAAAGTATCAAATGATTTATATGTATAATTATCATGTGTCGTATAAACCAAAATCCTAAATTGAAAGAAAGAGTTGAGGCAATAACTTTATTGCAAATAATTGTGTTTATAATTTTATGGAAGCAAATAATGAAGCTGATAATTGGATAAAGTCACCAAGTTATGATGGAGTTATTCCTCTACTATCAGATGAGTAATGTAGATCGAATTTACTATCTCACTATTTTTATATTTCAATATTCAAACTTATTTTCCGGTGGATAAATTTTGTCAAAAACAAATAATAATTGTAAATATATTGTTTTGAATGCATTATTCTTTTATCGTTAGCTTGCAATGTTGTGAAAAATATTTTTATATATTGTACGTGTTATTAATTTTCAAACTTCAACAAATACCACGATATTTTGAATTGTTCATCTTATTAACTTTGTAACGTCACTCAAAATATTTATTTCACAAATAAAATATTTTCAAAATTAACTCTACAAATAGTTTGATTCATAAAAAAAGGATAAATTTTAACCCTAAAGGCTTGTTCACGTTGAAATGATTGTACCACATATATAATTTAATCAGACAAAAATAGTATAACTTATAAAATAAGAAAAGAAATAATGTAATTGAAATATTCCTAGCTTATAGAGTTCGGTCCATGGGGCAGAAAAAAGAGCTGTTTTCTTTTAATTTATAAAAATTCAAAATTATTTTATGAGCAATATATTAATAGTAAGTTCTGTTAGAAAGAATAATTATATATTTCATCTAATTAGGGATGGGGTGAAGAAAGCACAGATGATAAAAACTCCATTTAAATAATAGATTTTATATTCAGCTTAAACAACTAATAAGGTGTTAATTTGAGTGGAAAAAAGTGATTAATAGATATTATAAGAATTTTATTCTAAAATATTGTTTGAACACTTTAAGTAAAACTGATTTTGAATATGTAATTATTAGAATAGGTTTCAATGTGAATATTAGAGTAATTCATTTAATGTATTTAATATTTCTGATTCAGTTATTAATTTAACAATGCATTCTTATTTAAAAATTAAAAATTATAAATGCCTTTTACGATGATGCATTAGTTGCATTATCATTTCATTAGACTCCATAGCAACGCGCTTTTTGTCACCTATTGTTGTGTAGCAATCCAATAATAATATAATAAAGTGGTTATGATGATTGACGCTAAACAAATTATTCTCATCACACGTCCTTTGATTATTTTTAAGAATCAAAGTGTACACTTTTTTAATATATTTAAAATCGAGATGATCTTTATAAAATCAAGATGTGTGTACTATGAGACATAAATATTTTTTTTCTCCTATGATAGCTTGAATCAATAAAGAATATGTTTGCAAACACACTTTATTCAAATCAAGTTATTTGATTCTAATTAAGTTACTTGTTTCATATGTTAATGATTATTTGTAATCGACATGTACTTGATTTAATATGTTTTTAAACATTAAGCAGTATGTATAAATATGTTTGATAACTATTTAATAAGATAAGACTTTGTAGTAGTGATTTGAGATGTCTTAACATTTATATAGTTATTGTGAGTTACACCAGAAAAAAAATATTGAAGAAATTTAATACTAATGAATTATGACTATTCATTAAAAAAATATTAAGATATATGTTATCTTAAATAATAAATTTTAACTTAATAAGGTTGAGTTGTTTTGTTTTGTTTTATATATGTTTTTGTATGGGTTGAGAATGTCTCATCTCATGAGTTGTAGGTATTTTTTGGTATTAGTGTTTAGAAGGTTTCGATGTTTGAAACCTTCAACAATAAATTTCAATGCGATAAGGTTGAGTTTTTGTTTTGTTTTATATTATGTTTTTGTATGGGTCGAGAATGTCTAGTCTCATGGATTGTAAGTATTTTTCGGTATTGTATCTAGAAGGTCTCGTTGTCTGAAAGGTCTTGGTCTTCAATCTCAATCAAGAAAGGGAAGATATATGTAAAAGGTTCTCCAATGCCAAAGTCAATACTCAGTGGATGAGAGTAATAAATATTATTAAATACGTACATTAACTTGGTATTAGTCAACCTATTTATAGGGATGAGTTGAGCCCTCACATTGGTGGACCTAGATTAACATGAATTTCGTGGTTAATTTTCGTATTAGTCTAACATGAAACACAATTTATCTGCTAATATCGTACTTAAGTAATTTTTCTCCTTAAAGTGCTAAGGTATACTCAGTCGAATAACTAGAATCACTTTCGGTTAGTCTGTTTGAGACGTTATGAGAATTGTCAAATGTCTCATAATACTATGTAATACACTATATAATATTTATCTTTATAATTTGTAACCATTATTAGAAGATAGAAATTAAACAAATTAAAATAAGTCTCATCCACTTAAACCCAATTTGAAATATAAAAAGAAGTAGAAACTAAAAGCATGAATTTGAAAGTGGTTTGTTTGTTAAATAGTAGAAGGAAATAGCTAGGAAGAGTATAAGGTGTGGTGAGGGAGAAAGAGGGTGGAAGATAGAAAGAGGCATATTGAGATAGAAAGGTAGGTGTGTTTGGTTAGCTGTCTTTCATTTCCACCCTTTTGTTTTCTTATGTTATCCATGAAAACTGGTGAATGGCATGCCTTAATAAGGTACTCTTCTTCACTCTAATTAACACCACTGGTCCAATCCCAAGAGGGGTAGACCTAGCAAGCAAGGATATATAAGTCACTCATCAAATCAAACACCACCTTTATTCTAAAAAAACATCAACAACATGCCAAAATTCACACAATTTAACGTGAAACTTTGCAATGCCAAGGACCAATAACCCCAACCCCATCACCCCATGTTTGCTTAAAGCTAATGCCTAGTGTACACTCTTTGCCTAACTCTTTTCATAACACATAGACCCTCCTTTCAAGCATAACATAGACCCCTCCTATTTCTTTCACAAGATACTCCTTCTCATAATAAGATACACCTTTTTTCACAAACTCAAAAACCCTCATTTTATAGGTCCACAATTTTCCTCATAAATAACCCCATATCATATTACACCACATGTAACACGTTCAAATGTTCATGTTTTGGATAACAACAATATAATTAAAGAGATATTTCACTAAGTGTACTACTTGTCCTAATTAAAAAAACAATAAGTCAATATCAAATCAATAAATTATTGAATTATATCATCCTTGGAAAATACATTTTAACTTTTTTTATCATTAGACTAAATGTCACTTACCAACTCTTTCACTTTTTTAATAAATATCTATTTCATAAATTAAAAAAATTATATCTAGTAGGCATCATTCTTTATATTTGAGAAAAATAACCGTTTAAATATTATTATTTGATTGTAATTTAATTTACTTGATATCATTAACATAGTTTGTAATAATTTTTATTCTGGTAAAGTATTTTAAATATGTCTACATTGTTTAGGAGTTGGGTAAAAAACAATTTAAATATATATATATATTTTTAATTTTTTGAGATGTATTTTAAGTATAAAACTGTGATGAGATTTTAAATTTCAAAACTATCAATATCTTAAATTATTTATGCTGTTTGTAAAAATGCAACAAATTTTTTTCTTAACAATTGAGTTGATATTTCTTATCTCTTAAGATTCTCTTATAATTATAAAAGATTATATATTCTTTTCATTCGACAGGAAACGCACGCGGTTTGAAAAGTGTTGCATAGTTAATTTAAAATCATATAAACTGAGCAGAGATTATTGTGATTTTAACATGATAATTATCTAACACATAACTTTACGTAATTGTTCAATAAAAGATATGATGCATCAAATATTTATTACCTTAAAGCCGTAAACTATGTGATCGCAAGAATCTCCATTGCATTGGATGCATCGGTTGTTGGGGTGTTTGCAAATTTTGAATGTAGGGTATGCTCTTAGTACTGAAATATTTCAACTCACAAATTATTATTTTTATTCATTCACAAAACAATTATTTTTATATATATTTATGACAGAATTTTAATAAAAGTATTCTATAATAAATAGGCATTAGTATAGAAACTTTTACAATGAAAATGCACTGTGTAACTAAATTGTAGTTGGAGTCTAAAAATTCCAATAGAAGCACAGAATGGTGGTTTTGGCTTTTAATTTGTGGTAGTTGTCAAAGTGATGTTAATTTGTTAGTTCAAAGGGAGGTATCAAATGAGATTTGCTCCATTTTCATTTTGAATTTTAACTTTACTAGGAAATGCCAGAGAGTCATTTTCCTTGAATTAATTTTGAGGCCATTTTTTTTTCTCTCTCTCTCACTGTTTCTTGAAAGCTAGTAAAATTGAAATGGGTGGGTGCAATGCCAACTACCAACTAAACAATCTCAATCAATAAATACAAGCCACCGCGAAATAAATATGGATATCTGTTTCTGCTCTTTGATTTATTGCAATTTATGTATTTTTTAGGTCAAATAAGAGGATTACAATCTCATCTTGTGGGCTTCGGCCATATATTTTAGTGTGTTTTATCGTGCACTCCTACATTTTTCTTCTGGCACCCTTACATTTTTAAAATATGAAAACTAGTCTTGTCATTTTTATTTAAAGAGGCATTGTTGATAGTTTTTATGGCTACGCTTATTTTTCTTGGTTGATTTTTGGTGCTAGTAGAGGGTGATTTAAGCTGTGCTAAGCAAGTAACGGGGTGTGGCTGCCGTGTTGAAGTGTTGGTTGACTTTTGGAGGTAAGAACTGAGTTTTGTTCAAGAGGATTGAGTGATTATGGGGTTTAGAGATTCCCAAAAATCGGATTCCACGACTGTATTACACACTAAGCAATTCGCATGTGCCAAAAGGAAGTATGGAATGACTAATCCATAAGTGAAGTTTTTGTAATCCGGATGGGGGTATTCCAGAATGTATTTTTTTAATTTATGAATTGGTGGATTTCGAATGCTTTTTTTAACTTGTGGATTGGTAGATCCGGAATGCATGTTTTGACTTATGGATTGACGAATTCATAATGTATTTTTTTGACTTGAATTGGTAGATTTGAAATGCAATTTTTGACTTTTGTCTTGTTGTGGTTTTTAATAATTTGTTGAAATCATTCAAATTATTGTTTTTTAATGGAATCAATGCCTTCTTTTCTTTTGGGTATGTAGGTACGAGTCCTTTCACAACCAACCAGCTGACATCATCTGAGTGGTCTTGCCGGTATCAACAACAAGAAAAAAACAACCAACCAAACCAAATGGAAACAATAATGAACTATAACTCATAGCCCAAAACACATCTTAGGATTCAAGGATATTGTAGCAACAAGGAATGCCTAGATGACGTTTTTATTCCTGAGTTACAATAAGAAAATTGAGAGGTTGTTCCACAAATACAACAAAATATACATAAAACCTCATACCGAATTACCAAATATGGGTTCATTCTTGGATCACCCAATATGGTTCCCTACTATGGACTGCCTAGTCCAAAATCCACCAAATTCCACTGTAGAATATCTAATCCGACCGAAAAGCGGAACAACCAAATTGTAATAAAAAATAGTACTTACCTTCTTTTCCGATCACATAACTGTTGCAAACACCACCTAATCACCACCAAGTCGTCATTTATAATTATACATGAATGTAGGGATGCAAGAAGATACATGTAGAGGAACAAGAAGAAACACAATATATTTTATCATTAAAGCCCAAATATATAAATGGATATAGCCCATCAGTTTTCCTAGTGGAATCCCATAATGACTTTTACTCAAAGCATCCCCATTATTACTACGAATCCCATACTAGCAGAAAAAATTAAAATATCTTCTGTATCATGTCACTGTTGTCGCTGTCATTGCCGCCACTGAGCCATCATTGTTGTACCTTCATTCTCCAGTGCACTCTCTAAGGATCTCTTTACTTTTGTGGATGTATTGTTCACAATCAAAAATATGAGAGGATATCAATCATTTGATTTCAGGATTTTGTGGGGAAGAGAAAGAGAGGATATAAGTATGAACAGTAGATATCCTCTTCCGTTAAAATGAAGAAAAACAAATGAAAAGTCACGTTATTATAAAGTTATTTTTGAATTTGCCCTTATTAAATAAATTTAACTAACACAAATATTTTAATAAAATGAAATGATGATAATTAATACAAAAATAAAACTTTAATACAAAAATATATACTTACTCATAATACACAAATTATATAATAATAATTATAAATATAATAATACTATTTACATTTAATACAAAGTGATTTTCTAATTACATTTTATAAATTTATAAATATTTAAATTATTTATTTCTATATAATAATTGACTATTTTTACATATATTCAAAATTTTATATGTAAAATATTTTTTCGTTAAGTAACTCGTATTTTTTTTTTCCAAAAATTAATTATTGAATTATATCGAATTATGCTATTAATAATTTTAATTCATCTAAATTTACACAAAAATATGTATATATTTGATTATTCTAATTTTTCTAAAGAAAATGATAAATTTGTAATTTTACATTTTACACCTTTAAAAAAATAAAAATACTCTCAAAATCATCATATTGCTCACAAACATAATAAACTTTTCTTATAAATTCACTTTAACATACTTCAATCTAAACACACTAACTTTCTTCACATTTTTCTCTCAAATTCTCAAACTTTCATTCCTCAATCCAAACACAACCTAAGAGAAAGAAAAAGAAAAGATAATTCATTCAAAAAAACTTGTTTTGCAAACTACACTTACGGTTTGGTAAACTTATTCTGGAAATTCTTTTATGAAAAGCTCATTTTATAACATATTTCATGTGTTGTGGAATTTTTTTCTGGAAAACACGTTTCAAAACGCTTATTTCAGAAAATTCGTTTTGGAAATTTTGTTCTCGAAACGTTTTTTTTCTATAAATTCTATACAAAAATATATATTCTGAAAATTTCGTTCTAAAAAGCTTGTTCTGAAATATTTCCAGAACATGTAATTAGAAAGCCACTTTTACATAAATTATGGGGGTGTAAGAAGAAAAAACCTGCCATAATTTTGTAATGTAACAATAACAACTCTATTTTGCTTACAATTTCGAGTTTCTAAAAGATAAGAGGAGAGAGCTTTTAGTTTATACATAAATTAATTTGATTCACAAAAAAAAATATTTTTTCTTAAATCTTAAAGATAAAATTTATTTAAATAGAATCTTGATAGCTAAAGATAACATGAAAGTGTGTAAAACCAACAACAACTTGTTAAAAGTATAGAAAAGTGACAACTGAGAAAGGAAACTAAAACAAGTTCATTGTTTGTTATTTGCTTAAGAGTTTTACACGGTCATTCCAAAAACCTTGGAACTAGAGAAGAAAAAAACATGAAAAGGTAACAACTGAAATTTCCACAGCACGATCTTGAACTTTCTGTTCTTGCCTTCATCAACTCATGTCCCTTGAAGACCTTTCACCTTCAAGAAAAAACATAAATCTTACCTTAAAATAAAATTGGAAATATATACATATAAAGAATAATTTGTACCAATCATGTTTCTGATTAACATGAAATATCTGCTAAAACAAATCATTAGTGTATAACAAGGACTATTAGGAGAGTGTTAAATACCTTCATGGTAGAACTACAATCAATGGTGGCATAGAACTCAGAGCAATGAATGTTGTTTCAAGAAGAAAATATATTGTTAAATTATTGCATTAAAATAAAACTTAGCATTTCTTGTACGAAACTCAAATTAAGACATCTAATCTAAGGGATTCCGAAGCCAAGCACATTGTTCTTTGCTTGATTTGTGATTAAAGTTTAAATTAATATAAGTATATGTAAAATTTCCATTTTCAGAAATAAAAACTCACTCAGAGGGAAGGGTTTAAATACAGAAAACCCCTGTTGATTAATTACCATTTTATTATGGCAACTACTAGTATTTATTTGAACATCATGAAGCAAAAGTTATGGGATCTAGCTTGCTAGGAATTCAAAGCTTGCACCATTGGAAGTTAGAATATGTACAATACTAAGTTTTTATAAGAAAAACATTGAACACGAACTGCTTAATTTTTATTATTGCTTAAATTTTTTTTTCTAGAAATAAATTTTAATTTTTTTATCCAACTTTACTACATATATATTTGATTATACGTCTTTATACGTATGAATTTACTCCTTAATTTATAATTTTTAGTGTAACGTCCATAAAATATATATATATATATATATATATATATATATATATATATAATATAAAAGAGTAAACTATTTTTCAAAAGATATAAACAGTATATAAGAATATAAAAAACAAAATATTTTTTTTATATCATATACCATATGAGTCATAATATATATATTTTTTTGAGAATATTATAACAAATTACACCTAAATTAAAAGAATCTTTAATTATTTCTTAATGAGTTAGAGTATTTTGTCACACTCAACTTATTAAAAAATACTCGTATTACACATGTCTTATTAAAGACTAACACTTAATCTATAAAAAACATAATGAAAACTTTATCTTCATCTTCATATATCAAGGTGATTTATTGCACTTGTTTTATAATGGATCTGATATACAAACTTTCTTTCAATTCCAATATATCTAATGTTTTAATCTAAATGTTATTTAGACTATCAAAATTTTAGGATATCTCATTTTCATAATGAGTTATGTAATATTATCTTAAGTGTTTATTACTGTGCACACGTGTAAGGACTTCAATACCACATTATATATCAAAGTACACAATACATTAGACCATAATATCATACATATATCTACATACAATATAATATAAAACAAAGAAAGGCTAAAATCACAACGAGAGGTGAATTGGTTTAAAAAAGACCTTTAAAAATTTCAAAGATATGTTTTTCTTAATCTATTGATGATAAGAGAAATTATATGCAACAATCAATGGACACAAAAAATAACAAAGAATTCAAGATAATGAGAGAAACACAAAAAACACACAATTTTTGTTTACTGGTTTAGTTCTTCTCAACTCTACATCAGTTAATCCAAATAAATTGAGTTAATTTTTTTACTAAAATATTTAATTTTTCAATTACAAGTGCTTCTATACAATTAAAACAAGAAACTAAAAAAACATTTCTTGAAATATCATTCAAGAAGCCTTACACAAGGTAAAGAAATCACTCAATTACCTAACATACACACAGAAATCACTCAATTACCTAACATACACACATTAAACATGGGTGAAGATTTACAAATCAAAATAATAAAAAAAAGACAAATATCACCTTATATGTAACAAGTTTACAACAAAACAACCCTATAGTATGATCTCTTTTTCTTGATCAACATTGAATAATATTTTTTTTCAAAATAATTGTATTTTGTAAAAAAAAAAAAAATAGAAAAAATTCTAGACCATAATACAACTTTTTATCTCGAAAAAGTATGAAAAATTGTGGTTTGAATTAGAGAGAATTTTTTTTTTAAAGTTTTGAGGTAGCTAATCAAAATAATTAATTATTTTATTCATTCTTCAAGAAAAAAAAATACTTTGGTAAATATATGAGTAAAATAAAACAAATCATAATTATTAAAGTAATATTTAATTTTCTTATGTAGTATATAATAATAATAATTTTTAATAATATTATCGGTCATACTTCGTAAAGACCCTACCTTCTTTTCTTTCTATTTTTTAATATCTTTTTCTCTCTCTTCTCTTTTTAATTTCTCTTCCATTATTTCAAAACCTGATTACATCTTGCGGTAAGCTGAGGAAACAAACTACATTTTGACCCTGTCAGATTTTCAAATAGAATAAATTCATCTTTAACTCTAAAGATCATTTATTATATGTTTTTTCTTAGGATTTACCCATCAATAATGATGGGGACAATTGAGAAAAATATTTCTCTCAATTTGTTTTATCACATATTGAATTTTGGTGATGTTTGGATAACATGTTTTAGGTCCTTAGATTCTCTAGTGATTTTTAGGTAAGGGAAGCTATCTATGTTTTTGATAGAATTTTGTATAGTTGATTTAGATATCGAGTAACTGAATTGTGTATGTTAGAGTATAAAGTTGGTTGAATTGAATTTGATTATGGTTTGATGAGTTTATGAATTTGAATAGTTGAGGTTGAAATTATATTTTGAACGAATTTTAGTATGAACTAATCTTTTTGAACGATTTAAATGTTATATGGTTGGATTGTTCTTGAAATGATCTTTAAAAAATATTTATTAATTAAATTTATTTATTTCTCTTTCTTTTCTTCTTATATTTTCAATAATTTGATTACATATTATTTCTTTTTATAAATATAAAATGAATATTATTTATTATATTCAATTGGACTGTGAAATTTCTAAATGATATGGATTGATATGACTAGTGGAACAAGTATGAATTTGATATATATGTATATATATGTGTGTAATTGATTTGAGAAATCTTAAATAATGTATGAGTGATTGATATGCATTGCATGTGAATGATATACATCGTATGAGGACAATTAAATTATATGAGATTGAGATCATACATTTAGGATAATGTATGAGTTGTTGATTGGTTTGATATTAAGTATTGACACCTGTGTTTAACAAAGATCTTTTAGCTTCACTGATGATCTAAGTCACACAGACTAATATATCAGGTGGTGAGAAGTTGAGGAGGGAGGTCATACATCAGGTTCCGTTGTATACAATCGATATTAGATGTTTGAACTTATCCTGATTCTTTCTCTTAGATTCGCTTGTAAATCTAAGTCTTGGATATTGAATAAGATGTTATAGTCTCTGGTAGAGCCTACCGTGGTGTATGGATCCATGTGTTGTCCATATGATTGTTGATGGATGGTTTTGGAATGAAGTGGGGTTGTGATGATTGATATTGATTATTACATGTGTATGGTTGACAAAAAAATGAAATGAAATTATATAAATGAATGATTAATCTAATTGTTTATATTTACTTATATTTTCATATGTTATAATTTTATTTTTGATAGTTTAACTTTGCATGTGTTGTTTGTGTATGAAGTGTGATGATTGTAGTATATACACGAACAAAACAGATATGGGTGTGGGTGCAAGAGAGACTTTTGAAAAAAGAGTGGAAAACACAATTTTCATTTTTTTCTTTTTGTAAATGATTTTGTATATTTTAGGGTGTTACATTATAAACATTAAATAAAGTATATTTATTAAATGTAATAAATAAAGTATATTTACTAAATGTATTAAACAAAGTATATTTACTAAATGTATTAAACAAAGTATATTTACTAAATGTATTGATAATATATTTAATATATATTAAAGTTATTTAATGATAATTTACTGTTTCTATGTTATATATAGTTTAATTTATTTTTCATTAATTACAATTAATTAATATTTTACATCATATTCTATTATAATAATAAATAACTTATTTACAATTTTAAGTATATATATATATATATATTATCTTTATATTTATGCTATGTTTTCACTGAAGTTTTCCATTGTACACTTTTATTAATAAAATAAAATAACATCTTCCGTTTAACACTCAATTAATCTCCCCCAATCCATCTTAATAATTTATTTTTCATACTTATAATTTTTTTAATATATATTAGTTATTAACATATTACTAATTTAATAATTAATAAATTCATATATCTCACAATTAATTTTTATTAATTAAAAATAAAAAATAAAATTATATAAAAAATATTAATTAAATAAATGTTATTAATAATCATTTTAATGTTATAGAAAATTAATAATATGAATTTATATCTATAAATATATTTTTTATATTTAGTTTTAAAATATAATTTAAACTAACTATTATTTTGCTTAAAATAAATGTATGCGTAAATGTGATAAATAATTTTGTTTTCTAAATTTTTAATTAAGTGATTAAATTTTTCTTGTTATATGTAATAAATAATAATTATTCAATATAAATAATAATAATAAATTTAAATATTAGAAAAGTAATTTTTATTTCAAATAACTAAAAGAATAAAATAGTTTTATTAACATATGATTATTTCAATCAAAATTTTCAGATAGATTTACTTATTGAGTATACATATACTAAGTAATAATAGTTTATTCTAACTTAGATGTATAATTCATTAGCGTTCAAATTTTTTTCAACCATTTGTTATTTTTCTTATAGTAAATCTTCATGTATAAGGTGTGCCTCCAAAATCTCAGGTAAGAACATATTCTCCTAAAGTAACTTAATATACAAGTATTACTTTAAAATGAGTTTTTATTTATTTTGCATAGTGGTGAGGTTATTAAAATGAAATTTGAAAAGAACATATTTGTTGAAGATAATTTGTAGTGTTTATGTATTTTAAATTTAATGAAGGGAATTCACTTGATGAGTATTTTATTTATTCTCAATGAGTAATTTATTTAGTTTCAATGAAAAATATTGTTTTTTAAACTAAAATAATCTCTTATTATTCTAAAATGACATGAAATTAATGTGATTAGATGTTTTCTTTACGTGAGTTTGATGATTATGTTTTTTGTGAAGTTTTTTTATACATATGTTAGCATTGTAATTAAGACAATGTGCAAAATAGTTCATTGATATAATTTTTAAATGTCTGTAGATGAGAGTCTAATTGATATTATGAAAAAAAAAAACATAAATTTAAAGTTACATATTTCTTTTTTCAAAGTTTGAAAAATTAAGATTTAAATTATTAGAACTCAGTGTTTCACCATGAATGGATGGACATAAAAATACAATTTACCAAAAGTATATAATTTTCACTTTAATATATTATTTAATAATATTTATATTATTAATGGGTGTTAAATTTTTTTTATGAAGTAGAGATGTTTCAATACATAGTTTACTTATCATGTTCAAATAAATAATTAATATTATTTGGAAACATAAACTAACTTATTTGAATAAAATTATAATAACATATTAATATTATAATAAATGTAAAATATTAATTTAAAAAATTTAATGAAAAATTGTTTGAGTTCTAAGTTTTCATTCTAATAAAAACCCTTAAGAAATAAATTCATAAAATAATAAATTAATGTATAAATATTGTTTGTATGGATTATGTGTTAATAGAGAGTGTGTGATATACTTTATATGTGTGTTTTGATAAACATGAAGTGTGAAATTAACCTAATATTATAGAATATATAATTGATAATTTTTTTTTTTTTGAATTTTGAAGTAGTCAGAATATGTTATTATTTTGACTATCTAGATTTATAATGTATGTGATTATGTGTTATCTACATTTAAATTTTGTGGTGATGAAAATAATATATATGTGAATTGTATTATATCATGAGATTTGTGATTGTTCAAAAAATTGGCTCATCTTTGTGTGTCACTAGATAGAAAGGAAAGATAAAGGAATTTTTTTTTAACTAAAGTTTAATATGTTTTATTACATTACTTAGATTTTTTCTTCTCTTATTTTTATTTTATTTTATCATGCCTCCTCATGTTCTCAAAATATAAAAAAACATTATAATTTAACAAAACTAATATATTATTACATATATTAAAAGGTTATCAACTTTAATAATAATAACAAAAAAATATATATCCAAAAGTGATCTTAACTTATTAATGTATAAATTTGAAACTAATACATATAAATTAAATTTAAAAATAATCATTGATATAAATATTCTTTAAAAGATATATAATTATAAATTTATTTTTATATTTCTATTTATTGATACCATACCATAATTGATAAATTCTTATTAAATATATATTATTTTTCTTATAGATAAATCATATAAATTAATTTTTAAAATAATACAAGAGAGAAGACGAGAAGACGAGAAGACGAAAAGACAGACGAAGACAGGACAAAGAGAAAGGAGAATAAAAATATAAGACTCTGTGGTGGTAAGGTTACTCTTAAGTTTTGGATAGATCAAACACTCTTTCTTCGTCTTCTTTGAGGTAAGCAACACTTCTTTGTCTCAACTCTTTGTCTTTATTCTATCTTTTTTATTCTTTGTACTTTCATGAAACCCAAATCTCAAATCTTCTAATTCCTCTTTAAACCCTAATTTTTTTTCTTGTGCTTTTTTCTAGCTTGCATGTGCACACACCCTTGCAATGTTATAACATTTACAATTACTTCTAATCACTTCAAATCTCAGGCCTTTGTCGTTTGATTTTGTATCCACGTCTGAATGGCGAACGATACAAATTCAGAAAACTTTGTTGAATCGTATGGGGTTCGCATTGGTTTAAAGAGAGAATTTAACTTTGCTATGAAGTCACAATCACAAATATGTGATTCTCTAGGTCGAACTCGGTCGAAAAAGGCCCAAAATTTGGTTCAGGTCTCTACCAATTCCTCTCACAGGCAATACAAAAATGGTGTTGCTTTAAACGAGAAGGAAGTAAAGAGTGATTTGGTGGATGCAAAGAAACTTAGTCAAGTGTGTGATGAAACAACAATGTTTGTTGTTAGTGAAAAGGAGCACAAGAGTGATGGAACTAAAAGCCAAGTGCAGAATGAATGTGAAAAGGAACACAAGAATGATGAACTCGAGACTGGAGTTATGCAAATGCAACCTGCTAGTGATAAGGTTAAGGAGGAAGGTGACAATAATGTGATTGTTCCAATTTTGGCTTGCCAGTTGGAAACCCCAATAAAGGCTGTACAATCAACATTGAAAAAGTTAGAAAAAGGTGATAGCAATGTTAAGAGTAATGGTGTTGATAAAGAAAGAAATAATGGTTCTATTATTACTATTTCAATTCCGAGGACATCTTCTAAAGGTTTTATGGAAAAAAAGTTTCCTTCCAAGCTAAAAGACCTTTTATCTTCTGGGATTCTAGAAGGTCTACTTGTGAAATATGTTCGCAGCATCAAGGTATTATTCTTTCCAATTTTTATATATGTTTTTAGTTTTTTAATGTATACATTCATGACAAAAATACGTGTTTTTTTAGGTGAAATCTATAGGGCTTTTGGGAGTTGTTTCTGGCGTTGGAATTTTGTGTTATTGTGAAGTTTGTAAGAAGGTTGAGGTAAGTAAATGAATATGTATTTATTCTTTAGTTGTAAGCTAGATTTTAAATTGCAATTACTGTTGTTGAATTTTTTGAAAATTATGGACAAATGCAATTACATTACAAGTAAATATAAAACTATGGTAGTCAATATTATGTTAAATGTCTCACGGATTAACTTTTGCTTTGTTTATGGAAGTAGGTTGTGTCACCCACAATTTTTGAGTTGCATGCTGGTAGTACAAACAAGCGTCCTCCGGAGTATATTTTTCTTGAGAATGGAAGTAGTCTTCGTGATGTTATGAATACATTTTTGAATATTCCATTAGACACTTTAGAGGAAGTTGTACAGAAGATTTTGGGAGATTTCACAATGAGGACATCTAAATTTTGTGTGAATTGTAGAGGTTTGAATTTTTTTTACCCATTTTGTGTGATTGTCTACTTATTCCAAATCTTAACAAATAATATTCAATTGCTTTATTTACTCTTGAAGGTGTCAATGTCGTATCAAAATTATTCTGTAATTCATGTGTGGAACTATTAAAGGATTGTCAAGCTAGTCTCACCTTAGCAAATGACACCAATAATACCTCTGTACCAATTGCAGTTCAATCCAGGTATCAAGACATCTTAATATTTAAGTCAACTTTTTGGTGTTACTATGCATTAACATTAATATTAATCATTAGTATATTGTGAATACAAATGCTTTGTATTTATAGTATGATTCATTACTTTTGCAAAGAACTCTAATACTAGAGTTATTAACAATTGATAATTTGTATCGATAATAGTTCACGTACTTTGTATTTATGTCATGCTTCATTTTCTTTGTTTTGACAAATAAAAAAAAACATATTATCTCTATCATGAAGTTCAATTAATTTTATATTTATAATTTGGCTTCTCATTTGATTTTGTTGGACTAAAAAAATTATTTTTCCACATGCAGACATGTTTGTTTGCATGCGTAACAAATTACATATGCACATAATACAAGATTTGTATTGAGTATTTATCATACAATATTTGTTATGTGATACATTTTTTATGTTGACTAGTTTTTTCTATTTAACTTTTTGTCATCTTGATATAATATCCATTAATAAATTATTACAGGTCTCCAAAATTAGTTGTACTTCCAAATTCATTAAATCATGGAATGAAACATAATACATCTCAGAAGAAGGGCAAAGGAAGAATAACTAGGAAGTAAGTATTCTTGTTGTGCATATTAAATTATCTTATTGATTTAAAAGTATGATTTTGTTCATGTAGTAACATTTTAAATTATAGCCTTTTATTAAATGTATAATCATATTTTATATTTTTCAAAATTTGGAAGAGATTTGCGCTTGCATAAGCTAGTCTTTGAGAAAGATGGATTGCCAGATGGAACTACAGTAGGATATTATATCCATGGAAAGGTTGTATCAATAATGTCTTCTTATACTTACATTAATTTTTTTTAACTTTTAACTTTTCTAAATATATTTTATGTCTTGTGCCCAGAACTTATTAGCCGGTTACAAGAAGGGATTTGGAATTGTTTGTAGTTGTTGCAATAATAAGGTATGTTCCTTATGTTGTAGTACATATGTTGTCTTAATTATTGAATTTAATGATAATGATACATCTCACACTTCTTCTGTACATAAAAACAATGGATGAGTAGGTCAGTCCTTCTCAATTTGAAGCACATGCTGGTTGGGCATCACGACGAAAGCCGTGAGTTTTTGTTTACTTGTATTGTGTATTGTTAGAAATTTGTTATAGTTATTTTTTTTCAATAGCTATATGTTAAAATACTTAATAGATGATTCTTTGGTTAATCTTTTCTTACCATTTGTTTTCTTGTAGCATGATAAGTTTTCCGGGTAGATGATTTTTTAATTTTTTAATTTCTTTGTAGCTATGTGAACATATTTACATGTAATGGACTATCACTCCATGATTTGTCTATCTCCCTATCACAAGGTCGCAAATTTTCTACCAATGATAATGACGACCTATGCAGTATATGTAGAGATGGAGGAAATCTTTTGTGTTGTGATGGATGCCCAAGAGCTTTTCACATAGGTGAGTTTTTTCTTTTCCATTTTTAGTAATTTATCGATATATTAATATTATATATATTTATAGAAGATTATTTAGTTTATCTCATATCACTTTTTCACATGCTTTATATATACTTCTCGTTCAATATCAATTAACTTGAGATTGATTTTTGAATTTATGACATCATCACAACTTTTACACATTTTTATGTGTTAGATGGATTAAAGTTTGATATTTTTGTTTGATGTAGATTGTGTACCTCTCCCATATGTTCCAAGTGGTACTTGGTATTGTAGATATTGTCAGAATTTGTTTCAAAAGAGCAAATGTATCAAGTTTAATGAAAATGACAAGGCAGCAAAACAAGTTGAGGACATTGATCCCTCAGAGCAGATAAACCAAAGATGCATTCGTATTGTCAAAGAGTTTGAACTTGGTGGATGTGGATTGTGTAGGTAATATATTTTTCTATTTTTAGTGAGATTGTTGTGAACACATGTACAAATAGTGTGTGATTTTTATTCTCCCTTAGGATATTTTGTACTAGATCAATAATAATAAAATGTATAGTCTAACAAATACTTGATTTTATAGTGTAATGGTTCATTTATACACTCAACTAACATAATAGTTCATTTATACTTAAAAGTTATTACAAACTTTTCATATATTGTTCTATGAAATATATTGGCTTCTTTCCACTTTATTACCTATAGACTTATGTGTTCCTGTGTCAAAAAATGGTCAATTAATATTTCAATTAAATATATAATAAAATCAATATATGTATAAAGATTAATTGCTTTCGAAAGACTAAAATGAAGATCAAACAAACTTAGAAAGTAACATTTGTCAACAACTTAATATGTATGACAATTTGTTTTTGTTTAGGTATAGATCAAATGTGTCCATGTCTTATGATAAAGTAGCCTTACTATCAATTTACTATAGGAAATCTTCATTAATTTTTCACCACTTGATACTTTTGTCTATCCGAATCAATGTATCTTTACAACCAAGATGTCTCATCATATTCTCTAATTTAATATTTACCCCTCATCTCAATAGTGTTAGTATTGTTGCTATGATAACAATTAACACACAAAATATTACAGTAATATCAGTCTAGTATTACCCACATCCAAATACATTACATATCATCAATCACAGGTGTCTCATTGGTATTTTCTCTACATTACTCCAAATTCTTTTGGATTATCTTTAAGATATATTTCACTTGATATTTCAGAGACCAAGATTTCAGTACAAGCTTTGGACCTCGAACAGTAATTATTTGTGATCAGGTGTTGTTGAATAAGAAATACTAATTGTGATGCCTTAATAAACACATTATTTACTATGATTTATTTGTTTAAATAAAATTACTAATTAATGTGTGTTTGTAGTGTGGAAAAGAGTATCATATTGGGTGTTTGAAGGATCATAATATGCAGAACATAGAGGTGTTGTATACTTCTTTTCTCCTCAGGTTTATTTAGTTACTTATGTGTTTTATATAATGCATGTAATTGTTGACTACCGTTGCTTTACAGGAATTACCTGAAGGGGATTGGTTTTGCTGTTCAGATTGTGAGCATATTAAAACTACCTTGGTGAATTTGGTGGCTAGTGGAGAAGAGAATCTTCCAATTCCCCTCTTGAGTTTGATTAAAAAGAAATACAATGACAAAGGTTTAGAATTTGAGCTTGGTATTGATATAAAATGGAGGCTTCTGAACTGGAAAGTGGGTAAATCTGAGGAGACTAGACAATTGCTTTCAAAAGTTGTTGCTATTTTTCATGTGAGTGTATTACTATCTCTGTACTTGTCTAAGTTAGAATTCAGTATAGAATAGGTGAAAATATTAAATATTGTTCAATGAATATGTATCTTTACCTTGAGTGTACTGCATATTTATAAGGTTTTATGAATTCTTTGATTCTGGATCTGTATTAGGGTATTAGGAGTAAGTTGCAAAGTTAATCTTAATGTTAAAATAAGATTTTATATTTTTGATTAGATTAACTACGCTATACAAAATATTAGTCGTTGGTTTCCTAACAATGTAGTATGTGTGATGTTTGATCTTTTCATAGGAAAACATTCGACCATGTTACTGGTGGTGATATTCGGTCATTGATACCAATGTTACATTTATCATGTTTTCAATTTAACTACTTAGAATTGGACTTATGTCTTGTAGGAGCGATTTAGTCCAATAGTTCATACTACAACTGGCACGGATTACATTCCAACAATGCTTTTTGGGTAAGCAGAATCAACCTTTTGTTCTATTGACTTTATTTTCTGATATGTTCATATGAACATATGATAAAACTAGTTTGTTTTTTTAATTTGAATTCCTCAGAAGGAACATTCAAGGTGAAGACTTTGGTGGGATGTACTGTATGTTACTTACTGTCAAGTAAGTGGAGTCTTTTTTTTGTTCAATATTTCTCATTTTCAATTTGCTTGAAAACATTTAGGAATGTTGGGTGTGTTTCATGTTCTTGCAGTGAAGTGGTTGTATCTGCTGGAGTATTTCGTGTGTTTGGAACAGAACTGGCAGAACTTCCCTTGGTGGCAACGGTTACTGATTTTCAGGGACAGGTTGTTTAATATTCTTTAGGAAAAGTAAAATACAATTGTGTGACATGTTCTCACTGAAAGTGATATGATTTTCTTTCAGGGTTACTTCCAATCCCTGTTCTCTTGTATTGAGGGTTTGCTTGGATCATTAAAAGTGAAAAGGTTTGTTCTACCTTCTGCTGCTGAAGCTGAATCAATATGGACTGGTAAATTTGGGTTTACAAAACTGGAACAAGATGAGGTTTGTAACACATGATTTCTTGTGATTTTCATTTGTTATTTCTACTTATACTAACTTTCATTCTCATCATTACAGATCAACAACTATTGGAAATATTATCACATGATGATCTTTCAAGGGACTTCCTTATTGCAGAAGCAAATTCCTCAACTTTGAAGCAGATCTTACTTTGAGTATGTTAATTTAGAGACCTTATTTGCTAATGTGTTCTCTGGATTTTGGTGGATGTGTGGCAGAACACATCTTTAAATATGCACTATGGATAAGAAAAAAAGATAAAAGGTTCATGCTAGCATGATAAACTTATATTTAAAAACAGTAGACATCAAAACATACTGTGAACTTTTAAGAAACAAAAATGTTGTATGTCAAGTTCATTTATCATTTCCATTGAATTGATGATAATGGAAAAGTTTGTTTGTTTCATTGACAAAATCTTTTTTTTTTTTGAAAAAAAAAAGTATTTTGTTTAAAGTTTTTTTTTTAATTGATGTGATTTACAAGCATTTTTTTTGAAAACCAAATTAGTTTGATTGATTAAGTGAATTGCATTTTTTTTTTGTCATTCTCACTACATGTTAGCCGGTCATAGTTTTTACTTTCTTTGTAAGTTTATTCATGATTGACAACTACAAATGTTTAAAAAACTTCATATTTCGTATTTATTTAATTTTTGTTAAAATTTATAAATTTTAATATAATTTTATCTGTTTTGTATATATTAAATGAAAATTATGATTTAACAAAACATTATAACATATTTTATAAAGTTAATTCCAATTGAATATTTAAAATCCTTTTTTCTCTACTATTATATTTTAAACAATATTACATATATATATATATATCAATCAAAGTTTATCAACAATTATAATAATTAAATGATATTTAAAATGACTTTTATTTACTAATACATATTTTTTCTAAAACAAATACATAAAAACTAAATTTAAAATAAGATTTGATATAAATATTTTTTGAAAGATATATAATTATTAATTTAATATAGTTTAATTTTTTTATTCATTTATTTCTTCGATAAATTTTTAATAAATATGATAGCTTATGTACATTAAATTTTAAAATAATACATAAAAATTAATACACAATATTAAGCCATATTTCTTTACCTTAATAAATCAAATACTAAGAGAAGTGAGAGAAAAGGAGAAGTGAAAGAATACTTGAAGTTAATCAAACATATTTTCTTTATCTTATTCAAAGCAAAGCAAATGACTTTTTCTTTTTATTTTCTTTTCTTCAAATCCAATTCTCAAAGCTCATAATTTTTCTTTAAATCTAAATTATTTGCTTTTACTTTCTCCAATTATACTCATTATTTTATTGTAATATTATAACTTTCACAATAGTTTTTAATTAAATAATTTCAAATTTTAAGATTTTGTTGACTGATATTATACCTACGATGTAGCAAATGATACAAATTTAGAATACTTTTGTGAAGTTGTATGAAGTTTATACAAGTCTAAAAATAAAGTTTGTCAAAAAAGAAATAATGATATATATATATATATATATATATATTTTTTTATTTTTTTTTAAGGTCGAACTTAATCTAAACAATCCAAAATTAGATCTCTATTTAATTCATAAATGTGATAAATAATTTTATTTTCTAAATTTTTAATTAAGTGATTAAATTTTTCTTATTATATGTAATAAATAATAATTATTCAATATAAATAATAATAATAAATTTAAATATTAGAAAAGTAATTTTTACTTCAAATAACTAAAGAATAAAATAGTTTTATTAACGTATCATTAGACTTCTAAACTATTTTTATCCATTAAAATTTTTTTTTTTACTAAATTTATTTAAATAAATATATTAATCATACAACCGTCTAAATTATGAATGAATATATTTGACAATAATTATGTTTGAGATTATTTTAATCAAAATTTTCAACCGATTTACTTATTGAGTATAAAAATATACTAAGTAATAATAGTTCACCCTAACTTAGATGTATATCTCATCAACATTCAAAATTGTTCCAACCATTTGCTATCTTTGTTATAGTAACACTTCATGTATAAGGTGTGCCTCCAAAATCCAAAATCTCATGTAAGAACATATTCTCCTAAAATAACTTAATATATCAGTATTGTTTTAAGATGAATTTTTATTCATTTTGCATAGTGGTGAGGTTATTAAAATGAAATTTGAAAATAACATTTATTGAAAATAATTTTTAGGATTTACGTATTTTAAATTTAATGAAGAGGATTCGTTTGATGAGTATTCTATTTATTTTCAATGAGTATTTTATATGAAAAATACTGCTTTTAAACTCAAATAATCTCTTATTATTCTAAAATAACATATGAAATTTATGTGATTAGATTGATAATTATGATTCTAGTGAATGTTTTTTTTATACATATGTTAACATTGT
>Ga0123342_1003270_pt1 | contig 26150 bp, 8 predicted proteins | sample Turbeawhitnodule_FD_89960 | JGI IMG/M metagenome (GOLD analysis project Ga0123342, IMG submission 89960) | Root nodule microbial communities of legume samples collected from Mexico - Turtle bean Mexico white nodule | ecosystem: Host-associated > Plants > Roots > Nodule | place: Mexico: Nepantla...
GATAAAAATGTAAGTTTACATATTTATCCTTATATTTAAAAATGGTTAAAAATTAATTTGATATATTTATTTATAAATTATAATTATTTTTAATTAAAATATTATTTAAATATTTATAATTATTAATATTTGATAAAAACTTATTTTTATATTAAATAACATTATTATTTTTATCTTTACTTTTTTAATTAATATATATTTTTAAATTATTAAAAATATATTTATATTTATTATTATTTATATTTATAATTTATTATATATAATATGATTAATTATGTTTTTTATAATAATAATTTTTTATAATTTATTAAATTATAATTCTATTTTAAATAATAATAATAATTTAAGTTTAAATAAAAGGGTAAAAAAGTAAATTAAAATTAATTAATTCAATTTACGTGTTTTTTTGTGTGTGTTTTATTAGGTGGATTTCTATAGTTTTCTTTGCACAGTAAATCTTTCTCTTTTTTCGTAGGAAACAAACGCACTCTTAAGGTGGAAAATATCTCAACAAATTAGAAATATGGATTTAGGTTGTTGAGATATCTCAACTTAAAATATCTCAACAACCTAAAATATGGATTTTCATAAATTAAAAATTAATTGTGGTATATTTATCAATTTGGACCCATCAGCAAAATATAACACGTCCGTATAAATAAATTGACAATTAAGTGTGAAAATCTTTTGCAAGGACTTCACACACCTTAGTTAAAGACAGAAAATTAAGACCTACTAAAATCTGAGGCTAAGAATATTGAAGCATAAAGTGATGACTAAACCTTCCCAATTCATACAAGAATAAAAATTAATAAGTTAATTTCAGAGATTTACAAATAATATAATATTATAAAAATGAGAAAAAAATTCTCACCACATACTAATCATTTATAAAATTAATAAGTTATTACTTTTAAGAAATTTAGTTTCAACTTTTGCCGACTTCAAATTTTTTTTTTTTTTCTGAAAACATGATACTCAATTTTTCTATTCAAACTCACTGTACAACCTACTAATAACCGAGTGACATCTTTACTTGTCACACTACACAGTTTCTACATCTGATAGTACGAGTTTCATACAATGTCCATTTCTAAGGAACCAGATGGACAAGGCTAAAGAAAAATGACATAAACTGAATATAGTACTAAGACTAAAGAGCAAAAAAAATATCAATAATATAGTACAAGAAGAATGATATAAAACTTATTTGGTTACCTTGGTTTGTTTTTTCTTTTCATTTTTAATTGATGCCAATAATTATTAAAACATCTCTTTATTTTTACTTCTACTTCTCATTTTCACAAATTTATAAAGAAATCGGTGAGAACAACTAAGCTAGATTTGTTGACACCTTTTTTCTTAACAAATTTTTGAAAACAAAATATAGAGTGAAAATAAAAATGATGCTTGTAATTAAAAGATATCAACTGAAAAATTAAAACAAACGCACCAAGGTTGGATAAATCTCTAGCAGCAAACCAGGCATTTGACAAGGCCATTCTCGTTGCAATCAGGACATCTAACGAAGCATTCATCGTTGCTGTCCCTGTTGCCAGTGAACACTTTGCAACTTCCACAACAGTTGGAACAAATAGCGAATCCCATGTTGGCGCAGCCAGTGCAAGGAGCATTACTACAGTGAGTTGGTGCTCCTTCTAGAAACTTCCCAAGCCACCCCGTCTCATGCAACCCAACCACTTCATCAGCTCCTCCAATGTACCTTCCCCTGATGAAAAGCTTTGGAGGAATCACTTTCCCTCCCAAGATTTTCCACAACTCCTCTCTGAACTCCAAGTGCAGAGATACATCCCTCTCATGGTACATTATTCTGAAGCTCCTCAACAAGAAACGGATCGTGTTACAGTCATGAAACGTTTTCCTTATCCCTCTCAAGCTTGTTGTGTAGAGAATGATTGAGTGGTTCCCCCCTGGTGGACATAACTCTTTGAAATCACGGAGAGATGGGTATTGATTGTTGCATGATGCCATGTTGTTAGTAGCAGCCACTGATAACTTTTGTTCCGAAAGTTGTGTGATTTCTTTGGACCCCACGGTGGCTTCTTCCTCCTCAAACTCAAGCACTAGCTCAGATAGGTTGTTTTCTTTGTAGTCATGATATGGGGTTGGAAACCTTTTTTGTAGAACTAGGTCTTGTTTCTTGAAGTTGGTTATGGTTGGGACGAGTTTCAGTTTTGTCACAAACCTTCCTCTCACCATTATTCCTGTTGTGTCTTGTAGCTCCAGAAAATTGGATGGCATGTGATTGGTGTTGGAGACTGAAAGATTGAAGAAAAGAAGAGGGTGAGAATGACTGAGGCAATACAGTGGGGTTGACGATAAGTTTTCTCTTATGGTTTGAAGAGAGTATTATATAAAGTGGAAATTCTAAAGCAGTGTGATGTTGGGTTTGGTTTTGAATGATCAGTGGATGGTGTGGGGGCAAGGCCATACCCACTCCTCATCTTTTATCAGATTAGAGTGGGACTGACCCTTTACCTACCATTTGGTGCCTCAATCATGGTGTGGAATATGAAGGATATTTGTTAATTGAAAACCATAAAGTGGCTAATATTCCCCAAAATCATTTGCCTATTTGATTGGGAAACTATGCCAGCCTTATGCAATCTCAATGTGGCACATGATTTAGTTGGTTTCATACCAATTTCACTGGTGGTGCCCTTGGACCACACCTATTCATTTGCCCAATGCGAAGGAGACAAAGTGTGCCGATGATCATGATTCGACATATTTCGGGTAAAAGCCGCGTTGTCCTCAAACTGTAACCTTTGGGATAAAATAAAGTTGTATGCAATGCTGCAATACCACCCTCCTCAAATTTGTCATCTCACTTTTGAAAGATTCCACAATATCACAATTCTTAAGAACTGCTGTTTATATAAAAACTTGTACATCAATTTCTTATATAGAACCAACTCTCATTACATATACTCTCACAGATAATCTTGTAGTCACTCACTCCATCTATTTTGTTCTTTTAGTAACTTGTTGCGAACTGCAGGGAGAAAAAGACACAAATAGTCGAAAAAGATTGACTATAAAGTAAGTTCTCAAATTTGTCGATTGAAATTTAGTGACCGACATGTTAGTTAGTAACATTGTAAACGACAGATTGATGACTACAGACCTTTTCGAGAGACTAATGTGATTGATATGACCAATATCTAGTATCGGTGGTCCCTGATCGATCATGACTGAGGTTTTGCCTTAACCTCAATGTCTATTGTGAAATTTCACGTAGACAAGTTTAAAGATGTTTTCATGATTTTAGTGAGATTAAGTTTACAATTTCTTTGCAGTACCTTTCACCCTTCTCAACTTTAATCATCATTTCTCTATTTTATTACACCCAAGTCAATCTCTGTTAGTTTCATCTCCCCATCAAACGAAGTTTACATGACCTGACCAAACCATATTTTAGTCCTTCCCCATCCGCAATCAAATGCCGTTATCACGCACATAAAGCGGCACACTGGAAAGACCTAAAAAGATTAATTGTAGCAAGCAAAAATTAAGAAAAGCACTAGACACTGCAACCATTAAATGTCTATTTCAAAAAAGTGAATCAATAATTTGTCCACCAAACATGTTCAATGTTGAAACACGTCCGTGGCTAACCATATGCATCACATACACACCCTTAAGCCCTTGTACGATGTGTAGACACAAGTATACCATTTTGGATACATTACATGAAAGCAACTCACCTACATTCTCAGGTCAGATCATTGAATCACCTGAAAATTTGAAAGCAGAGTTCAGGGTACGCGTTTGCCAACTTTTTCATGCTCCCAGTATCCCTCCTGCAAAGGCTAGTGATTGCTTGTGGCTGTATTTATTATACGCAGTACAAGTTTCTACTAAACTGATGAAACAAAGCATATGCATTCATGGTATCACATATCAGTTCGTATGGACACAACTTATATCGCACCGTACCTACACCTTATAATGATTAACACATACCAATAATTAAAGAAGTACCAACTTAGTTTGTACAGTTTATTCTCTACAAGTACTAGAGAGAGAGAGAGAGATGATTTGTGTACTGGTGAAGTTGGTACAGTAGAAGGAACTGAGTATTATAAAGTCTTTTGGCATTTTAAGATGTATGCAGAAAAAGATAATGATATGAGCTAGGAATTCGTCAACTAAGATTTGACATATGAAAAAAACATGCTTATATGGTTGTTGCTGCCTTGCCGGATTAGGAAACAAAACTGCGATACCAACAAAATAATTAATGCAGTTTTCTGATGGCAGTAAGCTCTGTTTCAACACAATAATAGTGTCAATTTTGTATTGATTATAGTACTACTCCTTGCATTATTATCACAAAGTTAGTAAAACTTGTGTATGAGCAAACACAAAGTCACCGATCGAAACAGGGCAAGATAGGGTTTTTATAAAAATAAATAATAGTATTAAAAATACTATTGGCAAGATAGGTTTCTTATCATGTACCGATTTCCGTATTTAAAGACATGTATAAACACGAATCAAAAGATCTCTAAAAAAATAACCTCAAATAAAAAGTAATATTAATTATTGAAATAGACCGATAACAAGATTAAGACTAGATACAGACATAAAGTAAAAAAAAAAAATTTACATATAATGAAGAGTGTATGAAGAAGAGAAACAAATAACACAATAACTATAAATCCTTATATTTATAGTTATTGAGTGTTGGAGGCTTAGATCGTTTATTCTTTTATGGAACACAACCATTACAATTTAACATACTAAATCACTCAACAACTTCATTTTATTTCAATCTGATAGATTTTATTTCACTTATCATTAAATTTCTAGAAATAGCTTTTAGCGTGTCGTTAAATATATGTTCAGCGATAGTTTTATACTCTTGCCGTTGGCTTTTCGTAGTCTTTGGATGATTGCGTTTTTTCTTTGTTCTGTCACTTTTGTTTTTTTGGCTGAAGTTTTGTTAACTAATTATTGGAGCATTATGAAATAATTAAGCAGAGGTTGAACTTGATCCTGGATCACATAATTTTAAGATGTCTTTGAATTTTTTTTGGTTGTTTTTGGCTTTGAATTAACATTAGGACATGACTTTTCAATTATTGGCACCAGTTTTCGTGAGCCTTTTTTTTTCTCTTCAGTTACTTGACATTATTATTTTTAGTGATGGGTGATGGAAGGTTTTTAGTCAAGTTGACATTTTTAATATTTGAATTTGTTTTGAATTAAAAATGATTCTTTCTAATCCACCTACGTACCTCTTCTAAAATTGATATAAAGATAATTTAAAAATTAGATTTTTTATATTATGTTTATTTGATAAAAATATAAAAATATAATAATATTATAACTTAAATAATTAATATTTATCAATTAAGTTTTAGTTATTGAAAGTACTAAAATAATTTAAGATATAAAGGTGAAACTATTTTTAATCTTTCCAATTAAAAATATTAATTAACTAGTTAAATATTTAATAGATATTTTATACTATTATATATATATATATATATATATATATTATGAAACATGTTAAAATTATAAAAAAAAACTAGTAGATTATCTTACTAATTCGCTTTTAGGTGATGTAGATTTTCAGTTCACCCTAATCCTAACACTACAAGAAAATCATGAAATAAAAATTAATTGTTAGAGACCAAAATAATTAATTATAATAGTAATTAAATTAGAAATCATTTTAGAAACTAAAAAAGAATTAGTTTTTAAATTAGTTTCTATTATTGTTAGATAGTTTCTAAATTGATATATAATTAGCAACAAAATTTTAACTACCAATTATTTAGTTTCTAAATTTGGTAGCAAAAACCTTGGTTGCTAATTAGATACTAATTTAGAAACTATCTAACAATAATATAAACTAATTTAGAAACCATTTTTTTTTTAATTTTTAAAATGGTCTCTGATTTAGTTATTCATGATTTTCTTGTAGTGTACAGTGAACTAGTTTGTCCTAACAATTTTTCATGAAAGTTGTTATAGTCTTATCTTCTAAGCTTTCAAATTTCTAGTTAATGATTAACATATCATGTGTCAAGGTTTAAAAGAGACAATAACAAAAATGGATCTAATTAACATTTAGTAATGAGTTAATTTAGGAAGGTAGATTTAACATGCTTATAGCTACACCTAAAATCAAGAGAGATACATCATACAGTTCTTCATTGTAAAAAGTTAACAAGACTTAAAAAGATAGAAAATAATAATTAAGTTTAACCTAAAATTAGGAAAGTACACACAAATTTGGGATAAATCTTATAAGAAGTCCAAAATTTGTGGAAAGATAATATGATATTTTGAAACTTTTCTTCTCTTAATCTTCCCACTAGTTCAATTTAGATGGTCTGCTGAGTTGCTGGAAAAGAAAATGGATAAAATAAGATGGTAGGATACACTATATATATGCTAAATATTTATGATTAATAAAAGGCGAAGAGGTGAAAAAGTAAAGGAAGAAAATTATTTACATGTGAAAAAAAGTGAATAGGAATAAAATATAGAATTATTTTATTTTTCATTAATACTTGTATCTATTATATGTTAGTTAATTATTATTATGAAAACAAAAAAAATCATCCACAATTAATTATTATGTTTTCCATTTCGGGACAAATCTTTTTAAAATCTGTGTAACATAATTCATTAAATAAGGAACATAATTGAATATATAGACACTTTGGATACTTTCCGCTTCTTTCTCTTTATTTTTGCATAAAATAGATTTTGTAATCAAACTTTTTTTCTATTTTTTGCAACTTTAACTAGAAGTAAAAAATTTGTCCCGCACCTTGCGGCTAGAACCAAAAGAAACATTGAAGAGTTTAGTATATGATGAAAAAGAGGAAAATATGAAGCCAAACTATAAAAAAAAAAAAACGAAAGGTAGGAATATAATTCAATCTAAATAATGACATTAATGTATGTGCAACATATATTATAGTACTTCCCACTTGTGTTTAATTCTTTATATCCACTATGAGAGGTGCAACGGTAAATTTGCAATGAACGAAAATTATTGATTTTATAAGGTTGTTCTCTCTTTCGAGATAGAACAGATACAAAGTGGATTTTAAGTCTAAATCAATCCCATAAAACCAACTCATGGGGTGATGTTTGCACTCACTTATATACAATGAAATGTCCTAATCTCTAGTCGATGTGGGATTTTCAACACACCGTCACGCCGAGAGTGACAGCTCGTGCGTGGGATAACATATTATGGGTGGTCCGATAGCGGGTGACCTGATAAGCCCAACAAACACTTACTAGAATAGACTCAAAATTATTCTGATACCATATTACGAAATAAAACAGAGATGAATAAAAGAGAACAACTGATAATTAGAAAAGACATCCAATTAATATTAAGATCCTTTTATAAGAGTTGGTATCCGTATTCTTTAATATTCTCTTCTTAGAAACCTTCTAAAAGGAACAAGATTAAGAAACTTGTGTAAAATTAGTGATAAGAACGTCTTGAACGAGTCCAATTTATTAATTCTGTCAAGGTAAATAAATTTGAGGTTTGCACTAGCGCATGAGAAACAAAATCGATTCATGGATACACACTTGCATAATTGAATAATTCAGTTTTTGATAGTTTGAAACAACTTTATTTTTTGGTATACAAGGAAGGACACACATACAAGTAAAAAATGAAGTAAAGGATGAAGGAATAAGTATTGAAAAAACAAGAATCTTGTATGGATACATAAATGGGTCTTTATTAGCATTTGAATTGCCATGTGATGGATTTGTGAATGAATGAGGCTGAGAGTAAAAATCATGGTCTTGCTCTACCTATGAATCCTGTCTGCTAGCCAATGGAACCACTTCAGCCAGAGGAGTTGAGAGGGGTGTTGGAATTGGAGATGTTCTACAAACTGGACAAGTGGGATGCAATCTCAACCATGGATCTATGCACTTGAGGTGGAATTGGTGTTCACAATCAGGTAGCACGCGAAGCATATCAGTACCCTTGTAATCTGCCAAACAAATGGAGCAACATGTTGCAGTGGAATCAGACTTCTGGACCTTAGCTTCAGAGTACAGCAGAGTTGGATAACTCAGAATCGTGGCTTCATCTAAACTTACATCAACTATAGAGTGGTGTGGTTGAAGAACATTCGGGGTGAGTCTCCTGTTCCTAGGTGCTGCAGCAAATGAGACATGTGTTCTGGTGCAGAAGTAGGAAGTTAGAGTGATGGTTATGATGAGCAAGAGAATTCCAACAGAGATTCCTATGCCATAACTATAGCCACTGATGTTGCTTGAGGAAAGGAATCCAGGGGAACTAATAGCACTGTTGCTGCTCATCCTATGTATGAAATAGTAGTGGCTTGTTCTGGAGTTGAGATATAATAGAAATGGTTATGTCATGGTGAATGGTGAAGGTTAGCGGTTTGGAACATTATATTGAAGTCAACGATAACATGAAACAGGAACAGAAATAGAGATTAGAAGGGTGTTGTTGTAAGCTTACGTATGAATCAAGAAAATATGCATTTGAAACTGCTGCGCCAAATATGTCAAGACAAGGCAATTAGGCATTACATGTGCAATTCAAACTAATTATGTTATTTATACTAACCCTTATTATGGTTACTTGGAACCTCTCTGATTTGGTTACCTCTTCACAAGTTTGTGCAGGTCAATGATCCTGGTAATAAGCCATTTTACTGTATGCGTGCTGATTTCATGATTTGAGGTTGACGCCTTTCTTTCAGCTAATGTTACTAAATTTGATGATGATGTGGGGACTTCACATGATGCGCCATCACATTTTTCACTCAACATGAAATCATATGAACTAACAAAACTATAATGTTTTCTAACAAAAAATATATACATCATCATATAGTTAGTTAGTTACACTCACAGTGTGATGCATTGTATTACCAACAACTCTGTTATTTGAAATTGAAATATACGTAATTAATGTATCATATTATTAGCATGACATGACCCAGCCTAAATTATAGTTTACTCATGTTAATAATGTGTACCAAATATTTGGACACAACTTATTGTATTTTATTTAAATAAGTTAGCTAAAGAAGTTTTTTTATTTTATTAATGAATTGCTAAGAAAAAGTTGCTTTTTTATGTCTTATTTGTTTTTTCACCTTGTCCCTTTAGTTTTTCTTTCTCTTTTTTTTTTCTATTATTTTGGTCTATTTGGTTTTATCTCTCTCTATTTATTTTTTTTATCAAATCAATCAAATTATACAACTTCAAAAAAAATCTTGAAAGCTTGAAAATTTATTTAAGGAGATTGATTCTATTATTCTGGGACCAACAATTTGATATTATAAAATTTAATATAAGTAATATACTTGTGATATAGACTCGTATTTTAATGATTGAATCCATGGAAATTACATTATATATAAAAATAATGATGATGATAATAAGAGTAACACCACTTGTATAAATTAATTCTTCTTCTATTTTGTATCAACACATTTAATATTATAACTACCAGAAGAATCCAAAATAAAATATGTAAGAATTTTTCTACCCCATATGGTAAGTGTATTTGTCCACTTCACTCTTTCTCACTCTGAGACACACAAACAGACATACAAGGAAACTAATTAACATGATTTGTCAGCATTCACCTGTTTCTCTGTTGAAGCCGCCACCAAAAGGTTTGAATTATAGTGTTTAATTATGTAATCAATTTTAAAATATGTATGAAAAGTCATATTATCTTAAACCCACTTGAGATTAAATAAAATCGTACAAGCTCTTGTATTTTAAATTAAATTACTGAAAAACCTTGCTAATTAATTATAGTTTGAGTTTATCAATTTTGAATCAAATTTTGATGTTTTTAAGAAGTTGATTTACTATTCCTGAGCTTGGAATATTCAAGGAGATAAGGATCTTACAAGTAATTTGGTTTATACGAAAATCACTAATTAAAAATTAGTATTAAAGACAAAAAAAATTAATTATTATATTTGATTAAATTATATACTATTTTATAAATTAACAAATTAATATAATATTTGGTTAACTTTGAGACTTCTTCTTTGAGACTTCTTCTTATCTTTCCGACCATAAACTTTGTTAAAGACCCAATATGTCGTCTCCTAGATGATTCTTTATCACACAGACTTTCATAGATGTTTAAACAAGCTTGAAAAGAAGGTAAAAAGCTTGAATGTATTAGAAATAATGTTTGAAATAGTCTCCTGGAAAAGTGAAGCATGTCTATGTATCAGTCAAAATGTGATACAACTAAGAAAAATCGTGCATTTAGAGTTTGCATATGAGAGAATCCATTAACGTGCACAAACACGTCATTCGTTTGGTATGACTTCTTTTCATATTAATTTATGAAGTAATACTAATTGCTTACTCTATTAATTGAATTGGAGTGGAATACTCTAATATTTTTTTTTTTATAATTTTTTTTAACAAAAAACATGAATAATAAAGAATAAAAACAAATAAAATTGAGAAGAAGCAAAAAATAAATAGAGAAAACAAAAATATACTTCTTTTTACAAAGACATAATTTATTATGAAAATTTTACAAAATAGTATATTTATATAATAATACATTATAATATTATTATCAACTCATATATTAAAATTATTAATATATTTTATTTAAAAATTTCAATAAATATAACATGTTTATATAAATCTTACGCATTAAACACTTACATTTATGCACAAATATAATGAACAAATGGATCCAATATTTTTTTTATTGCCAAAAATAGAAAAATAATACAGTATACTACTTTCTATTTGAATAATAAAGTGTAATAAATTATACATAATTGAAGTAATAATAATTATTTAATTAAAAATTTAGGATATATAGAAAACAATAAATAATTGCAATTCTTATCTCAAATTTCTATATTAAATTATTAGTAATTAATTACTGTTTGTTTAATATGTATTTATTCACAGGGAAAGTTTCATATTCAATAAACAAGAATTACATTTATCAAATATCTTAAATATATTATATTAATATAATTATTATTAGTATTTAAATATTATATATTCTATAATTTATAATTTCTAAAAATGCAGTATATTGACATACATATTACACTAATAGCATTAAATACACATATACCCATTACGTATATGTTATATTTAATAAATTGAATAAATAAAATATATTTATACAAATATTAATGTATATGTAATAAATATATATACATATATCAAATAAAAAATATTGTTAAAAAGGAAAAATAAATATAAATTATTAAATTTTATTGATTAATGACATTTTCTAATATTTTTTCAATTATATTTTGTTTTAAAATGGTCTTCTTTACTAGGATGCACAAGTATAATTTTTTTTAAAACTTAAAAGAAGTATATGTGTGATGTAATAATCTAATGTTTTAGAATAAAGGAAAAATTCACAAAATAAAAAAAAAGAATGTAATTCATTGAATAATTTTATTTACGTAATGCAATAATATAATTTTTTAAAATCAAATAAAAGTTTGTACCAAAAAAAAAAAACCGGAATGTAACATTAATGTTAATGTAATTTACTCAATTTTATTTGGATGATAGGATTTAAAAGTTACACACAATTTGATTAATAATGTATTTAATTAATAATTTAGGATAGAAAATAATAAATAAGTCATTGTATTTATATATTTAAATGTATTTATTAAATTATTAGTAATTAATTAAAATTGATTTAATACAATATTGAATATGTATTAATTTTACAGTTATATATTTAATAAGCATAAGTTACATTTGTGAATTGTGTAAAATACATTGTATTGAATAATTATAATAATTAATATTATTAAAATATTATTTATGTCTTATATTTAATAATTTCTATAAATATAATATACTCATAAATATTACAGTAATAACACATGCAATGCATGTTATGTTTAGTACATTCAATAAATATAATATACTTAAAAAATATTACATTATAGTAACATTAAAAACACATGTATATATAATAATAATAATAGTATATATATAATGGTAAGATTAAAGAATACACATTTTGCAATACTAATTAATGTGAACACCAAATAACTTTTAATTTAAACCATAAAATATTCAGTTATGGGATGATTAAAAATATTCTGTGAACATAGAGTTTTATATATAGTAAAGTAATTAAAAACTACCTTACGATTGTGAGGTAATCATATAAAAGTTAATAAATTTATTGTATGTATATTATTATATATTATGTGTGAGTTATATTGGATTAACTATCTATTAATTTTTTGAATAACTAAATATATAATTTCAACCCTCAAACATAAATATATAATTTCAACCCTCAAACATTTGATAGATTTTTTCAATTAGTTTTTGAAATATTTCAAAGTTGTTCAAATTAAAAGAAAAAGGTAATACATTTTCTGTAAAAATTGTTTGATATATAAAAGGGTTACTTTTTTTTTTAATTTATGCATATCTCCACCAATTTGATTTTGTTTTCTTATAAAAGTGAAAGACAATAACAACAATCTTAGTTTTAGAATGAGAAAGTAAGCCCAATTAGTTTATAATAATGGATATAATTCTACTAAATTTTAAGTAAAAACAAATCATGATGAAAAATGTTTGCATGATTAATGTTACAATCATAATGAAATACAACATTCAACACAACTTCTTCCATTCAAAGACTTAGAAATTCTCATCCAATCAAACATATCAAGTTCATCATAGTAATTATCAGCGATGACTCAGTCATATAGTAGGAAAATGAAGCAAAGACACCACTTAAATATTTTAATTTATTTAATTTTATTATTGATAAAAAATAATTGATAATAAATTTAATATGACGAAAACATATACAACACACAATACATATTTTTATTGAAGAAAAACGTATTTTTTTTTTGTCAATCGTGATGTAAAATGTGCACTGCAATATTTTTTTCCAATAAAATGTGGTTTTAATAATATTGGAAAAAAAGTGGTGAAGTTATGAATGAATCTGGTTAATTTGTTTTTGCTTTATGATATATGTTCTATAGCCTACATTATTAAAGGCTTGACAATTTTTTAACATATTAATTTCAGAATTTTAATCATAATATCAACCTTACATTTAACAACATTTTAAAATTAGTCAAATTAGTGCAACATTAACACAGTAAAAACTTTCACACAGGAAGACAAAATATCCATAAAAATGAATAATCAGCATTCACTATGGATATATGAGCAGTAATTTTATCATATTCAAAAAGGTATCATGGACACGTCTGAAGTGTTTGTTTTGGTGCAAGTAAAAGTTTAGTCTTGGATTTCGGTAAAAATTTGCTCTGCTTCGTTTTTCTACTCTAAATGGTGTTTGGAACCTTTGGTGTGTGTGAGAATGACTTCTTAAAATATTTTTTTTCAGGATTTATTTTAATGGGTAGGACTTTTGTTAGTTAGTTTGGTGGTATTTGTTAGATGTTGGTTTCTCTATAAGGGTTGAACTATATCTGAAATGATTTTCATTTATTTATTTTTTATTGATGATAAAAAATATGATGATTATGGAAGGTGAAGTACTAAATCCCATGAAACAGTGCTATGCTTAGGTACATGGATTTTTTTATTTATCTCTCAAATACTTTATTTTATTCATTTTATTTATTATCGATAAAAATAATTTAGGATTATCAGTTAATAAGATCATGAAACATGTAATTCCAACTAATGATAAATATTTCTATAGAAATGTGAATGTGAAGGACCATGGCATGACCAAAACTAGTCATAATTATGATCTCCATGTCCATCTATAATAAAAACGAATCATATCACAGAATATGTGTTTTAGAAAATTAAACATTCTTGAGAAAAACCACAACATAATCGAGGAAAGAAAAAGAGTTTCACAATTACTGTGAAAGAAAGATGAAACATACTGTATTATAAGTTGTCAAATAAAATTCATAACATAAAAAAAAAAAAAACGCTTTCAAACAAACACATATTCATGGGAAGGGGTTTGATTATGTCTTTAACATATACACTAGGTAGCATATCTATCAATAGGAAACAAATTATGCAAATATCTGGTCATTAATATCAGTTCCTTCATTAGTACTGGAAGATTTGCATGAGAAGAAAATCAAGAGTTGAAGTTTCCTCCACTGGTGGTGCTAACAAAGTTTGTACTGGATTTCCCCAAGATAGCTCCATCATTGTTGGCTCCAAAGGTGCTTTGATCACCCGATAACTCTATATTGTTAATGGAAACACCTTGATTTTCAACATCTGTTCCCATGAAAGTTCCATTAATATTGTCTTGCACATTATTGTTGAAGGGCAACATCATATCACTCTCACTTATGTCTCCAAAACTTCCATAAGATGACCATATGTCATTGCCTGTAATTTCACCTGAAGAACTCCCATAAAATGGCCCTAAATCACCATTATCACAAAGACCTATAAAATTATCTTGAGGCAACATCCCAAACCCTAAGTCATTATCATCAATCACATCATTAAAATTTCCTGAAGGTAACACCATATCAATATCATCCAAATTCAAACTTTCAAAATTAACTTGAGACAACGCCATAATATCATCACTAAGATGTGTTTGTGGTTGTAGTGGTGGAAGTCCCGTATTGCTGGCCATATTATTATCAGAATCACTTTTCATTGGATCAGTTTCTTTCATTGAATCTAAGGATGGTTGTTGTGGAAAAACTTGTTCATCTATGTCAGCACAAGAAACAATATCATTCTGCAGAGGAAAAGAAAGTAGTGGCGTTGGAGGTTTAGTTGATGACTGTTGTTTAGAAATGTCAACTTTTCCTCCAGCACACTTCAGTTTTCCCTCCACATAGCAAAGTAAACGACATATATCAGTAGCATCAAGATCTGATAAAGACTTACCATCATGTATTTTATGCATGAAATTTGACATGTCTTTCTCATCGTTCTTCTTCTTGAGTTTCACGAGTTGATTTTCAATCTTTTTATTCATCTGCTCAATATAAACTTGTGGGGTAACATTTTTTCTTACCCGATCTGGCAATGGGGCATTCTCAAACTTGGTGAGCAACTCGTTAGCAATCTCATGGGATGGCCACACAGTTGGCACGTTATCCCCTGGACCATAGATGATTACACATGCATTCACATCACAAAGGGTGGTAAGATCTTCCACCTTCTTCAATAAATTTTCTCGATTTCTTTTGTAACGAGCTTTTCTTGCCACAAAATTCTCAATCAGTTTTAGTGTCACTTTCCTTCTCCTAGGCATGGTTATGTCTTGGATGGGGGTGATGATTTTTTTCGCTCTAAACTTATAGATATATAACAAATGTATACATCTCTATTGTCACTTTGTTCATCTCGTATCTTTTTAACAACGAAACTCAAAAGAGGTGTTAATACAAAAAATGATTAAATTGATTTAAGTCTCCTACGTTTCTGGAAATTGCACTTAAACCCTCCATTTTTTTTAACGTTTATAACAATCTCCTTATAGGGATATACAATATAATATTTTCCATAAGCTAAGGGGTTTTGTGTAATATATAAGAGTTTAAGTGTAAGAATGTTAAAAGGGAGAGACAACAAGGGTTGGCGTGGAAAAATTAAAGTGGAAAGCAGAAAAGGAAATATGAAATTTGAGTTAATAATATACTAAAACTAATAAATAAATATTAATAATTAAATTTTAATTATTTGGTAAGTCATAAATAAATTCTTCAAATGCAAGATCGATGCACCGAATTTTGAACAACATACCTGAAGTATCGGTTTTCGGCCAAAAAAGTTAAATTAATATTAATTTGTCCAAATCACTTGGGAATAATTCAAATACTATTGATACTTTTATCTGTACATCCTAATTAGAAAATGGACACAAATAATGGCTGTTAAATATCAAATCCATATGTCATTTATTAAAAATATTGCTCAAATGCTAATCAAGTTTGAACTTACAGTATAAAATATCTCTATTTGTTGAGATTATTTTTTAGAAAGTGAACACAACATTCACCAAAATTCAAACAATCTCCTTATAGATGTCATTTTTTGCCTTCATCATTGAAAGAGTGTAAGAATTAATCCTTCCCAAATCAACAACTTGTAGTGTAGTCCATTCATTCGACCACCATTATGGTTTGCATCAGTTCCTTGCTTAATATTCTTTCCTTTAGTTTTTATATGCTTAATCTTTCTTAATATTCTTTATTAGTAGAAGCTAATTTGTAGGTTACAATCATAAAGGTATTTTTAAAATAAAAACGTTTTCTTAAACTTGTTAAGATATAAAAATCTAAAAGTTTTATTTTTGATAATTACAATAAAAACACTTCAATCGGAACTATGGTTTAGGTGCACCAGCAGTAGCTTTTATAATTAAAAAAGTTGAGTACTTCAAAATAAATAACAAAAAGGATTGTTAAGCCCTTAAGTCTTAATTTCTCTCTACTCATTCCCGAAACCTACATCAACAATCCAAATCTGAAAAATCCAAATGATTATAATTCAAATATATTAAATTTAAAATACTTACATTTCAATTTATTTTATTTTATTTTTATTAAAATACAATAGTTAAATTAATTAAATTTTTTAATACAATATTTTAATTATTAGCAAATTATACAAATTATTTTAACTTAATGTGTATAAAAAAAATCGCTTAATAAAAATTACTTTTTTTATCAACAATAACAAATTAATTAATATTATATGGAGTATTTATATACTTCAACCCATATAAAAAAAATATATAAAAGTTTTGTCAAAGTATTCATGCTTCACGTGTGTTGATAAAACAAATGTCTGTACAAGTGCCTAAATGAAAATAAGATACACACTTAGGCATCCTACTCTTATACATATAAAAAAAAATAGAACTGTTGGTTAACCAATGCGTGTTCATTTATGATATATGTATCCAAACTTGCATTGATGCCCTAAGAGAGATACACATGTGCCGATTAAAGTGATAGTTGATATATGTTGAATTAGATTGTGCACTTTGGACTCACACTCTTCAAGTAAAATTTCGGATTCACCCATCTTTAATTCAAAATATGTATTTTATGTTAAAAAATTCATCTTTCAAAAAAATAAATTCATCTTAAAAAAAATATTCTGATTTAGTAATCCGTAATAAAATTAGGCTTTCAGATTCAACAATCCGGAAATCAATAATTTATGCAAAATTAGCTTTCGGAACAACCCATCATCCAGAAAAAACAATATTCAGTTCTAGATTGATGAATCCACACTCCCAGATTCCAATTTCCGATAATCATGGTGTCCTTTTTCAAATAAAAGGTTAAAATCAGTTTCGGAATTTAGAAAATTGTGAGAGTGCAGGAAGAAAAACGTAGGAGCGTAGGAAGAAGAAGCCAAAACAGAGTAGTTTTTAAATCACAGAATTTTAAAGTTTTATAAACAAACTAAAATTGATTTACTTATTAACATTATTAATTAACTTGTTGTTTTATTATTTGCATACAATGTTTTTTATTCATTTTTTATGTAAAAATAAAAAATATACATTAATTAGTTTTAACTTTATATATTATAGAAAATTGTTAAAAGTGTTGAAATGTTACATACATGTATAATTCTAACATGAAACAACACTTAATTATTATGAAACATCAAATAATTTTGCTCAATAAATAATAATTTAACTTAAAAAAAATATATCAAGTGGATCATAGTTGCTATATCCCAAACATCTAAATTATGAAGCAGCCACATCTTAAGTGAAAAATTATTTCATTCCACTATTTGTGAATTGGGTATAAGGATCAATAAAGGCCCACTATTATAACTTGTATGTATGGGTCCCTATTTTTAGTCGGTGGGTCCGCAGACTAGATTAATTTCTTGAGAAAAAATAATTATAAAATTGTTAAAAACTAAAACTTAATTTTTAATTATTAAAATAAGAATTTATAGACTAATTTGTTAAATATATTTATTGGTTCATCATAAAAATGAAAATATCAGTAAATCTGTTTAGTATATATATATATATATATATATATATTATATATAGAGAATAAATAAAATTAGCTAAAACAATTCAAATATTAAATATAACATTAATTGATTTCTTTAATTTAAAAATATATATTGAATGGATTAAATGAATTTATTGACCAACTACGTGCTACGAAGCTCGACGTGATGTGTAATAATAAATTGATCATTTAAAACAGGATCAAATAATTAATAAATTTATACATAAATATTGAAGCAATTACATAAAAAAATTATACTTATTACATAAAACATTATTTATTGTAGTCATAATTCAATAATTTTCTTATCTTAAAATTTATTGAAATCTTTATTACTGAGAATCATTTTACAATTGAATAAACAGTAATTGTAAAAAAAATGTATTATTCAATTTTATTTGTTTTAAGTTTTTTTTTTTCAATTTAAATTCGCTAAAAGTACTTGACAGTGCAGTGCAGTTTAAGAAAAAAAAATCTTTTGTAATTTTTTATTTTATTTTTATTTTTAATTTTAAATTAAATTGATTCTGTTTTTAAATATTTTTTTAAGTATCTCTTTATATTTCGAAAGGTGTTATTATATTTTAGTTATTTAAAGGTCATTAATATAAATATATTTGTTATTAGTTTAACTTCTTTAACTTGCTTTAATTATCATTTATACTATTTTAATATAAATACTTTATTACATTTGTACTTGTTTTAATAGGGAGTTATTCCATTCTAAATAATATTTGATTTAGTTTCGAATAATTGTGTTATAAAAAATACTACATTCAATTAAGAGTGAAGAGAGATTATGTTCTAACAAATACTCAGAGAAGTTTATCAATAGGGATTACAAGCTAAAAAATATTCAATAGTTAATTAGGAGTGATTATGTTTCCAAATAATACTAATTAGGGTTTAGCTAGAAGTGACTATTGCCTAAATAATACTAAAGGGATTAGCCAATAATAACTACGAACACAAAAAACTCTCAATGAGTTAGCGATGAGTGATTGAGTACTCTAAAAGTTAGCAAGAGCTCAAAAAATATTTTTTTGTAATTTGTATCATTAGTCTCCCCGGAGGATCTAAATTTGTTGCTTGAAAATTAGACGCAATCTATTTTGATATATGAAACAAGAGAAAAATATTGTGTGTATTTATTTCTTTTTTTCCTTATCTCTTTTACTTCACATGTTATTAATGTTTGTACTAAATATAAGATGAAAAATCACCATGAAAACTAAGTTTGAAAACTAATTTAAACAATAAAGTCTTTTTTAAACTCTAAAGTTATGTCTATCACATTTCATCTTACAAAATAGAGGTTATAAAGATACTAAATATCACTTGTCATACAAAATTATCTTTAAGTAATCTATGATGATATTTATGATTTTTTTAAAAATAAGTGTTTTTATGATTTTTAATTTTTAAGTGTATAATTATGTGTGAATCTTTTTGTTACTATTTTTTGAGTGCACCATTCTATTTAATTTTGTCAAAGTGTGTTAGTGTTTATCTTACTAAGTATATTTAAATGTGTGAATGTTTATGTTTAATATTTATGTGTATTTAGGGTGTAGAGTGTGTTTGTGTATATAATTTTCTCTATACTAAATGTGCCTCACTAGTTAAGTGTGTGTAAAATTCTCTTTATATTTAGTAAAATGTTTGTAATGTATTTTAATTTAATTTAAATTAAAAAACAATCAAACTAGTAAGAAAATGTACATTGAAACAAGACAAGAATCATCAAAACTAAATGAAGTTAATTTTTTTTTATTTTTTTTATGATGAGCTAATGTCTTAAGTTGTTTTTATTTTATCTATATATACCTACCTAACAACGTGTGTTGGGAGTGTTTGTCTAGAATAACTATATGTGTTGTGAGTGAAAAACCCTACAACGAAAGTGTACGACGTCAGGGAAGGTATGTTAAAATAATCGTTTGTGAAAAGTTTTGCAGTAGAGTATGGCGTTGTGGAAGCTAGGTTAAATAATCGAGCTTTTGAAAAGCTCTGCATTAGAGGGAGTAAGTGACGGCGTGGAAACTAGGTTAAAGTAATAGAGCTTTTGAAAAGCTCTACAGTGCAGTACAATACAATATAGTGCAGTGCAGTGCACTGTGGAACCTAGGTTAAAGTAGTTGAATGTAGGTTGCTTGTGTGGATACGTATTTAAGTTAATTAAATTTCGTCTAGTTTTAGGATTTTTTAACTACTTTGAGAAATATGCTTAACACGTGCAAGTTGATCATTCGCCCTTAAGAAATAGGCAACATCGGTTCGAATCCAATACCGATAAAGGGTTTTTTCCTTTTTCTACCTGCCTATTGTGACTTAAAAGCTCTACAATGAAGTTGCGACTGTGTAAAGTAGGTGAAAGGTTTTTGTGTAAAGTAGGTGAAATTGTTTCTGTGCATATATAATTAGGTTTATTATTTTTGACCAATTTTGTAGTGTTTTTGTTTCGATAACTCTGTCTGTTGTGACTGAAAAGACTTTTAATACAGTGTAATACTCACCTCTCCTTACTTTCTTCCCAACTGATTTTCACCCAGTTTTTTGTTTGGATAACAATGTGTGGTGGGAGTGTTTGTCTGGATAACCATTTGTGTTGTGAGTGAAAAACTCTACAACGAAAGTGTACGACGTCGTGGAATGTATGTTAAAATAATCGTTTGTGAAAAGTTCTACAGTGGAGTACGACGTTGTGGATGTTAGGTTAAATAATCGAGTTTTTGAAAAACTTTGTTGTAGAGAGAGTGTGTGACGGCGTGGAAACTACGTTAAAGTAATAAAGCTTTTGAAAAGCTCTACAGTGCAGTACAATTTAGTGCACTGCAATTCAGTGTGGAACTTAGGTTAACATAGTTGAACATAGGTTGCTTGTGTAAATACATGTTTAGGTTTATTAACTTTCATCTAGTTTTAGGATTTTTTTTCTTCTACCTGCCTGTTGTGACTTAAAAGGCTCTAAGTGAAGTTGCGACTGTGTAAAGTAGCTGAAATGTTTTTGTATAATGTAGGTGAAAGTGTTTCTATGCATATGTAGTTAGGTTTATTATTTTTGACCCATTTTTTAGGGTTTTTGTTTCAATAACTCTGCCTGTTGTAATTGAAAAGACTTTTAATACAATGTAATACTCACCTTCCCTTACTTTCTTCCCAACTGATTTTCACCCAGTTTTTTTGTTTGGATAACAATGTGAGCTGAGAGTGTTTATCTAAATAACTATTTGTGAGTGAAAATCTCAACAACGAAAGTGTACGGCGGTCGTGAAATGTATGTTAAAATAATCGCTTGTGAAAAGTTCAGTAGTGGTGTACGATGCTGTGGAAGCTAGGTTAAATAATTGTGTTTTTGAAAAGCTCTGCAGTAGGGAGAGTGTGTGGTGGCGTGGAAATTAGGTTAAAGTAATAAAGCTTTTGAAAAGCTCTACAGTGCAGTATGGAACTTATGTTAAAGTAATTGAACGTAGGTTGCTTGTGTGAATATGTGTTTAGGTTTATTAACTTTCGTCTAGTTTTCGGATTTTTATTTTTTTCTTCTACCTACCTATTGTGACTTAAAAAGCTCTACAGTGTAAAGTAGGTAGAAAGTTTTTTGTGTAAGCTAGGTGAAAGTGTTTGTGTGCATATGTAGTTAGGTTTATTATTTTTTATCCATTTTAGGGTTTTTGTTTCGATAACTCTGTCTGTTGTGACTGAAAAGACTTTTAATACCGTATACAATTTTTGTGTAAAATAAGTGAAAGTCAATGAAGTTTCTATATAAGGTAGGTGAAGGTCATTAAGTGTTTGTATCATTTGCATTTAGGTTTTATAGCATGTAGTTCAAACATTATTAGGGTTTTTAAATGGTTTCTGAATGATTAAACTGTGTTTATGGTTTATTTGTTTATTTATAGTCATTGTTCGACCTATTTAGATTTTATAGTGTGTAATTAAAGTAAGTGTAAGATTTTTAAGTGTTTATAACTAATTGTACGCAAGATTTGTTAGTATGTGATTAAAAGGAGTTTAGGGTTTTTTATTAGTTTTAAAGTGTGTTTATAATTTTTGAATGTGTGAATTCAGTGTCTTTAGGATGTTTGCGTGTGCAAATATGTTTAAATTTTATTTTTATTGTGTTTCACTCTTAAAATGTATCTAAATATTTACACGTTTATCCACAATTATGAATATCTATTTATTTAAGTTTATTTATGTGTAAGGGTTTCTTGGATTAAGCAATCTTAAAGTTATTTTTTTAATTATATAATTTGAGAGTTATTTTCTTTAAAATAAAATTTATGAGTTATGCAAACTGAAAAGTCATTTTTTTTTACTTCAGATGGCTTTCATAATTTTAGTTGTTTTCTTTAACAGTATTGGTCATAAAAAAAAATATCACTGACGTAAACTTTTCATTAATAAAATTGTCATCACGACTTCCGATAATGAGACCACAAGCATCAAGAATAATTTCAGTCACCATTAGTTGATTTTGGACGAAGAAAAGACATTTAATTTTTAGATTCTACAATTCAAAAATTATTTTTAACTTTCAAAATTTGCAATCTAAAAGTCATATATGGAATCTGAAAACTAAAAGTAATTTTTGAACTAAACAATTTAAAAATATTCTTTTAAAAAAAATAACTTTTTGATGTTATAATTTAGAAGTAAAAAATAACTTCCAAATCTTGTAATCCAATTTTTGTTTTCAGATAAAGACACTTTTAAGTTTAAAATTGTATAATTCAAATAAAAGTAAATGGTCCTCGTTCTTCTTACGCTCTTACGGTGGAACAACTCATCTCTTTTAATCATTGTTAAACGATAATTGAAGTTCGGTTCCTATGATTGTAAGAACTAATTGTTTTTGTTTTCCTCTATTATTTTATCCTGCATTTATACATCTTTTTTGTCATTCACAGTTTGCTATTTTGGTTACAAAAGATTCTTTGTTATGTTGACAAGATAACAGCTAATTGGACTAGTAGATGCATATATAATAGTTTATTTGTTCTAATAATAAATGCATTCAACTTGTGTTACGTGGGCATGTAATCTAATTGAAATATACTAAGTGATTCTTGGTAGAATTCAAGTCTCTCTGTTGCTAAATCTTAAGAATTTGTTGAAGATTATCTATTAATAAAGAAATAATCAATGAATTTCTCTTACTAAAAAAAGTAAGAAAAAATTTATAGTAACTATTTCATTAATTATTTTAAAGATGTTAAATTGTTTCTTGACATATTGGTTTATCATATTTAATAACCTTTCTTTTGTATCCGATTTTGCCAAAACCCAAAATCCTAAACCAAAATAAAATAAAATAGTTTACTGTGACATATATTTTACGAAAACTTATTAAAAAAAAGCTAAAAAAATCAATATAAGAAATTGTGTTTTTAAATGACATTTATGTCTGGAATTTAGTTGGGCAATCACCAACGTTAATTTCAAACTTCCACTTAAAATCTGTGTCAAAAATTGACTTAGTTTGTGTTCTTTTTGTACCTGTTCCAGCATTGCTAGGGTTTTGATTCCAAACTCCACTGCCTCTTTACATTTTTTATTCATAACACAAAAATGGTAGTGAACATGCACAAGAGTTACTTTCACCTTCTTATTAAACAATCATTAACACATGACATGGTCTTTACATCAACATGTCCCCTTTTATTATCGCGTTGTAAATTTACTTGCCAGTAATTAATATCTATATATCAATCACATGATATCATGCTTGCTAACCAAGTGAATAGTTCTAAACTGAACCCACTATGGCATTAATTATAATTATAAATTTGCTAATGTGTGGATATTTCTCGTGTAGTTTAACTTTATAGGTATTCATGCATGCATTATTTTTTTGAAAGTACTTTACTTAAAAATGAAATGAAAAAGTTGAAGCTATTCACTTTTCTCTCCTATTGTTCTTGATGGAGGTTGATGATTCGAGCCTTGCACTACATATATGACCTCATCCAACTAGCATTAACGAACACCCAGAAACCATGGTTAGGGACAGAGGGTAGCCAAGGTTACAAATTTGGGTTGTGCTTTTCATATGATCACTTTTAGTAGAAAAGGAAACCAAACAATTTGATTTAGTCTTAAAATATTACCCAGGTTTTTTCCCTTCTCACGTCTCAAGATAATCTTCGAGTGCTACCAAAGGTTGATGTTAGACCTCAACGTAATAAAGTAGAAAATGATTTCACAATATCGTGGTAATTGCTTTAAATTATAAGTTTAACCACGAATGGGCAATAATCACACACAGTACCTTCTACCTCCTCTTAGGGATTATATAAGAAACTTAGGGAACAAGATTACTTCTCACATCATCAATATTATCAATATTATGTTCTCTTTTCTAGTTAAATAAAAAAATTATATAACGTAGTAATGAATCATCATTACACATCACAAAAAGTCAACATCCCATGAGATGAGAGAAACTATTTATTTAAGAGTTCATAACATACTTCTTTAATTATATTTACTGATTAATTCATTTTAATAAATATTTCTACGAGGTCACGAACGAGCCCAATCATGTAGTAAAATGATATTAATGTCGATCTTTGAAGTTAATGGTTATGAACGTATCAACTTCACTGACTTATGTCTGAGGTTGGAGGGTTGCGAGGTCATGAACTGAACCCAACAGTCTTAATGCTAATCTAGAAAAATAATGAAAAATCCATTTTATTTCGTGATTGGGGGTGATGATTGCAGAAATTAACTGAATATACAGAATTGTAATTAATTTGTAAATATAACTCATATTAGAACCATGTAAAAGAAATATGGGAATGAGCATTTCTATAAATAAAAAAAATAAAAATGACTTAATCAAGAAAAAACAACAACTTAACTAGGAACCACTTAAACGCTCAAGTTGAAAAAAAAAATTTTAGAAGAATTTATATTTGTGAATAAATAACTATTTCAAAAAAACTAATATAATTTCCGTTTCATTGTAAATATACAAATTTAATGATTATATTTAAATGAGAATTTACTCTAATCATTTATTAAATATTATTTTTGTTATAATGTGAGTTTCCTCGCATCCATCTGAATAAAAGAGTAGTTAAACAATTTCACTTGCGGTGCTTGTGATTATCCTTGATTCTATACGTTTTTATATATAATGAGAATTGAATATGAATTTTCTACCATATGAATCCTCTATACTTTTCACTCACATATACAATTAGTAAAATTTAGAGTTATATTATTTGTAATCTAACAAACTTTTTTCATCACATTATTTGTCATGCATTTTGTTTCTCTCTTTTTTTTCCGTGGAATGTCATACAAAAGTAAAGTACAGCTAACATTTAATGTTGCGCAATATAAGATAACAAATATAAAGCAAAAAAAGAACAAACTATTATACATATATATACAACGTACGATTTTAGAGATAGAAACAAAAGAAACAGAACAAAAATAATAGAAGCAACATTATCCATTTTGTTGATGAATGGTGTATCCCAACTGTTTTCATCTCCTTATATTAAAGTTTTTTTTTTTATTATAGATGGTTGATGGAATAAATAATTATGAATGGTGAAAATAATATGAATACTTTTGTATATAAAAGTTGAAAAGTCAGATGTACGGGTAGGGACAAACTAAACGTAGAAACAAAAATGTGATGAGCATGTTGTATATATATGTCCACTTGAAGCCAAAACTTTTAGAAATGGAAGTCTCTTTCTTTCTCCACGCCACAATCTGTTTTGGATTTTATTTGAAGGAAGAAAAAAAAGTATGAAAAGGTATCATAATGGTAATCTTTTAGGAAGTGCAATAGCTGTGGATCCACATCCCATAATGTAATACCCAAACTAAAAACACCCTTCTCTTTTTTCTACGTGCCCTTACATTAGATTTCCACTTGGAACTTCATTGTGCTTTTGCCTTACCACACCTTCTTCATACCACTTCATTTTAATACACTTTTTTTTTCTGTAATCTAGTGTTAAGTGTAATAACCTACTACTTTTATTTATAACTATGTTATTTGCTACAATATCTACCAACTTTTTTGGTCAATAATACATTGTTTATAAGAGTTTATATTTAGATATAGAATTCTTAAATGCCCACCAAACACTACTCAATAAATGA
>Ga0123342_1003271_pt1 | contig 26143 bp, 10 predicted proteins | sample Turbeawhitnodule_FD_89960 | JGI IMG/M metagenome (GOLD analysis project Ga0123342, IMG submission 89960) | Root nodule microbial communities of legume samples collected from Mexico - Turtle bean Mexico white nodule | ecosystem: Host-associated > Plants > Roots > Nodule | place: Mexico: Nepantla...
CAGTGTGACACGACAATGAAGTGAAGGTGTCATTTGCTATCGTCTACCTTTATATGGAAAGGGACGTGGGGGCAGAATAGTGGCACGTATCTCCATCTTGTTGGTGCTGCCCTAGAAGATGATCATGATGATGCAGAGACTATTATGGTTTTACTTCTACTTGCACATTTTTCTCAACAGTGCCATTTTTCATTATTCATTTTTGAAGTACCTACAAGGAAACATGCATGCTGGGCTATGGGCCTAGAAGGCCCATGAACCCTCCGTTTTCATCTACAAAAATAAGATTCTACAAAAATAAGATGGGCAATTGCTTCCTGCATCATCATATCACTGCACCCAATCACAGAGGAAAAATAAAAAATATCCTTAAAAAATAGAATACATATAAAATTACATTCAGGACTTTTTTTCTAGAACACAAAAGTCTCTTCCGGAAATTTTTCTAAAATGTATAATTTTCAGTTCTGAATTATTTTATCTGGAATGGGATTTTGATTTTTTTTTCCGGATTTTTATATCCAAAACATAAAAATCTCTTTCAGATTTATTTTTAAGATTTATTTTTCCAGCATTATTTTTAATTCTGGATTTTCATTTCCAGAATAAAGGATATTTTCGGAATTTTTGAAATTATGTTGGGTGCAAGTTTAAAAGTGTTGGGTGCAGAGAGCATTTGCCAAATGTTTGTGTGCTCAATAAATAAAGGAGCAAATTATTGAAACAATCTCTATGCGTTTTGTACTGAAGTGGAAAAGTTCTTTGTCTCCATACTCACAAAGATGTCAGATATTTGTATTAGAAAATAGATAAGAAAAAAAATTAATTTTAATTTTTGGTATACAAAAATTCTTATTCTTATTATCATTATTATTTTTTATTGTCGTAAGTATTAACAAATCATTGGATCAGTGTATTAACAAAGAGACTTAATTGCAGTTTATGGAAGATGTATTATCGTATATTCCTACGTTGCTTGAAAGCAGTATGATAAAGTAAGTTTTGGTCCGTTGCCAATTATCTTCTTGAGATTTTTTTTTTCTTCTTCTGGAAATTATTCCCAAAATCAATTTCAGAGCACCATGCATGTTACGGTTGTAAGTAAAATGAACTTCTATTAATAATTTTTTATTCATATTTTAAAAATAAAAACACTATCAATTATTTGGATTTTATAATTGATAACTAAGATATTAGATTTTATAATTGATAACTAAAATATTAATAACTAAATATTAATTTAAAAAATATTTATCAATAATAAAAATTAATTTAAATACCAATCATTCAATTCTCTTTACTCGTGAATATGATTCATTCTCAAACAAACATAATGTTAAATATGATGACACATTTTTATAAATTTTTTATAAAAGAAAACAATCTTAAAAATAACATTACAAACTATTTCTTTTCCTTTATTTTTTAAAATATACATTTCAATTTCTCGTGCTTTACAGGCTAAAAAACAATAATTCGTCTCTAATGAGAAAAAAATCAATAACAATAAGTTATAAATTAATTTAAATATATATATATATATTATATTATAACACTGTTTTTTTATTTAAAATTGTAAGACAATACATGTATAGAAATTTATAAAGAATAAAAAGATGAGTGAACTAAGTAAGGTGTAAAAAGAGGTAGAGGAGAAGATGTTGGTTTATCTTGATAAATGAGATTGAATATTAAGTTGACACATGAGGTGCAGAATAATGCTTTTGGTTTTGCTTCTAAAAGAGTTATAATGTCACCTGATATGGAAATAAACAACCATCATCTTATTCTAAAAACCATTCGTTACAAATGTTAAGATTACGAACGGATATTTTTGGTTTGTTTCAGGCCAATTACGCACTCCATAAATATTTAACTGTTTAAGACTTAAATAAATTTTTAATTCATGTAAAATTAACAAATTTTAATTTTTGTTTTGTTTTAATTTATACAAACACTCAAAGCCCCAACATTACAATACCAACACAATAAATGTCATCCAGTGCTTAAAAATTTATATTAATGCATATGAAAATTATATGGAAATGCATAAGAAAATAGCCAAAACATTAATTTTCACCTGTTTTGTACGAGATGGTTATGAATTGATTTTTTCAAAATCCAATTTAAATCCAATAAAATGGATTAGATTTAAAATCCTCATCCATATTAACTAACATCAAATTTATATAGATTTTTTCAAATCTATAAAAATTAACTTTGTCCATTAAATTGAATCTATCGGATCCTGACAGAGTTCGAAAAGTTTCAGTCTCAATCGTCTTGGGTCCTGACAGACTTAGTTCGAAAAGTTTCAGCCTCAATCGTCTTGGGTCCTGACAGACTTAGTTCGAAAAGTTTCAGCCTCAATCGTTTTTACATATTACTCACCCTCAATCGTCTTTACATATGACTCACTCGACTTGACATCGAAACTAACTGACTCAGCTATACATCAGTCCAGGTCAAAGTTCGACTTGACCTAGGCCCAGACCGACTCATCCTGGATTGACTTAACTCTACATGAACTTGGTGGCGGATCAACCTTGGCTGGAAGCAACTCAACATTCGGGCCAACTCTGGTCAAGATCTCCATGGGCCAACTCCCCTCACTCGACCCAACTCCCCTCGACATCGACCCAAGTCAACACCCCATCCCAAGCTGACCCGCTCCACATAGACCCGAACAAACTCCACTCCACATCGATCCGAGCCGACTCCGCTCAACACCGACCCAAGCCGACTCCACTCCACATCGACCAGGGCCCACTACGCTCCACACTAACCCGGGCCGACTTCGACAAACAACGCTCGACATCGTCTGGGCCAACTCTGCTCGACATCGACTCAGGCAGACTTTGATCAACAATGGCCCAAGTTGACTCCGACGGACATATGCCCGAGTCGACTCCCTCGATACCGGTTGAGGTTGTCTCTGCTCGACATAAGCCTAAGTCGACTCCGCTTGACATCAGTCCGGGCAGACTACGCTCGACGTCGACCAAGGCCGACTCCGCTAGTCAACGATGCTCGACATCATCCCGGGCCAAAGTCAAAACGAGTCAGCCCAAGGCAACATGGCTTGATATACGCCATGATCGACGCGACTCGATATGGACCCGGGCCAACACGGCTTGACATCATTCTACATGAATTCGAATCGATATCGTCGGACTAACTTGGCTCGATATCGATCCAGTTCGGCCGACACGACTCGACATGGACCCAGGTTTATTCGTCTCGACATGGGCCAGGTTGATTGGGCTCAACACTGACCCTGGCCGACTCAGCTCAACATCGACCCTAGTCGATCGGCTTTGTCCCTAGCTTACTCGGATCAACATCGAACTGAGCTGACTTTGCATGGCATTGGCCCCAGCCGACTCTGCTCGACAACGACCCAAGTTGACTCCCCTCGACATGGGCCGACTCCGCTCCAAACCGACCCCAGCCCACTACGCTCCACACCGACCCGGGCCGACTCCCTCGCCATAAACCCAAACCAACTTCGCTCGACATCGACTCTGGCAAACTCTCGATCGACATTGGCCCAGGTTGACTCAGGGTGACAAATGCCTGTGCTGACTCCTCTTGATATTGGCTCGGACATCAGCCTAGGTGGACTACGTTCAACATCGACCCTGGTCGATTCCGTTTGACAACAATCGGTCCGAGCCGACTCTGCTCGACATTCGCTCGACATAGAAAACATTAACCTGGGCCATTCTACTCAATATCGACATGGGCTGATTCTGCTCGACATCGGCCTGGCCTGACTCTGCTTGATCTCGACTTGGGCCGACTCTACTCGATATCGACCTGGTCCGACTCTACATTGACCCGAACAGACTTTGCTCGACATCGATCCGGGTTGACGATGCTCTACATCGTCCCAAGCCGTCGAGTCGTGTTGGCTTGGGTCGATATGCTTGACATGGCCCTGACGAAGCGACTTGATATGGACCCGACCAACGCAACTCGACATCATTCTAGGTTAATTCGGCTCGATATCAGCCCAGACTAACTTGGCTCGATCCAATCTGACTCGGCTCAACATTGGTCCTGGTCTACTCGACACCTACCCTAGCCACCTCGGCGCGACACCGACTCTGGCTGACTCGACTCAACACCGACCATGGCCGATTCAGCTCAACACAGCCTTGGCCGACTCGGCTCAACATTGTCCCTAGCTTACCCGAATCAACATCAGATCAGCTAACTTAGCCTAATCAACCCAGACTGACATAGCTCGACATCGACCTTGCTTGATTCGATCATCCCAGGTGGAGTTAGCTCGACAGGGACTCAAACCGACTCGATATTGGACATCAGTCGACTTTGATTCGGGCTGACTCGACTAGACATGACTTCAGATCGACTTAGACTTGGAGCAAGTCAAAATTGAACAGTATAATCGAAAAATATATTCAATCTATATCTAATCGATATCCATTTAAATGAATTAAATTTAAAATCCAAAAAATATGGATTTAAATATCTAATCCATATCCATTAAATAGATTAGATCCAAAAATATGGATTAAAAGTAATACAGATTTGAATCATTATGGATTAGATTTGCCAATTTAGATTTTTTCCCCACCCTTATTTGGTCCGTTATCATAATATTTTTAAATATGTCAAGTTTCTTTTTCACCATCTAAATTATCTAAGATTGTAAACCTCGGAGTAAGCAATAGCTATTAAAATATTGACTAGAATAAACCATAATTCTTTACTATTACGGTTTTCATATATTGTTGACGTCCCTTTTTATTTCTAGTTTTCAATGTGTTCTAAACTAACAAAAAATTATAAAAGAGATTATATGATGAAAATTGATACACTAAACCCTGTTTGTTCTAACGTTAGAAAGACAATTCTCACACTTGTCAACAAAGACACGTTTCAATGTAAATATGCTATTGAAATTAAACAAGAACACATTGATAATATCTAAGAGTAAAAAAACAATTCTAGCACCAGACCCTAAATTGAACAGATACTTGAGAAGCCGTTAAATAAAATATCTAGCAACAAATTCTCCGTCCAGAAAACAACCACCACGAACAAAGTTCATCGTGTTCATAGCCCAAATATAGGTAACGAGATACTAAGCATCGACCAAAGGTACAACCAGTATAGTATAAGAGAGTAGGACCAGCTTGTATGCAATGAAGTCAGACCCTATCAAGAGTAATGCACCGTTTATGATATCTTAGCTCTTGAGAAGTCCATCTCCGGATGCTGCAAAACATAGCCAATACATAAACAGATAGATCATTAAAGCAACTGATGAAATGACAATCAAAGAGGACAAGTCAACGAGAGTAAAGAATCACCTGAGCCATAAATTTCTTCATGAGTTCCTCTTTCTGGAGCTCTTCACTGGTTGGGAGGCCCATAGACTTCTGCCTCTGGTCAAACTGAAAAAACAGTACAAGAGAATTGTAATCCAATTAACAAATATACGTCTTTCAGATCTAAGCAATGCGGAGATGTATATATCTTACAGCTATACTAGAAAGATAAATTCTTCAGCCTTGTGATCCGAGGCTTAACAAATTATGGTTTCACCAACATCAATAAACTCAGATATCTTCCTCAAATTACAAGATACATAACCACACGCAAACACATCAGATAATTTATATGGCTTATATTTTAACAGTATGTTAACAAATGACTAGGTGATTTCTATTAATACCAAGGATATTAGGAAATGATGATGATAACAGAGACTAAACAACCGCAACTACTATGATCAATTAGTGTAAGTATCACCAATGATTACCATCATTTTTTCAACAGTCTGACGAGTCTCTGGATCTAGGTCAGAAAGTTTGCTGTTCTCGGGTTCAACCTTTTGGGTATCAATTTCAGGATCACCTTTCACTATACATTTCCACCATTCCATTTGATCATGCTTGGTCAAAAGAATAGAAAGTGCACATTGATCCTCTGCAAAAATAGGTTTTGATGTAAAGTATAAGATATGAAATGGTCATGATTCCAATACCAATAAAAAAACAATCCAAAACCACACCCCCAACATTATTAGCTCATGAATGCACACAATGCATGTAATGTAACTTCAAAGGTCCATCTATTGCTGTAAGTAGTACATTACCTATACTCCAATAACAATCATCAGGCTTGACAGACCGATACAACTCCCCCTGAAATTTTTAAATTCATTTATAAGCATAGCCATCACTAAAATTAACATATAGACAATAATTATCAACGAAGTAATCATACCATCAATAATGAATGCTATAGAAGGACAAACTGACCTCAATAATTGGAGGTTGGCCTTTGAGTCCAACTTTTAGATGGTTCTTCTTTATCTCACAGATGACAAACCTTGATTTGGTTCCATTAGGCACTGGAACATTCACATTAACCTCTTGAAGACTCTGAGTCCAAGAGTATTGCTCTAGATCCAGGCCATTACCCTTGTTTGGAACTGATTAGGTATTGAAAGAAAACAAAATCAAGAAAATATCAGCAGCGAAAACAGGTATGTGTGTTTAATGAACATGGAAGGTCAGCTTGTGTATGCATTATACAAGCAGTTGAATCACAATACAACCATTTCTTCAAATTCATAAGTAATCTGTCAATGCAATAGTATGATAGAATGCATGAAACAAGTATTTTTGTGCTAGCCCCTTCTCTTCCTAGCAAATTGAATGACAATATACTCTCCCAAAAAAAAAATATATTCAATGATGATTTAACCAATCCCTAAGGGATCTGGTTAGCAGGACCCTTGTTTAAAATGCCAATCAGTGCCCTTAGGGCAGAATGCTTAAGAAATAAAAAGCAATTTTTTTTATTGGGAAGTGAAATAATACTCTCTCCCAATAAAACCCTTCTATTAAGAAACCAAAAGTGGAAACTTTTTATTGGAAAGTGCAATAGTACACTCTTCCATGAAATGCACAGTCCGAACAAAAACTGTCTAAGTATTGGTTACTAAAACAATGACCTTAGGTAACCTAAGTGCCCTTGGGACACTGCTTAAGAAATCAAAAGTAAAAAAATTTATTTTGGGAGGTGCAATAGTGTACTCTACCATGATTTCAAATGAACTATCGGAATAAAAAATTTATATCCGTTGATTGCCCCTTAAAGACATTGGTGAGGGGTGTTGTAGTTGAAGTGTGAGTGGAAGCCCCATAGTGTCATGTTCTTGGCTCAACAAGCAAGATCCATCTACTATTGCAAGAAATTGTGCCTTTTGGTATCAACCCCCAATTTCATCCCCAAATTAAAGCTTGCCGTAAATTGACACACTACCTGACACTGTGTTGCCACTGTATACATAAATTAAACAGAAGAAAAATAAACGATCTACAAGCAAAAAGAATTATTGTTTAAATAGGGATATTCCCTCATAACTCACAACGAATCAAACGCTTACTCTCACCATCCAGCACGGTCAATTACAAAACTGTTAGTGCAGACATAATAACTTCTGTTAGTTTACCTTTGGAGGCGCCGCCTTCTTCTTCCGCTTTGTGTTCTTTCTCCTCCTTCAATCTCTTCTCGGCCTTTATTCTCTCCTCCGAGGCTTTGAGTTCCTCCCTCTTCTTCTTCTCGGCCTTCTCCCTCTCTTCGGAGGCCTTGAGCTGGTCTCTCCTCTTCTTCCCAGCGGCGCGCACAAGCGACACTACCTGCTTCTCGGCGGCCTCCGTGGCAAGAAAGTCGCTCTTTTCGGAGACAAATTCAAAGACTCTCTTGAGGAAAGCGAGGGGGTTCGATCGGTCGAAAGTGGCAGTGAAGGGAGAAGAAGAAGAGGGTTGGGATTGAGATTGTGAGGAGTGGGTGGGTTTCTGCTCCTCATCGTTGAAATCGGAGATGATGGCCATTGGTGACTTGAGAGAAGGAGAGTGTTTGCCGCTGTCGGAATGGATCCACTCTTGATTCTTGAACTTTTGAACTGGAACATTCCAGTTCCCCGAGTATTTATACAATTTTTAAATATGGGCCTTTGGGCCCGTTACCATAAATCTTTAAAAAAATATACCATTCATAATATTTGTCTAAATAACCTTGTTTTTTCTGATTGTCGAGAACCGACATTTTTACAACAATATGCCAAAGTGAAAGGAATTGAATTTTGAACTACTTTCCATTTTTTTTTTAAATTTAAAAAAAACTAAAATTATGAAAAAAAGGAAAAAATAGAAATATTATAATAAAAATAATTAATATTAAGATTTTGTTAAAAAGTATTAAATGATTTTAATACAAAAATTAAAAATATTAATATTAATTTAAACTAATAATTTGAGTGTAATATAATTAAATTTATACATTAATTATATAAAATATGAAATAATAAATACATATTTATGAAATTAAAATTATTGCAGTATCTTATAATAACTAATTGGTATAAGAAATATATCTTGTTAAGTGTAATAAATATTTTAAAATTAAATAAATATATTAAGTTTTAAAATTAAAATAAAAACTAACATAAACTCCAGAGAAAAAAATTACGTAAACACGTTGGTTTTAATTGTTTTGTACAAAAAAAATAATTGTTGAGAAGAGTCAATTATTTAAAGAATTTCAGTATCTTAAAATTAGACTTTAGTTTTTAACTGAAATATAACAGTTTAGTTTAGTCTGTCTAATAATAGTTTAATTTAGTCTGTCTAACATTAGTTTAATATACTATTTAAATAACATAAATTAGTAGCAATTAGCAAATGGGGTTGTAGCTCATATGGTAGAGCGCTCGCTTCGCATGCGAGAGGCACGGGGTTCGATTCCCCGCAACTCCATTTTACGTTTTATTAGTGAAACCTTTAAAAATCTGGTTTTTTAAAATTATATAAGTAAATTAACTTTAAAATTAAATAAATATAACATAATTTAGAAAACAAAATTAGAATGATAATGTAAAGATTCAGTTAAACGAAAATAGATCTTATATTGTTCCCAACACTTATACTACCGATTTTGTTTATAAATGTATGCTTGAACCTATCCTTCTACTTTTTGTACTTTGAATTTTATTTTTTAATCATATCACTGATTTTATTTGTTATTTTTTTTTTTATGTGTATTCTATTAGCAGATAAGAATGATAATCCAATGATTTGTGATACTACCTGATTCACAACATCCATGGCCTCTTCTGCTTCCATTCCCTCATCATCACAACCAGAACCACCAAAGGTTCATGCATCTATTTTAAGCATCAAAGATTTTGCAGAATCAAAAGGAGATTCTTCTCCCATCCCTTCCACCTACCACTCCATCTCAGGGCTCCATGAGGATGATGATGTTGCAGAGGAACTTGCAGCTTCCATCCCAGTCATTGATTTTTCTCATCTCACTTCACACCACCCTCAGATTCACGCCAAAGCGGTGCACCTAATCGGCAAGGCCTGTGCTGAGTGGGGTGTTTTCATGGTAAGAATTTTGGAAACTTTCTGTTTCTAAATCTTGTTACAGAAAGTCCCAAGTCAATAATGTTATTGAACACTCACTTGCTTCTCAGCTCACAAATCATGGAATTCCCGAGAACCTGGTGGAGAAGTTGATGAAAAAATCTGGTGAGTTTCATGATTTGGCGGTGGAGGAAAAGAAGGAGTTTGGTGACAAGGGCCCTTTTGAACCGATCAGGCATGGCACCAGCTTTTGTCCTGAAGTAGAGAAGGTTCATTATTGGAGAGATTATCTGAAGGCCACCACGTTTCCTCAATTCAACTTCCCCCACAAACCACCAGGTTTCAGGTAATTTAATTAACTACTAGTAGTACCTTCAATCAACTAATTTGTTCTAACTCTTGAACACAAAATGATTGATGGGCACTATTATTAAGGATTTATCTCTATGTATGTGAAAGTCCTTCGAGGTATAATATGATTTTTTTGCTGGTACCGAAAATAATAGAACTAGCAAGCTCTGGGAGCCAAGAACCCAGAAGAAGAGAATATAAGAGAAGACTTAAGAGTTTATATTAACTAAATTAAAAAAATAAATAAAATAAATGGTAATCCTATAAACTAAACTTCCTTATTGCAAGTTTGAAGGGGAAATTGATAAGATTTGAACCGAATCACATAAAAGACAAAATAGGACCCATACTGAAGAGGAAATCGATAAGATTTGAACTGAATCACATAAAAGACAAAATAAGACCAATACTGAAGAGGAAATAGATAAGATTTCAACTGAATCCTATAAAAGGCAAAATAAGACCGTAACTTTTATGTATGCAAGACTCACCTCCTTTACTACTATCTACTTTATCTACTTTAATGATTTGTTTGAATTGAAGATTGGAAACTTTGTGAGAATTTGAAAAAAAGATATGTTATAGTGGATGTGTATGAGAAATGAAAATATAAATTATAACTAACTTCTATGCATAAATATAATTTTAAATTTAAATACATATCAACTAATAATTTCTAAAACATTTTAATTAAAAACACAGTCAACTTAAACTATAAATATATTCAACTGAAGTATAAACTTATTCACATAAATAATGTAACATAAATTACACATATTAAATTTATAACAAAAACATTCAAACACAATATAAATTTAAACCAGAAATTAAAAAAAAAAACATATAAATTTTGAAAAAAATAAAAAATTACATACTCAGATAAGAGCTCAACAAGAACACAATTAGTAGGAAGAATAACCTCTGCTTAAACAAATTTCATCAATAAAACACCTAAAAACACCCACATTTTATTATAAAATAAAGCAAAAATTACGAAAAAACACAAAATGAAATTTAAAAAAAAAACTATTAACATAATTGATTAGTCTATGTCTTGAAAATACAACTTAATCTAGCCACAGTTTTCAGACCATAATCGACTATACCTTCTGTTAGAAACAAATAATGAAAGAGATTCCATAAGCCAAATTGAATGCATTAAGTTTTCTTTTTGCGTGGTACTACTGCAGGGAGGTTGCTTATGAGTATAGCGAGAAAATCAGAGGTTTGGCTAGGAAGTTGCTTGAAGGAATATCAGAGAGTTTGGGATTAGCATCGAATTCCATAATTGAGTCGACTGAGTTTGACTCTAGCCATCAGCTCTTCGTTGTTAACCTGTATCCACCATGTCCACAACCACACCTTGCTCTAGGTATGCCTTCACATTCCGACACAGGCTTATTGACCTTGCTAACGCAGAATGGAATCGGAGGGCTTCAGGTTAAGCACCATGCCAAATGGGTCAACGTTAATCCCCTTCCTAACTGCCTAACTGTCTTACTTGCAGATCATCTCGAGGTATGCCATGTTAAAAAGCTTCAAAAAAACCATATACTTTCACTGAATAAATGAACTGTAGTAAAGAAAAAAGTGGTAGAAATGTTTTATATAACGTAACATTTGACTTGGAATATAGGTTGTGAGTAACGGGAGGTACGAGAGGGTGTTGCACCGAGCAATCCTGAACAACGTTGGCACTAGGATTAGTGTTGTGTTGGCGAATGGGCCTGCGCTAGATAAGGAAATTGGGCCTCTGGCGGAGCTATTGGAGAATGAAAAGCCATTGTTTAAAACCATCAAATACAAAGACTACTTCCAATTTCAGCAGAAATCACGACTAGATGATAAAAGTGGCTTGGACCAGATTCGCCTCAACTAATGCTCAACTATCATATCATACTCAAACATTTATGAAACTCAATTATACTTATTAAACTTAATTTCCTAATATAGCATGTCAGCCTTTTCAAATTTATCTGTTAGCTTTTTTTTTTTATATAAAATTTTTTATGTTAGGCATCACTATGCAACTTGACATCTCAGTTAGACTGACACCTAATTTATCTGTTAGCTTCATCTGCTTCATGATTTACAAAAGTAAATCGATTAAGTTTTATTTTTTCGAAAAATAATTACTAAAATTCCAAAGTCCTAACTAAAGAGTGTTTTTTTTTTTTTCTCTTTCTTCTTCTACCATTTTATACTATTGGATAGTGAAAGCATTGATACATGATGTAGAAAAGAGAAATGGTTTTTCTTCCTGCACCCCTAAATTTTGCTTCCTACACCCATTAGAAATGTGAATTGACAAAATTAACCTAAAGAGGTTTAAGAACCCACAAATTTATACAACAAACAAACATTTTATGCATACTAATATTCTCCTTTTAAGTGATACATTAATACACACACAAAATAAAAATAATAATAATATTATTTAGTTAGACATAAAGCATTAACTAAAAATATATATTATTTTTAAATATATAAATAAAGCTAATAACACATACTCAATATCATAGTCATCACTACGAGAAAAATCATGAAATAGAAACCAATTTTTAGATACCAAAATAATTTGTTACAATAAGAACTAAAATAGAGACCATTTTAGAAACTAAAAAAATGGTTTATAAAGTAGTTTCTATTATTGTTAAATAGTTTCTAAATTGGTATCTAATTAGCAATTAAGGTTTTAACTACCAATTATTTAGTTTCTAAACTTGGTAGCAAAAACCTTGGTTGTTAATTAGATACCAATTTAGAAACTATTTAACAATAATAGAAACTAAATTTCTTTTTAGTTTCTAAAATGGTCTCTAACTTTACTATTGCAACTAACTATTTTTGCTTCTCTAAATTTAGTTTCTATTTTATGATTTTATTGTAGTGCATGTTCTATTTTATGATTTTCTTGTAGTGCATGTTCTTTAATTATAGAATAGTTAATCAAATCTTTAGAAAATACATATATAACTTATGATACATTAATTTAAAATTAAATAAAACATAAAAATTTGATAAACTAATGATTACAAATCTATCACCCAATAAATTCCAAAATTAATAGCATTCATCAACAAAATATATAAATAAATATTTATTTAATATCATTACTTTTTACGGTAACATTTTCCTCTTGCGTCTAAATAAAAATAATTGCATGAGATTACAGTGAATAGTAATACTAAATGCAAAATTGCATCATCATTTAAGATGCACATTAAATATAAACATTTAAATTGGTGGGGGCATTAAACTTTCGAATTAGAAAATCGCAGCGGTTGCGTGGTGGGATTTATTTTTAGAAAAAAAATTGTTGCACAGCATTAATTTCAACCTTGATCCATGAAGTAGAAGAAAAAAAAATACCATTCTCTCATTCATTCTCATAAAATTTTACCATAATAATTATCGAAATTTTGTCTATTAATAAAATTATAATTTTTAAAATTAGGGATTATTAAGATGGACAAAACATCATTTATGAAAACTCGTAAAGTTAAACAATCATGCTGGTATATATTATATGTAAATTCAAAAGTATATCACAAGAATCTTATTATTATCTATGACTTTCACATTTTATCACTTATAGTGGAAATAAATTTTGTCATATTTTTTTTATGGTCACTCGTGAACAATTCTTTTTTAAAAAAGAAAATAGTATCTTCTTAATGTTTCTCAAATCTCCATCAGTATATATTTTTATCAGTTTTCAAACATCCCACATTAATCAATAAAACATTTTATAGTATTAATCAGATATCTAAATTTACACTAATTATATAACGTGTTTTTCATAGTGGAAACAATACTTATAAACTCTGGTCTAATATTAAAAGATATATGATGTGTGTGGATTTCTTCTTTAAGTTGATAGTTATATCTACCACCTACAAACAATTTTCCATTATTCTATTCATAAATATTCAAATCTTTGATACTTAATGAAAATTTGTTGTACATTTTTCAGTTTCTCAACATTGATAAGGTAACTTTTTTTATGGAACATTTTCTTAATTGTATGAAGATGAGACCTAAAGAACTATTGACTGACTTCGTCTTCCTCCTTCTTATTGGGCGATTGATCAACACTTCAACTTACTCCTTCTAATCTCAGGTACTTGATCACTCTGTCTCCTGAGAAATGTCAAATGATGGTACCTGCAGAATGCACTCCTACGTTGAAGTCAGCAAAGAATGTTCGACATTCGGTTGTCAGAGTACAGTAATTAATTACCTACCTTATTATTGGAATATGCGCTATTTATATTATTTTAATGAGCTTATCTTATTAGGTTGAATTAGTGAGGTTGATCGTACTTAGAGGTATATTACCTAATTCATAATGATGGTTGAATTTTGCTGACCTTGATTGAACATTAGTGAGGTGGACCAAAGATATCGATCGTCCTACACGGAAGTGTATCATTCGGTCAGCTTGGTAATGGAGCCGAGTGAGCCTGGTGTTAACCGTTCGGTCCATAAAATATTTTCATATTTTATCATTACCAATATGAGTATGAAATGTATTGATGAGTAAACAAGGTTAAGCAATGTTAACAACGGTATAGCCAAATCAAACTCCTGTGATTCACTGTTGTACAATTCTTGTGTCTTGAATTGCTCCAGAGAACTTCTTAATGTTGGGATAAATTTCTTCTATTAGTCGTGGCTTTGACAAGAAAAAAAGAAAAATTAGTCTGTTAAAAACGCATATTATTATTACATTTTCTGATATTATTAGTCTCAATTCTTCTAACTAATATATAATCAAAATTTGACTATTCTCTTAAAATAAAAAACTATGGTATTTAATAATAATTTGTCCATCCAATAACATATAGAGCATGCCATGAAAATCATCTGCATGATTTTCAATAATGCCAAAACAGTTACGGAAACCCAATGATGAAAGTATGAGTATATTAATTTTGTTGAATAAGTGGTGATTTGTAAAACGTACCAAATGATGTTAGTGAAAAGTGAATGTGACGTTGTGTTTATTGTTTGCATGATTTTTAACACGTAGGCGAAATGTTCTAAGCTTTTGATCCCATTTTCTTCCGAGTTTTATATTTTAATGAGTTTGTAGGATAGGATGAAGCGCACACACGTTACCTAACACGATCCACTAAGTTAATGGCTTCCGAGCACGAAAGAAAATCATTCATTCCTATTCCTTGTCATTGTCATTTCTCCTTCTCTTTCATTATCGCCTAACATGGGATTCTAAGTTTATGCCGAAGGAAACACGCGACAAGACCTTCAATAATACTATAAACAAACACATATAAGATCACATAATTTTAAAAAAACATCCCACAACATACTTCTCACAACTTCTTGTATTTTTTAAAAAATAATTATTCAAATCTACACAAATAATTTACAAAATATTTAATTAACTCAAATCTATACAAAATATATCATAATTCATTATTTAAATATTTTTTAATAATAAAAGTAAATTTGTAAATTCTTATTTTACACTATAAAAAGAAAAAATTCCTCCAAATTATCACATAACTCACAAACTTCAATAAATCATTCTCACAAATGCACTTTAACATCCCTCAAATCAAACAACCTCACACATTCTCTAAAAAACTCACATTCACTTCCTCAGATCCACTCAAATCCCCTCTCCAATTCAAACACACACATATTTAAATCCTAAGTTATCGTCGATAAAAAAAAATCTAAGTTTGCTCTCAATACAATTTGTTATATTGGACATTTGGTGGTTATTTGCATTTCATATATTCAACCGTCATACAATAAATTTTGATCACTAGTTCTTATGTAGACCAAAAATCTCGATAAGTAAGGCCGAATTGGTTGAGAGGATTTTGATCTTCAATCTTAACTAGGTCTCGGTATTCAATATGTCTGGTAGAATATTTGTAAAATATTATCCAACGCCTCAAGTTAATACTTAATATTCAGAGATTAAGAGTAATAACTATTATTAAATGTGTATATTAGTTTGGATATGATGAACCTATTTATAAAGTGGAGTTAGACGTTTAAGATGTTGGACTTGATTAGCATGACTACCACTATTAAATTCTCGTATTAATTTGATATATGATATATTGAAGTGGACTCCAAGTTACACTCTTCTTAGAGGTATACAGTGACAAAAACGATTTTAGTATCAAATCAAAAAATTATTATCATAATCTAGAGCTTAATCTTTGGATGTATAATTACGTTAAATATTTGGGGGGAAAATATTGTTCATAATAATATTTCTGAACTTAAAAATATAGCTGTAAAGAAGATGGGAAAGTATGACCCATTTCGAGAGTCTGTGTGGCCATGGTGAGAAACGAAGGTGCACAAAAACAAAAAATGATGATAAATTATGCAACAAATCATGTGGATTTGGGCTTTAGGAATAAGACTTTGTCTCCTACCACCTTGGAACTACCCACATGATAACACACTCCTTTGTTTAATTGCTCATTCCCTGGCTAATCTGCACCCTTATTCTTCAACCAGTCTCTTAAATGTTCTTTTTTTAGTCATCTTTACACGTGTATCTGGAATAAAATGAAAGTTTAACTATTTTTTTTATTACTTTCTGATTTCTTTAATTTTTTTACACAATCCGAACAAAAACAACTAGATCAATTAGAATTTCTATTATGCAAGTGATTAAAATCCTATTTTTAAAAAATATTTTATCAAAATTTATTCGTAATTCTATTATTATTATTATTAAATGTAAACAACACATTGCTATAAATATAACATAAAAATAAAACTATTGTTTCATAAGATCTGAAGCATAATAATTAATGATATAAAAATTAAATTAATAATTTAATTCGAATTTATTGAATTTATTAATGTCGAAATCAACTGTAGAAGTAGATTTCAATTAGATTAAAAGTATAAATTACTTTAATTGAATTAACTTAGAATTTTTATACTAGTCACTTCAATTAACACTCCTAATCTTTGTCAATTACTTGCACAAACAAAGCGTATGAATCTATTTACTTCATGATCATGGAAAAAAAATCTGGGAATGGAGTTCTTTCATTTATTATCATTTGGTATGAGATAATATTGTAAACCATTATCTTTATGGACTCTAGAGCTTGAAGTTGATGGTTTAGGGAAGTTCAGGGTTTAGGGTTTATTGAATATGAAATTTTAATTGTTCAAAGGAATGAAAAATTCAACCAAATAATTTATATATGGGTTAGAAAGGAATCATTTTCTCAAATAATTGTTTTGGTTTCGAATTTTAGTTGTGATTTTCAATTTCAGGCTGAGGTGGAATATCTTTGGAGCATCTGTAAAAATACTTTGACGCTCAAGTTAGAGTTCGATATTTGATGGTTGGAGTATTAATTATTGTAATATTAAGTAGAGTGCATAATTATAACATTATAGTAAGCCTTCAATTCTAGACCTAAATTAGGGTAAATTATTAGGTTAATCTTGACATTAGAGTAATATTTCGTATCATAATTATGTTAATCATGTTGTGTCGATGGATGTTTGTTAAGTCTTGAGAATCACTTTGATCACATCAGTTAAGGACAATTATAATGATCAACATCTGAAGGTATTCTAAACCATTTATAGTATGGGTGACATTATAAAAATAGTTTCTTTATCATTTATTTTGAATACCTAAACTTAGAATATTTTAGACGTAGAGGAAGAGAAATGTGATCAACAATTCAGTGTTGCACTAACTTTTCAATGATGTTTATTAGTTTACTACTTTTTGTAAGTTATATCTTCATCAACCACCTATATAGAGGTTGACTAAATTTGGTACCCAAGATGTTGTTCACTTTAATGTTGATAGGTTAATCTATGAAATCTAAGATATGTTTTTAAGAAAATTATAACAAGCAAAAAATGAAAATGGATGGAGAGTGTAAATAACAATTCCCTTATACATATATGAGATGTATACGTTTTTTTTTATCAGCAATAAAAAATAAATAAATGGGAACCATTCAGGGGTGGTCCAACCCTTATACATAAATAGCTAGCACCTTACCAACCTCCAACCAAGGAACACCTTCTTACTTATAAATAAGGAACAACCAAAGCTACTCAAGAAAACATTAAACAACCAGCCTCATACAATCCACTGGGTTTAAAACCCAGTTGGGGTACGTAAAGGAATTGCAACAGGACTTTGCAAAAATCTAAGACCAAACATTTACTTGTACCAGTGCAAATACCTCGAGCGCATCTACCACGCCCCTGTCGAAGGTCTCCGAGTTCCTATGTCTCCAAATTCCACTCACAACACCAACCCAAATCGCTCCCCAAACATCATTGACCACATCAGAAGCCGAACACAACCTGAATTGTTGGAAGTTTACCAAAGGGTCCTTATGAATAACAAACGAGACTCCAAACCACTCAAAACAAAGAAATTGTCTTGTACGTAATGAGATGGATACGTAATTAAACCTTAGGAAAAAGCCATGAGTAATTGTCTTGTACATATATGAGATGTATAAATTAAATCAGAGTAAAAGCCATGGAGAGAAAAGGGAAACGAGATGATTGGAGAAACGGGAGGAAGGTTTCAACTTTTATTGTTCTTAAAATTCCTAGAAGCATGCAAAGAAGAGGATTTTTCAAATGAAAAAAAGAATGAGAAGTATTCGTAGGAACAAGAAGGAATAGAGGTGGACCTAGGTTGATCTCATACAATGTAAAGGGGTAGTTGATGAAGATAGAATGAGAGAAAAGTAGATAAGATTGTGATATGAAATACAAAAAAAAATGTTTAATTATCAACCTTACCAAGCATGAAAGATTGAATAAAGAGTCAGGGAAAGCAACTAAAATAATGCATAATAATTTTAAAGAATATTTTATAAGAGTTTTGTTTTGAACTCAATTGGTGAAAATAATGCATAATAATTTACTTTTAACTTTCTTCAAATATTCATCACTTATCTTTCCTTGATATTTATATAATTTGGTTTAGTAGATTTTTGCGTAGTGTTATAATATTTTTTATAACTTTTCAAAGAGTTTTTTTACAATAATTACATATAAAATGTGATGATAAAACTATAAAAAATTATTAAATAAAAAATATAATTAATTATTATATTAATTTAATTAAATATTATTCTAGAAATTAAAAAAATTTATTAACAATAATTTCTTTCTGTTAATAATAAATAATCGATATTAATTAAGTGTAAATTTAAATATTATTTATTAATAATATCAACTACTTTAAATATCAATATTTCTTTTAAAATAATATTTAATTTAATAATTAAATATTTGTTTTTCTAAAATTAGTTTTTATTTAATAATTTTTTTAGTATAATTAAATATTTAAGATAATCACTACAAGAAAATCATGAAATAGAAACCAATTGTTAGAAACCAAAATAATTAATTGCAATAGTAACTAAATTAGAGATCATTTTAGAAATTAAAAAAAAAATGGTTTCTAAATTAGTATTAGCAACCAAGGTTTTAACTACCAATTATTTAGTTTCTAAAATTGGTAGCAAAAACTTTGGTTGCTATAATTAGATACTAATTTAGAAACTATTTAACAATAATAAAAACTAACTTATAAACCAATTTTTTTTTTAGTTTTTGAAATGGTATATAATTTAGTTACTACAACTAATTATTTTGGTCTCTAAAAATTGATTTCTATTTCATGATTTTCTTGTATTGAAGGTAACAATTTTACTAAAACTATAATGATTGAGGCAAAATACAATTAAATCACTATAAAAATATTAATATTAGTCCTTAACTCTTTATTTTATTTTTAAATTTGTTATATCACTTTGTTCTTGTATTTTTGTTTTCTTAATAATTTTCTAAGATATATTAATCATATACCAAAATTTTAAAATATCAATTCCCCTCTTTTGACAATGGACCATCTATTTTCCTTTACACGATCGAAATCCATTTATCTTATAAAATAAAAGTGACATAATATGAATTTGATATGGCATACTGTTGTATAATTAATTGGCACATACTAACCAACCAATTTTCCATGCAATCGGATGAAATTTTCAAAAACATAATTAATGCAATTAATGAATAAAGCGTGAGATTTTGTAAAAATAAAACTTAGGTTGACACTGAAATACACAATCAATTTAAAGAAAGTTGTATTACACCTGGGATCCATGTGAAGTTCCAAAAACGTTCTTATAAGTGAACTGTGAATCTTGATAAAGACCAATACTCTATAAATGTGGGAAGCATCAAATTCATGCAACAAAACTATTAAATTTGGTAGCTATCTGCATGTGCATGTTCCCATAATTCAAAAAGGAAACTTATACCCTATTCCATGAAAAGGATATATAATATATACTGTATTCAACAACTCATTTTAATTATAACTTCTTCATTTTTAGTGGTTGGTTTTTTAACAAAAAAATGTTATTTTTTTATCTATCATTATTTAAATTTCAAGATAATTTTTTTTTTTTTATATCCTGGTTTATAGTTGTTTAGAGGGAGAGAAAAAATAATTATGATTACATAAAAAAAACACATGTAATGAAACTTAGATATATGTATTGAAATAAGAAAAATAAAAAATATATAATAGATAACTCACTTAAAATTGTATTAAAAAATATATATTGTCTTTTATTTGAGTAAAAAAACTTTAAGTGACTATTAGGAAAGAAAAGGTAGATATAATACCATACACTTATATGACTATTATAAATTTTTTTTAATCTTTTATAACACACTATTTATTTAAATTATTATACACAAATTACTTGTGATTTTTAATAAATTAACATTTTGATTTAAAAAAATATAAGAACATGAAATTAGTTAAAAGAACTTAAAGCACAATTTCTCCATAATATATTTTTTCTTTACAAAAACTAAACGCATATACGTATAATCATATCACTAAAAAAAATCATAAAATAGAAACCCAATTTTAGAGACCAAAATAATTAGTTGTAATAATAATTAAATTAGAAACCATTTTAGAAACTACAAAATATTTTCGTTTCTAAATTAGTTTCTATTATTGTTAAATAGTTTCTAAATTGGTATCTAATTAGCAACCAATGTTTTAGAAACCAAATTTAGAAACTAAATAATTGGTAGTTAAAACTTTGGTTGCTAATTAGATACCAATTTAGAAACTATTTAACAATGATAGAAACTAATTTAGAAACTAATTTTTTATTTAATTTCTAAAATGGTCTCTAATTTAGTTACTATTACAAGTAATTATTTTGGTATCTAAAAATTGGTTTCTATTTCATGATTTTCTCGTAATGTATAAACATGTTTTTGAAATGTGAGCCATACCCATCTTTTATTTTTTATGAAATGTAAATTATTGACATGTATGATGTTTGCTTTTATTAGATTTAATTTTCTGTACGTACTAATAATTTATAATTTGTTTTGGATATAATCAATATTTTGTTCTCTCCAATAATCAAAGTAACATTTAAGTATAATATTGTTGGAATTTAGTGGGTAAGTATTCTTTAATTATTGAAATAACTTTTAGATTATTAATATCGATTATGAAAATAAAATATATGATATTTTACTTTATGTTTGTTTGTTAGTTGAACCTCCATTTGGTGTTGGTGATCATAAAACTATCACTAATTAAATAATTTCATATGACCCAGCTTATAGGAAATCTATCCGTAGACAAAAAAGATTATATGCTTTGTTTTATGTTGGTGACTCAATTAATACAATAGATAGATTTCATATCTTAGGTGGATCTCCAAATATAAATTCTCTTATCCATTTATGGTTGTTATAATTTAATACGAAAGTGTTATATTATACACCAATTCTTATTTATTTTCCATTGATTAATATAGATTTTTGGTTGATGCAATGTTGTATATGAAGTTTTATGTTACAATAATAGTTTTTAGATTCTATCAAACCCTATCATTTCATTTTTATTCTTGCCTATTAGGCAAATCAATCTGGGGTGTTTCCATCATAATATATTATTTGTAAATTTAAGTTTATGTGAATAAAACTAAATTCTTAAGAGAGTATCCCATTTTTTAATTTCTTTCTTCAATAATCAAACTCTGCTCTTTAATATTCTTTGGTGTATTTTTTTTTTTAAATAAATGTATGGTTAAACTATTTTTCATCAATTAATTTGACAGGACTTTGTTGAACTATTTTTTCAAACAATTGAAAATCGTTTTCTTTCGTTTTCAAAAATTAAGAATTTTGCTGGATCTGCTTCACAAGATTTCAACGCGTTTCAGACCTATTCATGTATTCAAATGGTTGCGTTGTGTTGATCCCTACGTATGAAAGCGATCGAATCGAATTCTAATTCGTAAATAATAACTTTTCAATTTTAGTGAAACATTATTGAAGGCTTATTTGATGAAATCACGTTATAACTTGTAAGTTCATGTAAAGTCACTTAGTTTTGTTTGGTTGAGAGAAGAAAATGAAAAAAAGAAAAAAACACACGGAAAAAATTAAACCAATACCTAACATTCAATAGATTAATATACGTTCATTCTTGAATTCGTTTGACAAACAGCTTTTTTTAAAAAAAAAAAAAAATATGCTTTATCCATGGAGTCAAGTATCAATTCAAAGTTTTACCTTGGATAAAAAAACGAGATATGAAGAGAAAATATCACAAATCTAGTGTTTTAATTTTTTATTTATTGAAAGTAATGTTATAATATTTTTATATGTGTGTTGATTGTTCATATATATACTAAATTTTTCTGATATTATTGTTTATGGTATTTTTATGGTGAAGTGATCTTGATAGAGATCTTGAAAGCGGTGATTAAAAATGTGTATTTATGATCATAGAAAATAAAGAAGCACGGAAAAAAGGAAAGGGAAAGATAACAAAACATGATTCATCTATTCACGAAAAGCAAAAGACTTGTATATAGGAAGTCTCCGTCAACAAAAACAAAAGCTAACAAAACGAGAGTAACATAACAGACAAACTCCTAATGAACAAACTGCTAACTGACAAAACTCTAAAATACAAAAACCAAAAAAAGTTAAACTTAAACTCTTAACACCCTCCTCAAGTTGGATAACATAACCTCATTATTGCAAGTTTAGATAATAGTTTGAAAAGGAGTATGTTCCAGGGACTTAGTGAATAAGTCACCAAGTTGATCACAAGATCGGATTCCCAACAAATGGAAGAGATTAACTTGTAACTTGTCCAAAATCACATGAGAATCCATGTTAATGTACTAGTGTGCTAATGCAAAAGTAGAATTATAAATTATATGTCTCGCAGCTTAGTTATATGTCTCGCAACTTAATTATCAGAATATAGAATCACATTATATTTTTAAATTAGTCTTTATCTATTTTTTTAGTAACTAATATATAATCTAAAATATTCACTAGTAAAAAAGTTTAAAACAACGACTCATTATTTAATGCGCTTTTACGGTCAGATGTCTTTCAAAACGTGATGACATTATTTAAATTAACTTGATTTAAGAAAACGACTATTTGTAGTAGCTGCATTCTTAATTCAAAGCGCTTGATTTAAGAATGTGACTATTACAAATAGTCATCTTCTTAAAATCTTTTTTATCATAATTCAGAAGTGCACTACTTACGTTTTCATACTCCCATTTCTCTTGCGCTTCGTCTCTCTTATGTGCTTCCTCCATTAACTGTGCTTCTTCTTTTCTTCCTCTCTTCTTTGCATTGTCGTCGTGCTATTGGTAAGCATTGTCTTCCTCTCTTCTTCTTCACCATTGATTTTTCTATGTTTTCTGTTTCTCTTATGTTTTGTATGTTTTCTGTTTCTCTTATGTCATTGCTAAGGTCACTGTTTCATTGGGAAAGTTTTTGTTTGCTTTCTATTGTGTCTTCCTCGTCGTTGTTGTCGCCTTGCTCCGTCGTATATTTGCGTTTCATTGAGAAATTTTTATTTGCGTTTTCTGGACTTTCATGGGGATGAAATACTAAGAATGTGAAGAGATATGATATGGATGCACTAAGAGATCAAAAGAAATGCTAAAATAATGATCATGTTCTTCGGAAAATATCAAATATGAGAACTTTGATTAGAAACTCAAACAACAAGGAAAAAAGAAAAGAAACACTTGGCACTCGTGAATAGTAGCTGCATTTATAAATCAAATTTATGAATGTGGCTAAATAGCCGTCGTTTTAAATTGAAAATAGTCGTCGATATTATTAAGTAAAACCTTGTTAGCTCATTTGAATATCAATTTAAAAATTATTTTATAAATTTTTATTAATATTAAAAATCACTTAAAGATTAATAATGACAAATTATTTTTTAATTACTATTTAATGATTTTTTTAATGATATATGTTCGAACACATGGAGTTATGATGAATTATTTGTATGAAATAATGTATCATTCTTTATTTTCAATAACTTGTCATTTGTATTATCATATTTAAAATATAACTTATCATGTGTATTATCATATTTAAAATAGATATGATGTAAGTTCGAAAATTAAACTTATGGTTATCAAATACTCTCAATTTTATAAAATTCTATCTGACAATATTATATGTTGGTGCTTATAGTTACACATAGTGTTACATTAACAACAACAAAGATTACTTAATTCTAAATATTTGAGAACGAGGTCTATCATTTTACTCGGCCATTTTAATCTTTATATGCAATTGTTAATATCATTAATTCAAATTATTAAAAGTATCTAGCTTAAGTAATAGTAAGATTATATATTTAGAGCCTGAATAACTTATAAGTAGTATATTTAAACACTTTGTTAAAACAATTATAATTTTAGAGACTCAAATCGTGATTTTGTTACATACATTTTTAAAATATCTTAAATATATTTTCAGTTACGGTATAATTGATGAATTGTGATTTTAGTTTGGCAATGATATTGATTTTATCTCTTAAAACCTTAACATTTTACTTTTAATGTTGAAAAGAATGTTGATGTATAAACTAAAGTAACGTTTACTTGTTATTTTAATAAAAACTGTATTTTATTTTCATTTTTAAAAGTTTAAAATAACATCTTTTTTCAATTGTACTCTTCTTTCTACTTTTACCGTGCATTGAAAACTGTTTGGTTAAAGTAAAAATTTAAAGTATAATAAGTAACTTATTTAAAATTTCATTAAGAAAAAGTGTTAAGAATAAAAGGGTTATACATGCTAAAAAGAAACTCAAAAGATGAGTCTTACTAATGTCTGACTTGAACGTGATTCTGCCTTAGTTTATGTTGCTTTTACTATTAGGCTTAATGTTCCGTATGTTTCGTAATGGATATAATACTTATATTAATTATTATGAAAAAAATTATATTACTCATATTTTTTGTGAAGGGAATACATGTGATGATAAGTTCACTAATTTATAATTTATTCATAGAGAATCATTTCATTGGTATAATAGAGAATCATTTCATTAGAATTCTTTATGAATAAGTATAATCTCCATATGTATCGTTTTTGTTAACATGAGTTTGGTCTAATCCCCCGTATTTTTTATTTTTTTTAGTAATACTTTTTTTCATGTAATGGCAGATGATGATTGTTACTTGAAGTGTCAGCATAGTTATATCCCAAGTTGCATAGTAATGTCTAATACCAAAGCTTTTATAAAAAAAATGAAATATTATGTAGAATGTATGTATAATGTGACATGTAAAAAATTATAAATTTCTAAAATAAACATTATTTATTTATCTTTACATGAATTATATAATAAAAATCACTGATTTTAGTAAAATATAAAATAATTTACAGGAATCAAAATGAAGTTTATTCATTTTACAAAGATTAAAATAAATAATTTAATTTTTTATATATAAAATATTAAAAGCAAAATAAAAAAAATAGTAATTTTATTACATTAAAACGATATTTAATTCCTTAAAAACTATCTTGCTATACAGTACGTTGAGACCATATGAGATCCAAAATAAAATTGAACAGAAAGAAATTATGCAGTTGCATAACTTTCTTCTTATATCCATTATATTTTAATTTTTGAAAATAATAAATAAGGGTACATTTTGTATCTTTTTATTGTTTTCATCAAATATTTAAAAATTAAAGAATAAGATGTTTTTTAAGGTTTGGGTTAAAAAAGAGTTTTAATATTAAAATTATTAAAATTTTAATAATATTAAAATATTAAAATTATGTAAATAAATTAACTTAAATAAAAAATATGAAATAAAAAAATAACTTAAATTATGTAATATTTATAATATTAACTTCTTACATCATTTATAATATTAAAATTATGTAAATAAATTAACTTAAATAAAAAATAATTCTTAATTAATAAAATGTTAAATAATATAATTATACTTTAATTTTAAATTATAATTAACTAAAATATG
>Ga0123342_1003272_pt1 | contig 26140 bp, 16 predicted proteins | sample Turbeawhitnodule_FD_89960 | JGI IMG/M metagenome (GOLD analysis project Ga0123342, IMG submission 89960) | Root nodule microbial communities of legume samples collected from Mexico - Turtle bean Mexico white nodule | ecosystem: Host-associated > Plants > Roots > Nodule | place: Mexico: Nepantla...
CTCTTCAACTTCTTCAGCAACTTCACATCGAGCTTTTTTCCACGAAAGTAGTCAAAAACTTGACGAGAACCAAGCCTGTCAAACAGCACCTGAAGAACAGCACCGAAAAGAGCACCACCAAGTGTTTCTATCACTGGCATGGTTGAGAAGGAAGTAGCTAATGAAAGAAAAGAAATGTCTGAAAATTTGAAGTGGAGCTTAATTATGTGAATGAAAGAGAAGAAATGACGGAAAATTAGAAGCAGAGCTTAATTATGTGAATGAAGGGTGAAGCGTGAACGCAGATAGGGAAGAGTTAACATTTAACAAATTGCAATAAGTGATGACTTTAGTCAATTTTGGCGGCTAACTTTAACAAACAAAAAAACACGAGGGACCCTCAACTTACATTATTTTGAGCCATGACAAGTTGCAGACATACTCGTGATTCTTTCTTGTTTTTTAGTTTTGTCGACATTGCTATATTTTTGTAAAAATTTCTTTTTCATTTTGTTTTTGACATTGCTATACACTGATTCAATGATCATTGTGATCAATCCAGTTTATTATTTTTATTTTGATTGGGACCGTTGCATCAGTCCACTGTTCTGTAGATTTTTATTTTTCAAAGACCAAAGTTAACAGTGACCCATACTGATTTTTAACAAAATTGGCTTCGGGTAATTTCTTTTAACAAAAAGTGTTCATAATTTAGTCTTGATTCTTTATATTATTTTAATATTAATAGTCATAATAATAATATTATTATTATTATGATACAATTATTGTTATTATAAAATAATAATAATCAATATTATTACTAAGATTTTTTATTGCAACAATAATAATATGTTAGTATTATTTTTATTATTATAAGTACTATACTTAATCTCTTATTTAAAAACTTTACTGTTTTGTCGTGCTAAGTTCCCGATTTGAGTACTTAATTGTATCTTTTTTGGCAAATTTTTTGTACACCCAATTTTTTTTTAACTTTTTGAATCTGTGACTAACACAATTTCAAATTTTTGAAAATACCTTTTATTTCGTAAATGAAAATCCAAAATTAAAAATAATACATTTTGGAAAAAGTAGATCGAGAAGAGATTATTGTATTCCAATATAAAAATCTACAAAAAAAATCAAAATTCTATTTTGAATAAGAAAATCCAAAATTAAAAATAATATATCTTAAAAAAGTAGGTTTATAAGAGATTATTGTGTTCTAGGAATAAAAATCTTCAAAATCTCGTTCCGGATAAAAAAAATCTGCAATACAACAAATTCGTTTTGAAAAAAAAATCTGATTTCAAAAAATGAGGTCTGAAATGTATTTTTATATGTAATTTTTTAAGGACATTTTTGTCTTTTCATACTAAAATTAGGTTTAGATTGAGGAAGCAATTACCTTCTTCGGCTCATCCAATTTAAGTCTAATGAATACACTTCTACCCAAATAAATAGCAGGTCCCAGAAGTTGTCCTTCACCGTGATTACAAACTTCTGAAATAGGATCTAAGACCTTGAAACTCCAATAAAGATAAGTGATATTTCATACACTACTCACTACACTTATAATTTATCTCTCACTGACTTTGGTTATTATAATTAGTATTAGTATATAAAATAATATATTTATGTGCATGGGACTATATATTATGAGTGGTCTGATAGCGACCCGATAGCGGATGACATGATAGGTCCAACACAAATAATCGCTAGGATCGGTTCAATGAGGTGAGGTTTGCACCACTTATATACTACAAAAGACTTTAATCTCTAGTCGATGTGGGATCTCTAACAATATTTGAAAAAATTTAATATTTTTACAATACTAAAAAGTAAATAAATGAAATAACAGAAAGTAAAAAAAATAAAAACGAAAGGTGAGAAAATAAAATTTCAATCAAACATCATTATGCATATGTGTCCATAATATGAATGATGTTCTATCTCTCTAAACACTTACATGTAAAGAACATAAAATGGAGTGCACCCATGTGTGTTTCTTTACCAATCGGTGTTCTTTATGCAAGATATTGTCATCAGAAGCAAATGGAACACACTTTTGGCTAATAAGAATAAAGAACTCAAGGTCCAAAACACATAATTGAAGGGTGATGAAACCACTTTGTGGCAGAGGTGTCTGATTTCCAAGAAAGAGATAGAGAGGTCCTTATAATTAAGGGGAAAATCCTTAAAAATTGAGGGTCTAGAACAGAGTTTAACCGATATGATCATCTCCCATTACTCTGAGCAGGAGCACCTGGAAATGTTTGACTAAGGGAGTTTCGATAGGATTTATTCAATGGAAATCTAAATATGGTTGAAGAGATTCCCAATGTAGTGGAGAACTAGGATCGACCAACCACTCTCGAGGTTAATGGCAATGAGGAAAGGGTGGTAAACTTAGAGTGATTCTAAGAACTCTAGTTGATGATTATGAATAGATCAAGAACTCTAGTTGTTCGTTTCACATTATACCTAACCATTTATGGTTTCAATAGTTTGTAGAACTTGAAGGAGGGTTTTTTCTCTTGGAAACGACAAGTCCTGCAAGATAACTAATATTGGAATGATTAAGTTTCTTCTACATGATGGAACTGAGAGAATACTTAAAGAAGTTAGGTATATTACCTAGCTTGAAACGAAATATGATATCCCTTAGAGAACTTGAAAAGAAGGGATATGTATTCAAATGTGAAAAGGGGTGTTGAAAGTGTTGATGGGGCCATGGTGGTCATGAAGGTGTGAGGAAGAATAGCTTGTATACCTTGGGAAATGTTGTAATCTTTGGATCAACGTTTACTGCTGAAAAGATTGTCTACTATAGAAGGGGGTTGAATAGAGCACAAACTCTAATTTGGCACCTGCAAAAAATATCAAGGTAAAACAATATATAAAAGATAAAAGATAGAGAGAAAAGTATGCACATAATTTATACTGGTTGACCTAAGAGCCTTTATCAACACAAGTATTATTCATCTCTCCAGGTACACAAGTATTATCCACATCTTCCGATAATAAGTATTAAACACCTCTCCAGACAATAAGTTTTAATCTTCTCCTAAGACTAAGACCTCTCAACAAGAGAGAAAATAATGAAAGCTCACAGGGTAATCTTCACACAATGAAGGATATACAATAAGGTTCACTCCCAACTATGAGTGCTCTAAGCAACATATATGAAACATTCTCTCAACACACTAAGACAATGGACGCTAAATCATTTTTAGTAATCTTCGTATGCTTCATTCATCTCTTTGTTCACATAGTCGTTGGACGCCATATAAGAAAATATTTACTCTTGATTGATTCTTTTACGTCTTGGACTTCAATTGTATTTAAATTGTTTAGGCTTTCCATCTTAATGTGAATGTTGAATCGTTAGTATAGAAATCTCTAGGTATCCTTTATTTGTGTGCATTGTTCATCATCTTCATCACCTAGGATGCTGAATATGACAATTCTTGCTTTGATTATATTTTTCACATCTTTGAGCATATGAAACAATTTGAATTGTGTCCTTTATGATCTTTGATGAGAACATTAACCCTTTAATGCATGTGATTGATTGTTCAATCATATCCCTGTCACTTGCTTCGTTGTAACTACCTTGGATGTCGAATATGAAAATCTATGAAATTCTTCATATCGCTTTGTCATTAACTATGTGTCTTTGTTTTCTGAACATTTTCATTTTGTCTTTTCTTATTCTAACTTTTATTGGCTCTTTATTTTATATTATGTCTCTTTAACTAGACCTATAATAAATGTAGTGCTTGTATAGACTTTTTGCTTTAATTTAAGTAAATAAAATTAAATAGAAAAAATATTCATTTTTATATATTTTTGTTATTTTTGTTCTATTTTATAATACTCATAAACAGTTTGATCACAGAAATTTAACTCTAGAGTTTAAACTATTTTTTTATAAGAGGAACATAGATTGTGTTGTTAGCTAGATAACAACCAAGTTCTCTAATACCATGCGGGGTAAGCTAAAGGATGAAGAATTAAGAAATATTTTGTTTAAAAGATAAAGCCGACATGCCAATTTTTTATCATGTACCCAATTTAAACACTTTGAAAGTTTGCCATGCACCTAAATAAAAATGAAACTTAAGAAATTTTCAGAGAGAATAATATCTTTATGACCTCATAATACAGATAAATGATAAATTATCAGCTGATAAAAAAAAAAAATGATAAATTATCAGTTCAAACAAAAAACATAAGCCAAAAAATTGAAGACATTTTTAACCCATCCAGCTACATGCATTCGAATGTTTCAACTGCAATGCAGTTAAACAATTTAATCAGAGTCTGCAAAATCATTTGTGTCCACAAGATTCATGATGGTATACAATACATGTAACACCCAAAAAGAATTGACAAAGCCACGAAAGTGCATCATTAGTCTGAACCTTTTGTTGGTACTATAAATCACACTCATAAAATCTTCTTCGGCCCAGAAAATATTGACATTGGACAATCTTGTTAAAAGAATGACAGAACTACTTATAATCGAGTTTCAAATCACACATCTATGAAGCGTTCTTAACCAAGATCGGATAGCTGACACAGAGCAGGCATATTATTTGCCGTAGCACAAGAACCAAAACCCCACACCTGACTTGACTGAGAAGTTCCAGAAGTCATATGCTTACGGTCAGAGGCAAAATGGTCTCCCAGAAGGGTCATTGTTGTATCAGTTGTGATTGCTTGGTTCTTGCCATCCCCAGAACCTAAGTCATGCCAATCTGAAGCAAACAAGAAGTCTGGACGAGTGATATTCAAGAGGGACAAGGTTTGATTTTCACTGTCAGGAGTCCAAACCTGATCAACAAACTCTAATTTTGGAATATTGCCTGCACATGAATTAAGGAATTAAGGAAGAAACCTAACATATGCCTTTTCATTAAAACTGATAAATGAATTCATAACGATGTACCAACTCTATCATATAAAATAAGTATTAACAAGTATCTAAGGACTCGTAATATAAAATGAAATCTCAAAATAATTAAGAAATTTCAGATTATGCCAAAGAAGTTTGTGATAATTTATAAAGATGTGAAATGTTCTCAGTAACCATCCCCCATACAGCACATTGAAAATTACTAACCTGTAAATGCCTGGAAGGATAGCTGTTCGTCCAATGAATTCTCACTGGCTCTAAGAAGAGCAGGGCACTCATTCAATATTGAAGTCGCACCAAAGGGAGATACAGGGTCTGCGTAATCTTCCCATTCTGTCTCGTACACATTCAAAGCAGAGCTGTCGCCTCTGTCACCAGGGGTTGCAGTAGAAGAATTTGAACTTTTGTCAGAACAATGGTTCTTTGAACTGCTCAGAGTCTTTGCCTGATAAAGTAAGGCATCCAGCAGACCACTATTTTGTGGAGAAGAACAATCTGACTCGAGTGTACTAATTGGTGTAGGAGACTGAAAGAAATCATCAACTGACTCGAGCAAAGGAGGTGGGGGAGATGTACCCCAGCTACCTAAATCAAGTTCTGGATATTGGAGTGAAGGGAGCTCCAACTTCACAGCCTCAAAAGTTGGCTTAGAAGTAGAGGAATTGCCATTTGAAAGTGAATGGCTGTAACACATTGAGTTGTGTGATGAGGGACCAGGATCAAGGAGTGCTTGCATGCCAAATGATTGTGCAATCTTATCAGAATTATTGTCCCGAATTTGAGAAAATGGATATAAACCGTTTTTTCTCGTATCATTGGAACCAATAAACGGTATTGTTGACTCTCTAAGACGCTTGTGCTTAGGTGATGCTGGTGTCATAACACTACAATATTGAGAAGAATCAAGACCTTTTAGCATATTGCCATAAACAGAAGCATCGGGAAACTTTGGTGCATATGGTAAGATTCCCTGATTATCCTTCAGACTGTCAAATATAGCACCATGTATCTCATAACTATTTGTCTGCAATAAATCAAGATGCATTTTATCGCCACCATTAAGTCCACCATTACTTTGGTTACGCTGACTCTCTTGAAAACCTTGCAAACACACTTCAGGAGGATAAAGTGGCAACCCAGCCCGTTGACGCCTCTTGATCCGGGTGTTCCAATAATTCTTTATCTCATTATCGGTGCGACCAGGCAACTACAAGCAAAATAAATTAACCATTTATAACAGATTGAGGAAAAAAGGCTGATAATATTGAGAAGAAATAATTGTAGAAGAAACTGATTGAGATATTTACTAAGATATTTACTCATGAATTATGGTAAGTTAATTGAATAATTTAAACCCCTCAATTATGAAAGGCATGAGAATTAAGAAAAAGCAAAAACCATGAGTTTCTTTGCAATTAACTCAATCCCAAAATTGAATGAGTTAACAATGATTAGCATAGATGATGAAGTTCACACTTATTATTATATTATCAACTGAACAAGCTTTACTGTGTAAATATAATTGTCTTTTCCCTGTTTTGGCAAAGATAATATTAAACTATTTTTTCTTGGTGGCACAAGTCCACAACGTCCAATAGAATGTGACACGGGCAACCTTGTAACTATTACTAACGTAATTTGCAATTTAAGTTGTAGATGTGATAGAATTACAAATCACTTACAAACACAGAAAATTAACAACTGCTTTGAAATAAATGTCGCCCACGTTAGAACAATAATGATTATTTAACTTCCTTAACCTGTACGATGATATCCAGAAAAAACTTACAAAGACATTGTAAAGCTTTATATTGCGTAAAAGTTGACATACAAACATACTACACCGTTAATTAACAGTTATACAGAATGAGTGATGTTATAAATTGGAAATCTAACAAAAGACATGTAAACTGTATTCTAACACATTGGTTAGAGTACGCCTACGTCAGCTTATTACCTATTGGAAATTACCTCTCCAGATGGAAGTTCCCGATACAATACAAGACATAACATCACTGACATCACTAATAAATAATAGAATTCAAATATTTCAAGAAAACCTTCAGAAAACAAAAAAAAAATTACAACTACATACACAGGGTTATAGACAAATTATATAGAAAATGCTTACATGTGCTGCCATGCGTGCCCATTTGTTTCCCATTTTGGCATGAAGTTCAGCAATGAACCGCTCCTCTTCTGCAGTAAACGCCCCTTTCTTTAAATTTGGCCTTAGGTGATTAGCCCATCGCAGCCGACAACTTTTTCCGCAACGCAGTAACCCTGTGTGCTTCTGAACAGCATTCCAATTCCCTTCCCCATGCTTGTTAACATAATCCACCAAAATATCATCTTCGGTTGATGTCCACGGACCTTTCTTCAGAACAATACTGGTACTTCCTTCGTAACTCTCATCATTCAACTGTGCCGCACTCAGATCACTAGGAAGCACCTCATCTTCAATTTCATTACTCACTCGTCTCATCTTATTTGATATCCTTCCTGCCCAAATATTTCACAACCACGAAGGAAATCCTTAAAATTTGCAGAAGTGAAAAAGAATAAAACCAAGAAAAGTCCAAAATTAGCTTCCAGCTTCACAGCCACTTAATTTAATTTTATTCCTTTACTTTCAGATATTCCTTTTGCACAGGGAAGGAGCTGCAAACCTCATCAAGATAAAACGAGCCGAATGCCATTAAATGATTCACAAGACACAAAAAACAAGAAATGTTCTTTATAATGAAGACACTTTAAAGCTAAAAAGGAATTACAATAGTAAATAAATTGAAACGAAAATAATCAGAAGCATCATATATACCGGGTAAAGTAGTAAAAGCATAAACACCCAATAGCAAAGTTTCTCTACTGCAGCAAAACCTGACACCGAGTATTTAATGATGCCCTCCACTGAATCATGAAACACAAATTTTCCAGACCCAAAGAAAGAAATAATCCATCCAATCCATTTAAGCACGATACTAATCATGCTCACCCATAATACCCGATCAGGAATCAAATATACAGTAGAAAAAAACTACCACTTATCACATGATCATTGCACACAAAAAACCACACCATAACTTCCACCCCTCAAAACCCACAAAGACCAAGCATGCACACTTATTACGGAATTCATTCTTCCCACCAACCCAACACCCCAAATCCGGTCACCACAACACAGTACACATTTATTACAAATTAATTAACAACCCAAGCAAAGAGTAAATGCATTTAATAGTTCCGCTACTTATTAAGCCCAAAGTTTTAAAAACAACCAGCGATTCTGGCCATTTATTACAGCATTAACTAATTACAATATTAGCAAATTACCTAATAACCCAAGCAAAGAAAAAAAATTACTCATTTAATACTTTGGTATTAAATAAGCCAAAGGTTTTAAAAAAAGATCTGCGATTCTGTCTTTCAAAGTTTCTGGGGTTTCTGATCGTGACAGTATTTGTCCTCAATTTTTTACAATATCAAAGAACGTGTGACTTCAATTAAAATAATCGATTTATACAATTTAAAATTCTTTAGATTTAAACGTGATGAATATTCAACAACAGATCGGAAAATCCCACCACACAAAATTAAGGGCACCAAGAAAACAAAACAAGAAGCGCAGAAAAACTGAAAAAAAAAACAAAAACAAAAACGAGACGGTACCTGAATAGGACGCGACGCAACACTAGAATCCAAAACGACTCGTTTTGCGCGCGGCGAACAGAAGCGCCAATTGAGCTCAGAAGCTGAATGAAACAGTGAAAACCCTGTTCCCAAAATCAAAGCAAACAAACAAAAAAGCACGAAATTAATTCCAAATTCCACCCCGCTGTCACCGAAAGCGACGAGCGTCACAAAACGACGCGTTTAATTCATTTTCGTGTTCGGTGTTCGATTTCGAGAAGCCGCGAGAGACAAACCTCGGATCGGAGCGAGGGGCAGAATCGTAAATCCGAGAATTTGAGGTATGATTAGAATCGGGGAAAAGCAAAGCGTGAATTGGGAAGAAGAAGCAGAAGAAACTCACATTGGGATTTGTGTAGAGAGAGAAAGTGTGATTGGGGAATGAAGAGAAGAGAAGAAGTAGGAGAGAGAAAGGGAAGGAAACGATAGTAGCGGCCGCAGAGAATCACAGCACCTTTCACTTGTTCAATTTCTTCAATGTTTCTAAAACCAATGTTGTGTATGTGTGCATGTGTGTTGTGTACTCTTCTTCCTCTTACACTTCTTTCTTCCATTCATTTATATACTTCTCATGCTTTTTTTCATCTTTAATTTATTTATTATTAAATGGAACACCTTTTTAATTAATCTTTTTTTAGAACAATAATAAATTCAAATTCTCCTCTTACTAATCATTATTATGATTTCTTAATCAATGTCTAAGAACATTTATTAGCATTAAATACTTTTATTAGTTTTAACTTCTTCAATCTCTTTCATCATTAATGAAAAACTTCTTGCAATAGCATAAATGTTACTCTCCTATTAAAAATATAGTAGTTTTATTTTGCCAATTTATGTATTCACTGAATGCCACACTATATTATAAAAAACTGAGTTTGATTAAAAAAAAAATTGCAGTATAATGAAAATGTAAATTACACAAATAAAGAGCCTGATATATAATATTCCACTTATTAATTGATGTAATTAATAATTGAAAATTAATTTATAACATTATTAAAAAAATTATCTTTTAAAATTATAAAAAATTAAATTATTTTTTATTTAAATTTTAATTAAAAGATGAGTCCGTAAAAAAAGGTAGCACACAGAAAATGTCAACATGTCTTACGAAATTAGTGGCTGGCTAGTGGATCTATCCACTTTGTCACCCTTTTGGTTTCAAATAAATTTTAATTAATAATGAAAAAAAATATTAGAAAGAGAATGTAAATTAAAGTTATTCTCTCTTTTCTTAAATTAGTCTAATTTTAATGGGACAAAAATTTATATTTTTTAATTTACCCCTAACATTAATAAGATATATTTTTATTTTTTAATTAAATTATAATGTCAACAATCAAAGTAAAAATTCAAAAAGTTCTTATCGAGAGACTATGAAGCTTAGACACTCCTCCTAAATGGTGTGTCGGTGTCGGATACACATATCGGACACCGACACTCGTAGGACACGTATCCATAAAGTGTCTAATTCAAAAAATATTTGTTGGATTTCTGATAATTCTAGCACGATTCTAACATAATTTTAAAAGAAAAAAAAATATTAATTTTTTAAAAATTCAAATTTATTGTATAAAATTTTATTATGATTATAAAAATAAGAAACAAATCATTTTGAACCAGTCATGAAAAAACATCTTTCTCCTCCACAAAAAATCTGGAACATATTTGTGCACATAAATCTTTATTGTCAATTTATATAATTCATAATTATATAATATATAAATTTGTGTCCTCGTGTCCTACATTTTAAAGATTATACATATCTCTGTGTCTGTGTCCGTGTTTGTGTCCGTATCCGTATCCGTATCATATCTGTGTTCATATAAGTGTCCAAGCAAAATATTTTAAAGTAATTATTTTAAAATGGATCAAAACGTTTTTTTTTTAGAAACAAGTATCTTCAATTTTAGAAACAATAAGACTTGTAACCTCTCTTCAACGTCTCCACAATTATAAGATTTATAAAATGAATTACTAAGTAATTAAAATTTTAACTTATATATTAAACGTAACTTAAAATGTTAACCTTTAATTATTATTTTTTAAACAATTCCTATTCAATATAAAAATTGAATTTTGCATGATTAAGCCTTCAAGACGTAGAAATAAACTAATTTTTTATCATAATTATTGCATTCCTACATAATGCATATTTATCATAATTTTTTTATAATATTTTTTATAATTGATAGTATTAAAAATGTATATTGTAATGTTTCAAAATTTACAATGTAAGATTTTTTAAATACAAAGTATTAAATGATATTATTTTTAGATAATTTAATATTTTTTTCAAAATATTATAAGACCAACAAAAAAAGAAAAAAAAAAAAGTATTAAGAAAAAAACAAAAAAATAAATAATGCAATTTTATATATACGTAGGAAGAGATAAAAAGTTCTCTTCATTTGATTGGATGGGATAAGTATGAAAAAATATATTTTTTATGATTAAAGTATTTAAAATAAATAAAAAATAAATTTTTACTTATATATAATAGGATGAAAAAAAATATCTTCTTTATTAGTAAAAATATTTAAAATAAATAAAAAAGAAAAAAATTTACGAGAGGATAAGTGAAAAAGAATTAATTGCGTTGAGAGAGAGAGAGGGTTTTGGAAAAAATTCGGAATTACTAAAGTTTTATTTTAGTGTTTAATTATAATTACTAAAGTTATTTATTTTATAATTATATTTGTTTAAGCTTATTATATTTATTTGTTTGTTAAGTTTATAATTATAATTATTTATTTAGTGTTTTTAATTTTATTTTAGTTATTTATTTGATTATTTTATAATTATATTTGGAAAATGAAGTGTTTCTAACTTCATTAAAATTTTATTTAATAATTATCAATGAAGTGTTTATGAGTCGTCTTACTTATTTACTTTCTTTCAATGTTCTTTCAATAATCAAGATATTACAAATTTTCATTAAATGGTTGATATTTTTATTGATTTTCTTCTTTGTTTTTTGAAAATATTCAAGTAATATATATAATATTGCTTAAGCGAAAAAAAGTCTATTCCTAGTTAGACAAAGTTGCTCAACCGAAAGTAACTCACTCAAACCACATATATAACTTATAATGTTAATATGTTGTGAATTTTATACATAAGTTTAATTAATTATATATTCATGATAATGATACTATTAATTATATACACATATAAGGTGAAATAGTGTGTGTCACCCGTAATATTATATATATATATATATATGTACACTTTTCTATGATAATAAAAAATAAAAAAGTAATTTACCTATTAAAATAAATTCTTTCATTAAGTTTATTAATAAAATAATTATAAAATAAATAGTTTTTATAATTTTATTATAGGTAATTTTTATTATAAATAGTTAATTGAATTTAAAAAAATAGTTACAAAATGTAAAGAATAAAATAATAAAATAAAATATATTAATAAAAATAAAATTTATTTAATTATTTTTATAGTAATTTATTTGGATAGTTTTTTCCATAAATATTTACAGTATAAAAATTTAAAAGAATCATATAGTAAAATTGATTGATACATTTACAGGAGTTAAAAGTCATTTTTAAAATAAGATTTTTTGTAAATTATTTCCCTTGCTAACTTGTAAATAATTTTATTATTTTATTTTTCCTAAGGTGTTTAGAAAATTCTTAGGAAAATGATTTGTTTGAGCAGTTTTGTCTCTGGTTTTTGTGGTATTGAAATGGTAAGTGGGTGAGAAGGAGAATAATGGTAAAAATAAAAGTGATTTTGAGATGAGTAAGAAACTGAATTTGGAAGGAAATTAGGGAGAAAAGGTAATATATATTTGGAAAGTTAGCATGAATGGACAATGATTTCCTCATCAACAACAACATCAACACGCAACAACATTACGAGGAACCACGCACAAACGTAAGACTACACTTTCATCACACAAGATTACATTCACCTATATAACTTATATTAAATATTATAATATTTAATTTTTTATAATTTTTTTTTTTTTAATTTAGTTTTGGATTTAAAGCTTTTATTGCATAGGTTATATATAAAATTTTCAATTGATACGAAATTGTTTGATATGTTATATATATATTTTGAGGTAATTTATATATTTTAGAATATGTCAAAATAAATTATTTGATTGTGTTATTTCGTTTTAATAAAATATAAATAACTATAATGATATAAAACTAAATTTGTCTAGGAAGACAGGAAAAGACAAAAAATTGTTTTATCTTTTTGTCAAAAATTATTTTTATGAAAATTATGAATTTCAAATTTTTCAAAAAGCTTTGGAAATATCTAAAGAAACAACACTCTGGTTGTGAAAGATTCATAGACATGCAAGCTATGAAATTCGGGAACTCCTCTTAAATGGTGTGTCGGTGTCGGATACTCGTATTAAACACCGACATTCATATGACACTTGTAGGACACGTATCCGTGAAGTGTCAAATTCAAAAAGTATTGGTTGGATTTCTGACAATTTTATTACAATTCTAACACAATTTTAAAAAGGAAAAATACATTAATTTTCTAGAAAAACTCAAACTTATTGTATAAATTTTTATTATGATTATAAAAATAAAAAACAAATCCTTGTGAACCAGTCATGAAAAACATCTTTCAACTCCAAAAAATAATCTAGAACATAATTGTGCACGTAAATCTTTATTGTCAATTTATATAATTCATAATATAGATTCATGTTCCTGTGTCCTACATTTTAGAAATTATACGTATTTTTGCGTTCGGATCTGTAATACATAGCATCAAAGTGCTCAACTTAGTTAAAGAAGTATAGAGAATAAATGAAATAAAAATAATTAAAAGATATATTCATCTGCTGATGAGTATAGACAATGAATTGCCATGTGATCTAGAGAAATATGAGTAAAAAATCCAACTAACATGTCCCACATTGCAAAAAAGAGAAATCATAAAAAAAAATAATGGAGGTTGGATGTTAAGTGTGAAAAATACAGTGATTAACACATGTAGATTGAATATGCAAGTCTAAAAAATCAGAATAGACAAACACAAATGACCAGTCTAAATCAGACAAACAAACACAACATATGACCAATAAAAAAATTTAACAAAACTACCATTTCTAAACTGAAAATTAAAAATAATGATTTCATCTCAATTAAAAGGATAGTTTAACAAAACTATCACACTGAAAATGAAAAATGGTCGTTTCATCCAATTAATGGGACATAGGTCATTGTTATTGTAAACTTGATAGATTTAAAGTATATCTCTAATATTTGATAGGCACTTGTTATGAAAACTTAACATTTGAAATATATCTCTTTAGTGTCTAACGTTTGACCGCAGAAGAGCAATGCTCCAATAATTAACATTTTTAGCCTAAAAAAAGTGATGGTCCATGCATTGTAGAGTCACCAGGCCATTCTGAGCTATGAGTGCAGCAGCCTGTGATCCCTCCACTGTTGGGAGTGGGAGGTGGTCGCTGCTCTGTGAAACCAGCCTCACGCTGTGCCCTCCACTCTAAGAGCCAAGAGACCTTAGTCTTCACCAAGGTTCCCAGACTGAACTCTCAACTTGGAATGGGCAGGCCAGCACAATGCAAACACAGCCCAACCCAGCAAGTCTGAATGTTGTTCCATCACATTGATGCTCCCACTTGGGTCACAAGCTGGAGTAACACAGCTCAGCGATCTGACACCTTGTCAGTGAAGCTATAAAGACACTTTTGTTTTATTTTCTTTCTGATGTGGGATATAATTAGCATAAAGTTTGCTGTGGAACTAACCACTCAATTTTGAAAAGATGTTTGTTTACATTTGTATGAAATATAGGGTAGTTGGATGTATTTGAGGAAGACAAGATCTTAATTTGTATCCTAAGATCTGGTACAAAGTGATTAAATGTTTGAAACTGTTAAAATACTGTATATGGCAGTTACCATTTCATTTCATAATAAGATGAATTCTTCTGATACACAACTTAAGAATTACGGATAGAAACTTTTATGATGTTTCCATGTCAGACATTTTGACGTCCTTATATACAATACACACTGAACATTCAATATTTATGCATCATGCCAAACATTCTGCTTAAATATATATGTCATACACATTGAACTTTCAATATTTATGCACAATGTCAAACTAGCACTCTTTGAACATTCCATAGAATTGGTGCATTTCTTAAAAAACATTTTCGAGCAAATGGGTTCCTTAAAGACTATCATATCACTTAATATCAGAAACTATTTGAATGGGTTCCTTAAAGTCTATCACTTAATATCAGAGACTAATTGAAATATAAGAACCATACAGAAATAATGGCAAAATATAGATTATAAGAAATTGAACTGATCTTATTGGAGACACTAATTTTGTAAGCAATAAAAATAAAAAATTGAACTGATACTAGTGGGATGCACAAGACTCTTGCAATAGTGCAAAACAAGAGCTATGCATAAGAGTCCCAATAGCAAGCTATTGTAATGGACACTTTACCTCAAAAAATAAATTTAATATCGTGTGAATCAATGATCCACATATCAGATATTAAACTGATAAGAACAGATACTACACTTGATCTTAGCCAAAAGGCCGAGAAAGGTATGATTTGTATCATGTAAGTATTCTGTTCTTATACTGTGAGATCCATCTTCTTGACAGACTCCTGACAAATGTGGAACTTTGTCAGTTGAATAAGATGCTTCAAGAATGTGGGAAGGTAGAAATAACTTCATAAACTTCCATACATTTTAAGTTTGATTATGAATGCCTCAAAATTTATAGGAGACAGCTTTCATCCAACAAATGAGCACAGAAACAAGACAAACTTGAAGATCTTTGTTGAGCCTTATGTGACTAGTGCTGAAGAGTTTGTTAATATAGCTAGAAATATACAATTCTACTGCCACAGTTTTTTTTATTTATTATGCTGTGTTTAAAATTTAGAGAAGAATGGATTTAGTGAAAAGTCTAATAATCAGTCATTGTAATTCATGTTATTTTTCCTTTCTAACATAACCGAGATTTGAGTAATTAACTTTTTAAAAATAAATTTGCAATGGCTAAAAGGTTCACATAACTTGTTATCTCTATAATATAAGAAAGAGTATCTTCCAGCAATTTAAAACCAGCCTCGCACTTTGCCCTCCATTTTAAGAGCCAAGAGGCCTAAGCCTTCACTGAAGTCTCCAGCCTCAACTCTCAACTTGGAATGGGCAGAACAACATATTGCTGAATTTGAATAATCAAAAGTGTAATGTGGTTGTCTTAGAATTTACTGAATTTGAAGAAGTTGAAAGTGATGAGAAGTGGATTAACACTATGAAGAAAGAATTGAACATGATTGAAAAAAAAATGACATATGTGAATCAACCTAAACACAAACAATGAGTAAAATTAGTTTATAGAACTGAACTAAATGCAAATGGTTCTATAACTAAACACAAACCCAATTGATATGCATGAGGATTTGTATTTATTGTAATGGTTGTCATTCTTTTTCACAAGTACTTCTCATTCTCCACTCACTCTGGTGTTTTGGAGAACACTGTAACTTTGAAATGGAACAGTTTTTTTTCCTTCAATGTAATACTTATCTTCGATTTTTCATACCTTTTTATTCAAACTTTAACTCATTTTTCTTAAACTATCATTAGTACTTGATATAGTTGAATTTCACTTTTCATATGGAATTGGCCTTAATATGCAGCTTTCACAGTGATATATTAGATTTGGAATTTGAAATTGGATTTGTAATTTCATTAGGATTTTGAATTGAATTTGTTTAACTGGTCTTACCATTGAAATTGGATTTTTATTTGAAATTATTGAAATTGAATTTTATCTCAAATTAGAATTTCAACTACAATTGAACTACTATGTTACAATACCAGCAATGTTCAATTCAGATTCATCATTGTTGAAAACACAAGCAACAAATATAACTTTAAGCAGTTATATTTTTTTTCTCCATCTCTTTTTCTTTCTTCTTTTGTAGAGATTCACAAGTTGTGGTCAAATTACTAATGAAAAATATATTATACATGTAAAAGAGAAAAACTAAATACAAAAAAGGTTGAAGGAAAATTTAAAAATTTATTGAGTACACACAACATTACCTCAGGGGCTATATTTAAAAGGGTCAAGACAACCTCTTAAAAGGTGAAGAGAAACTTTAACCTAATCTTTTCAAGCCAGATCTTATGAAACAACATATATTGCAGGTTACTTGAAGTACATACACAGAATGGTTCTTTCAAACTAACTGTATAGCATCTCCCTCCCATTAGAAGTAAGGACAAAGTTGAATTTTATTACACCCATTGATTCTTGAGTTTGCAGCACATAAAACATGCCTACAACTTCTTGATAAATCAGATTTATATTCAATAGTAAGGCACAGCTTACTTGTATTGTTCAAGTAAGAGAATCCTATTTAATGGCATTCCAAACATAATTTTTTTACTGTGAGTTGTTAGGCTTACCCTGACATCTCAATAAAGCATGTTATGAAAATTAATGGTATAAACAAATAAAGATAAGACTTCAAAACATGAGAAAAAACTAAGTAGACAAGTTAACTTATTGCAGCCACAGTGCTGTTCCATCATCTTAGTGCCCCCTGTTGCAACTCACCTGCAATTTGGCCTTGACAGAGATTATACTGACATTTTTTATTCCTTTTTTCCAGCTGTGAGAACATAACTGACAAAAAAGGCTGTGAGTATAGTAATAAGTACATTGCTGTTTCATTCTCTGAGACACAAGTATCTAACATTGTCCTTACCAGTGTAGACATTAAACAACAATTCTAAGGAGAGAGGGGAAAGACCAAACAAGATAAACATTTTTACACAAAATGTCAAACTGTTTCCATAAAAAATATCATTACACAAATTGTTAAACTGTTTTGGGTGGGCTGCACAGACTCTTGCTATAGTGCAAAACAAGAGTCATGCATAAGAGTCCCAATAGCAAGCTATTGTAATGGACACTCTCCCTCAAAATATTAATTTAATATCGTGTGAACCAATGGTCCACATATCAGATATTAAACTGATAAGAACAGATACTACACTTGATCTTAGCCAAAAGGCCGAGAAAGGTATGATTTGCATAATGTAAGTAATCTGGTTTTATATTCTGAGCTCATTTTCTTGTCAGAGTCCTAATAAATGTGAAACTTTGCATTTGACTAAGATGTTTCAAGGATGCTGGAAGACCGAAATAATTTTATGGTTTTGAATGCTTCAAATTGACAGGAGACAGCTTTCGTCCAACAAATCAGGCACAGAAACATGGGAAACTTAAACTGTTTGTTTAATATCTTCTCACAAACAAAGAAAAAGTCATGCTAGTTATTTGTAACAATGTCTTTTAATATGACAACTGTTTTCTCAGAGTTTAGAGTTTACATGTATATGATGAGGATGAAGTGTAGAAATATATTGAAACTCACCTCATAGGATGGAAGACTTGTTTATCAAACGTTCTACTTGTGTATGTTGTGTTTACAATTTAGAGAAAAATGGATTTTGTGAAAAGTTACTAGTTAGTCGTCTAAGTCTTCTGAAAAAAAAAACTGTTATTATTCTTTTACAACAGAACCGAGAAAAAAAAAAAAAGTAATGGTCCAAGCAAACTAGGCTAACCAGGCATACTATAGCAGAATTATAGCATTCCACAATTGATCAGCTTTCATACTATAGCATAAAAAATTAAAAGTGATGGTCCAAGCAGAATAGACTCACCAGGCCATTCTGGACTATGGATGCAGCAGCCTGTGATCCCTCCACTGTTGGGAGTGGGAGGTGGTCGCTGCTCTGTGAAACCAGCCTCACGCTATGCCCTCCTCTCTAGGAGCCAAGAGACCTTAGTTTTCACTAAAGTCCCCGGACTCAACTCTCAACTTGGAATGGGCAGGCCAACATATTGCATACACAGCCCAACCAAGGCAAGTCTGAATGTTGTTCCATCACAATGATGCTCCCACTTGGGTCACAAGCTGGAGTAACCCAACTCAGCGATCTGACACCTTTTCAGTGAATTTATAAACAATTTGTTGTTTCATTTTCCTTGGGGTGTGGGGCATAATTACATAAAGTTTGCATTTTTTATGAAATATAGAATAATTTAATTAATTTGGGAAAGACAAAACATCCTAGTTTTTGCTGTACTGTCGGTATTAATATTAAATGTTTGAAACTGTTAAAATCTTGTATTGTGATCATTTTATGCAATTCTCTAGTATTCACAAAAGTATTCATATTGTCATTTCATAACAAGATGAATAATTTCATAATAAGATGAATTTTGCTGTTATCACTGAAGAATTACATACGAACATTTATAGTCTCAGTGATATCGAATTGGAAACTGAACTTTAATGATGTTTCCATGTTGCCTTTTTTTCTCAGTATCACTGGGGATTTAATATTTAATTTGAAATTTTTGTGTCCAAGTTTTGTAACTTAGTTTTGTGGGAGGTGGTTAACATCCTTACATTGTTTTTTAGTCTGGTGTAAAACACTTATTTTGTTATTTTCTGAAGAATACAAAAACAAAAATACCTAACAACAAAGGTTCAAACACTGGTTTTGGTGAAAGTCTCAAAACAGAGGGGAGTTGATAAACTTTGTTTTGTGTGCTGCTTATAAATAATTTTCTCTTAAATTGTCTAGTCTAGTCTTTTGTAGACTGTCTTTAGTTAAACTAACTAGTCTTTGTGTGGATGGTTTTTCATTAGACCCTTTAGTGTGTTTGTTTGTGTAGACTGTCTAAATATCAAGTCGTTTAGTTTGTTTATTCTTTATGAGATCGTCTAGTTGATAAACCATTTCGACTGTCTTGTTTTATATCAGTCTAACCTGTTAGCAAGTTGTCTAGACCATCTTGATGGTTAGTTAGCCAAAGCTATGTTAGTTTGTTTTCTTTTTTCTTTTTGCTTATGTTTTCGCTATATGTATACCCAACAGTGATAAATCTTGCATTCTGATGAGCTAATACAAAATCCAACAGTGGCCATAGTGGAAGAGTAGTTCTGCAGCAAAGCAAAAGAAGTGAACTGCATATTCTCAATTTGTAATATGTTGAATCCAACCCTATATCAGCGGATGTAAATGATATAGCTGCCAACATTTTGCTCTGGATTGTACCGTTTATTATTTCCATTTTGTTACCTTGTGCCTGTGTCTGTCACGCATATTTCATATTTCACTGTTTAACTCCATGGACGTGTGCATCATCAAGTGTTAGCTTGCATTATGCTTTCAATACAGTGTGATACCTTCAACACTAAAGGATACACAAAAGCCATATTCATACTACGAAAAGCAACTATTTTTATACTTATTGTTTATCTATACCCATATTATCCAAATGTTCAAATCTCAGCCAAAACTTCTGGTAAAAATATCAGATCAGTAAGTCGCAGTAAGTCGCAGTAAGTCCCAAACCGAGAGTGAACAAAACTAGTTTTCCGAAAACAAAACTTTCTGCCTTTTCTTCCCCGTATCTTCTTTTTGTGATTCGTTTATGGACGTGCCTCCTTAGCTGGGTGCAAACAACATATGAAAATACTTATGTGAATTTTTTCAACGCAAACGGACGCGAAATAAAAAATGTAGAAGGTAGGGCGAAATTTCACAAGTTTAGGTAGAGGATCGTTTGCACGAAAATTTCTGAAAAATTATCCCGAAATAGTTTTTTCCTAAAATTTCACGTAAGAATCTCAACTGAATTTGGGACAAAACGCGACAAATTTTAGGCCAAACGGATAAGTATTCACCCACGAAAAAAATCAAACAGTTTCACACACAAATGAACCTTCTTTTCAGCCCTGGCAGTGATCAATAAAAAATATATTATCAATCTTGTGGAACAAATCTGGGGCTCAAATCTCAGCCAAAATTCAATAGAGACAGTGACGAACGTCTGGTAAAAATTTCAGACCAAAACTCCCATGGAGTAAGGCGCAGTAAGTCCCATACCGAGAGTGAACAAAACTGGTTTTCCGAAAACAAAACGTCCTGATTTTTCTTCCCTGTATCTTCTTTTTGTGATTCGTTTATGGACGTGCCTCCTTACCTGGGTGCAAACAACATATACAAGTACTTATGTGAATTTTTTAAGCACAATGTGAACGGAGAATAAAAATTGCAGAAAAGTAGGGCGAAATTTAACATGTTTAGGTTGAGGGATAACTTTGGTTTGCACGAAAATTTCTAAAAAATTCTCCAAAAATATTTTTTTCCTGAAATTCCACGTAATAATCTTCACTGAATTTGAGACAAAACGCGACAAAATTTCAGGTCAAACGGATAAGTATTCACCCACAAAAAAAATCAAACACTTCCACACACCAACGAACCTTCCTTTCAGCCCTGGTAGTGATCAATAAAAAATTTATTGCCAATCTTGTGGGACGAATCTGAGGCTCAAATCTCAGCCAAAACTCAATAGACACAGTGGCGAACATCTGGTAAAAATTTCAGACCAAAACTCCCAAGGAGTAAGCCAAAGTAAGTCCCAAACCGAGAGTGAACAAAACTGGTTTTCCAAAAACAAAACGTCCTGGCTTTTCTTCCCCGTATCTTCTTTGTGTGATTCGTTTATGGACGTGCCTCCTTACCTGGGTGCAAACAACATATGAAAGTACTTATGTGAATTTTTTTCAGGGCAAACGGAAGCACAATAAAAAATCCAGAAAGTAGGGCGAAATTTCACAAGTTTAGATAGAGGATGATAACCTTGGTTTGCACGAAAATTTATGAAAAATTCTTCCGAAATAGTTTTTTCCTGAAGTTCCACGTAAGAATCTCCACTGAATTTTGGGACAAAACGCGATAAATTTGAGGTCAAACGGATGAGTATTCACCCACGAAAAAAATCATACAGTTTCGCACACAAACGAACCTTCCTTTCAGCCCTGGCAGTGATGAATAAAAAATTTATTACCGATCTTGTGGGACGAATCTAGAGCTCAAATTTTAGAAAAAACTCAATAGACATAGTGACGAACGTCTGGTAAAAATTTCAGACCAAAAATCCAATGGAGTAAGGCGCAGTAAGTCCCAGACCGAGAGTGAACAAAATTGGTTTTCCGACAACAAAACGTCCTTGATTTTCTTCCCTGTATCTTCTTTTTCTGATTCATTTATGGACGTGCTTCCTTACCTGGGTGCAAAAAACATATGAAAATAATTGTGTGAATTTTTTTCAGCGCAATACGGCCGCAGAATTAAAATTGCAGAAAGTATGGCGAAATTTCACAAGTTTTAATAGAGGGGGTTTGTAAGAAAATTTCTGAAAAATTCTCCCGAAATAATTTTTTCCTGAAGTTCCACGTAAGAATCTCCACTGAATTTGGGACAAAACGCGACAAATTTCAGGTCAAACGGATGAGTATTTACCCATGAAAAAAATCAAACAGTTTCACACACAAACGAACCTTCCTTTCAGCCCTGGCAGTGATGAATAAAAAATTTATTGTCAATCTTGTGGGACGAATCTAGGGCTCAAATCTCAGCCAAAATTCAATAGACACAGAGATGAAAGCCTGGTAAAAATTTCAGTTCAAAACACCCAAGGGGTAAGGCGAAGTAAGTCCCAGACCGAGAGTGAAAAAAACTGGTTTTCTGAAAACAAAACGTCCTGGCTTTTCTTCCTCGTATCTTCTTTTTGTGATTCATTTACGGACGTGCTTCCTTACCTGGGTGCAAAAAACATATGTAAGTACTTGTGTGAATTTTTTTCAGCGCAATACGGACGCTGAATAAAAATTACAGAAAGTAGGGCGAAATTTCACAAGTTTTGGTAGAGGATAGTCTTGGTTTGCACGAAAATTTCTGAAAAATTCTCCCGAAGTAGTTTTTCATGAAGTTCCACGTAAGAATCTACACTGAATTTGGGACAAAATGCGACATATTTCAGGTCAAACGGATGAGTATTCAACCACGAAAAAAATCAAACAGTTTCACACACAAACGAACCTTCCTTTCAGCCCTGGCAGTGATGAATAAAAAATTTTATTGTCAATCTTGTGCGACGAATCTGGGGCTCAAATCTCAGCCAAAACTCAATAAACACAGTGATGAACGCCTGGTAAAAATTTCAGACCAAAACACCCAAGGGGTAACGCACAGTAAGTCCTAGACCAAGAGTGAACAAAACTGTTTTTTCGAAAATAAAATGTCCTGTATTTCTTCCCTATATCTTCTTTTTGTGATTCGTTTATGGAAGTGCTTCCTTACCTAGGTGCAAACACCATATGAAAATAATTGTGTGAATTTTTTTTTAGCGCAATACGGCCGCAGAATTAGAATTGGAGAAAGTAGGGCAAAATTTCACAAGTTTTAGTAGAGGATAGCCTTCCTTGGTTTGTAAGAAAATTTCTGAAAAATTCTCCCGAAATAGTTTTTCCCTGGAGATCCACGTAAGAATCTCCACTGAATTTGGGACAAAACGCGATAAATTTCAGGTCAAACGGATGAGTATTCACCAACGAAAAAAATCAAATAGTTTCACACACAAACGAACATTCCTTTCAGCCCTGGCAGTGATAAATAAAAAATTTATTGCCAATCTTGTAGGACAAATCTGGAATTCAAATCTCAGCCAAAACTCAATAGACACAGTAACGAACGTCTGGTAAAAATTTCAGACCAAAAAACCCAAGGAATAAGGCGCAGTAAGTCCTAGACCAAGAGTGAACAAAACTGGTTTTTCGAAAACAACACGTCATGTATTTCTTCCCTGTATCTTCTTTTTGTGATTCATTCATGGACGTGCCTCCTTACCTGGGTGAAAAAAACATACGAAAGTACTTGTGTGAATTTTTTCAGCGCAATACGGCCGCAAATCGAAAATTGCATAAAGTAGGGCGAAATTTCACAAGTTTTAGTAAAGGATAGCCTTGGTTTGTAAGAAAATTTCTGATAAATTTTCCCGGAATAGTATTTTCCTGAAGTTTCGCGTAAGAATCTCCACTGAATTTGGGACAAAACGCGACGAATTTCAGGTCAAACGGATGAGTATTCACCCACAAAAAAAATCAAACAGTTTCACACACAAACGAACCTTCCTTTCAGCTCTGGCAGTGATAAATAAAAAATTTATTGCCAATCTTGTGGGACGAATCTGGGGTTCAAATCTCAGACAATACTCAATAGACACAATGGCGAACGCCTGGTAAAAATTTCAGACCAAAACTCCCATGGAGTAAGGCGCAGTAAATCCTAGACCGAGAGTGAACAAAACTGGTATTCCGAAAACAAAACGTCCTGGATTTTCTTCCACGTATCTTCTTTTTGTGGTTTGTTTATGGACGTTCCTCCTTACCTGGGTTCAAACAACATATGAAAGTACTTGTGTGGAATTTTTCAGCGCAATACGGACGCAGAATAAAAATTGCAGAAAGTAGGGCGAAATTTCACAAGTTTTGGTAGAGGATAGCCTTGGTTTGTAAGAAAATTTCTGATAAATTTTCCCAAAATAGTTTTTTCCTGAAGTTCCGCGTAAGAATCTCCACTGAATTTGGGACAAAAATCAACAAATTTCAGGTTAAACGGATGAGTATTCACCCACGAAAAAAATCAAACAGTTTCACACACAAACGAACCTTCCTTTCAGCCCTGGCAGTGATCAATAAAAAATTTATTGCCAATCTTGTAGGACGAATCTGGGGCTGAAATGTCAGCCAAAACTCATTAGACACGGTGACGAACGCTCGGTAAAATTTCAAACCAAAACTCCCATGGAGTAAGGCGCAGTAAATCTCAGATCAAGGGTGAACAAAACTGGTTTTCCGAAAATAAATCGTCCTGGCTTTTCTTCCCCGTACCTTCTTTTTGTGTTCTTTAATGGACGTGCCTCCTTACCTGGGTGCAAACAACATATGAAAGTACTTGTGTGAATTTTTTTCAGCGCAATACGGATGGAGAATTAAAATTGCAGAAAGTATGACGAAATTTCACAAGTTTTGGTAGAGGATAGATAGCCTTGGTTTGCACGAAAATTTCTGAAAAATTCTCCAAAAATAGTTTTTTCCTGAAATTTCACGTAAGAATCTCCACTAAATTTGGGACAAATCGCGACAAATTTCTGGTTAAACGGATGAGTATTCACCCACGAAAAAAATCAAACAGTTTCACACACAATCGAACCTTCCTTTCAGCCCTGACAGTGATGAATAAAAAATTTATTGTCAATCTTGTGGGACGAATCTGGGGCTCTAATTTCAGCCAAAACTCAATAGACACAGTGACGAACGTTTCAAAAAATTTCATTCCAAAACTCCCATGGAGTAAGGCGCATTGAGTCCCAGACCGAGAGTGAACAAAACTGGTTTTCCGAAATCAAAACGTTCTGGCTTTTCTTCCCCGTATCTTCTTTTTGTGATTCATTTACGGACGTGCCTCCTTACCTGGGTGCAAACAACATATGAAAGTACTTGTGTGAATTTTTTCAGCGCAATACGACGCAGAATAAAAATTGCAGAAAGTAGGGCGAAATTTCACAAGTTTTGGTAGAGGATAGCATTGGTTTGCACGAAAATTTCTAAAAATTCTCCCGAAATAGTATTTTTCCTAAAGTTCCATGTAAGAATCTCCACTAAATTTGGGACAAAACGCGACAAATTTCAGGTCAAACGAATGAGTATTCACCCATGAAAAAAATCAAAGAGTTTCACACACAAACGAACATTCGTTTCAGCTCTGGTAGTGAACAATAAAAAATGTATTGTCAATCTTGTGGAACTAATCTGGGACTCAAATCTCAGTCAAAACTCAATAGACACAGTGACGAATGTCCGGTAAAAATTTCATACCAAAATAAGACTCATACGTACACATTTTTAACCTTCTTAGGGTGGGATGCACCAGCTAATCCATACATCTCGATCAGGAAGACTCATACGTACACATTTTTTATTCTACGGACAAATGTGGAACTCTGTCAGAAGAATAAGATGCTTTAAGAATCGGGGTCAAAATAATTGTATAAACTTCCATACATTTTAAGTTTGATTACAAATGCCTCAAAATTTGAAGGAGACAGTTTTCGTCCAACAAATCAGCCACAGACAGCAGAAACATGAAAAACTTGAAGCGGTTTGTTCAATATTTTCTCAAAAACAAAAAAAAGGTAATGCTAGTTATTTGTAACAATCTCGATTAATACAAAAGTGAGAGAAATAACATTCTTGCAATGTTGCTCCACACTTTAATGCTCTGCAATTTCTAGTATTCACAAAATCTCTGTCTATGGTTATTTCTTACATGATATTGAATTTGAAATTGAACTTTTCATTATATTACCATGTTGTTAGCATTCAGAACTCATTGCAGTAGTACAAAAAGAAAATTGGACTGTTTGGACTGTTTTAGTGAGATGCACCAGGCTCTTGCAATAGTGCAAAACAAGAGTGATGCTTGAGAGTCTCAGTAGCAAGCCACTGCAGTTGACCCTCTCTCAGAAAAAAATAAATTTAATATCGTATGAACCAATGGTTCATATATCAGATATTAAACTGATAAGAACAGATACTACACTTGATCTTAGC